>Ga0209949_1000048_pt1 | contig 73931 bp, 65 predicted proteins | sample SalPonC_black_MG_FD_185711 | JGI IMG/M metagenome (GOLD analysis project Ga0209949, IMG submission 185711) | Salt pond soil microbial communities from South San Francisco under conditions of wetland restoration - Salt Pond MetaG... | ecosystem: Environmental > Aquatic > Marine > Intertidal zone... | reverse complement strand
TATTTTTCAGGATGTCTTTATCAAAATTGTAAAGACGCTTCGCGCCGGAAAATACAACCACGAAGGTAAATTCAAGCAGTGGGCGATGCGGATTGCGTACAATATGTGCGTTGATAATTTCCGCAAGAACAAAAGACGCTCGATTATTCACCCGACCGATGATTTCGACATTTTTGATGTCTTGGAATCAGGGGAGGAGAACCGCGAAGAAAAAATAATTAAAGATCAAACGTACGCGAAAGTGCGTGCATTGGTCGATAAATTACCGCCTGAACAGCGGGAAGTGGTGATTTTACGTCACTACGCTGATATGAGTTTTAAGGAGATTGCTGCTATGACGCGAGTATCCATCAACACAGCTTTAGGTCGGATGCGCTATGCCCTAATCAACATGCGTAAAATGGTAGATAATAAAGAGGTAGTTTTTTCATAAAACTACCTCTCTCCTTAACTCAAATTAGTCGGCTTTAAACCCGATTTTATTATGCGACCCATCGCAAAATGGTTTATTGTCTGAAGCGCCACATCGACATAAGGCGCAAGGTCCCTCTACCGTTTCTTCCTCTCCATTTTTATTTTTCCATTTCAAATTTCCTTGTATCATCACCGGACCGTTAGGTAGCGGCTTCATTTCTATTGCATTATCTGCAGAAGGTTGATCACTCATATTTTCTTGGTTTTTAAAAGTTATACTTAATGCGCCGGATGGACAGCGAGCTACTTGATCCCGCACCCGTTGCGCATCGGCTCCGTCGGGGTTGATCCAGGGACGCTTCTTCGGATCAAAGACCGACCCCAATTCGCGCCAGCAATGTTCGGAATGCATGCACTTTTTTGCATCAAAAGTGACTTCTATCTCATCATTTGCGTACGTTTTTGCTTTAGCTTCCATCTGGTAAATTTAAGTACGTAATAGGATCAGTAGAACTTAAGTTTATAACTGGATGAAAGAAACCCGGTTTGGAGTCCATTTTATTCTTAGTCTAAATAAGGTAAAGTGCAAATGGAATAGAACAAGCGTGAGATAATTTACGTACGCCAGTTTTCATCCTAAATCATTTTTTGAGTTTGACACTCCAACACCAGCCGATCCGGGATCATTTTTCATATGATTTTTATCTTTGGTTAATAAAAAACTGCAGGATGACCTTCGATCACTTACACAAAAGGTTCCGGTAGAATACCGAACTCTTGCAGACCGTTTTTACTATAACTTTTAATCAGTTAAGCTTTTGGCCGAAAGAGAAATTAAGTCGGACCGCTTACAGCGAACTATTGGTCTCATACCAGCAACCGCTATCGGACTGGGTGCCATGCTTGGGGCAGGAATTTTTGTTTTCCCGGGACTAGCCGGAGGAAATGCCGGTTTCGGTGCGATTCTGTCATTTTTATTAGGAGGAGGTATTGCACTTATTGTGGCGCTTTGCACTGCAGAGTTGGCCACCGCCATGCCTGAAAGTGGAGGGGGGTATTTTTTCATCTCCAGATCTTTTGGTGTTTTTTGGGGAAGTATTTCAGGCCTTGCGCAATGGGTCGGATTACTTTTTGCCTGCGCATTTTACCTGGTCAGTTTCGGTGAGTATCTGGTGTATTTCTTCAAGGAAATGGGACTTTCATTTTTTGATTACCGGGTCGGTTTTTCAGTCAGCTTCACCCTCTTATTGCTCATCATTAACATCCTGGGAACGAAAAAAGTCGGCCGGTTTCAAAACTTCATGGTCATCTCACTCACTCTTTTACTGGTATTAATTTTTTCCTACGGCTTGATAGACTATTTGGGGTTAGAAAATAAATCACCGGCTTTTTCAAGTCTGGCTCCCAATGGTCCCCGTTCAATTTTTACCACTGCAGCACTCATTTTTACTTCTTACCTGGGATTCGTTCAGATTGCCAATATTGGGGGAGACATAAAAAAGCCGGAAAGGAATTTACCGCGTTCGTTGATTTTAAGTGTCCTCATCGCGTGCAGCCTGTATACCTTTGTTATGTTTATTTGCGTGGTCACCTTTTCCCCCGCAGACTTGAGTACTTTCGGTGAGGTTGCTACCATCGAAGTAGCTCGTAAACTTTTAGGGAGTGAAGGAGCTATTTTCATTTTAATCGCAGGAGTCTTAGCCGCCCTTTCCAGTGCGAATGCCTCGATGATTAGCGCCTCCAGGGGAGTGTATGCCTTGAGTAAAGACAAACTAATTAGTCCCAAGGCAAGTCAATTAAGCCCAAGATTCGGAACGCCTCATGTAGCTCTTATTATCGTAGCCTTACCTATACTTATTCTGGTATTGCGCGACCAGCTGGAAATTTTTGCTGAAGTAGCTTCCTTTCTCCATCTAATTATCTATGCTGGAATATGTTTGTCCCTTTTGAGATTGCGGCTTAAAAATCCGAAATGGTTTGTTCCCTCTTTTCGACTGGTATGGGGCAAAGTACTTGGAGCTGTGGGCGCCTTTTCCTGCCTGGGGCTTTTGTTTTTTATGCAGCCGGCTTCGATTTGGATCAGCCTCGGAATTCTCGTCTTAGCGAGTCTATATTATTTATTTTTCTTGCGTATGCAAGAGATTGAACTGGAAACGCCTGTACCCCCTTACCTTGAGCCTAAGGTACTTTTCCCCAAGGTGCTTATTCCGGTTAATCTTACGTCACAGCCCAAAGACCTTCCGGCAGAGATTCTGAGCGCCATACCCTTGTCTAGATTATTACTCCTGGGATTTATGGAAACGCCGGAACAAAGCGAGTCCGAGCAATCGGAAGAAGAGTACGAAGAAGAGGCAGAAGTAAAACTTCAGGGCATTCAGCAACAGCTAACGGACTCTGATATTGACTTCGACACAGAATTTTTATTTAGCCATTCGGTAAAAGAGCAACTCGATCGCTTTGTATCTGATGAGACTCTTCAATTTATACTCTTACTAAAGCCATTATCTGAACTTAAACGAGTCCTGATTCCCATTTACGATCGCTCTCAGGTCACCAATAAGTTGAGTACTTTTCTATATGAGGTGAAATCGCATAAGCCTGTAGTAATTAGAGTCCTCCTGTTCGTAGATTCCTCAGAAGAAGCCCATTCGGAAAGTCAGCTGCGAAAAGTCCTGGGCGATCAATTGAGTTTAGTTCATGTTGAAGTGGATGCCTTTTCTGTGTATAAACGCCAGGAAACTACCCCCGATGAAATACTTCGCGACACAGCAACCCAAACAGATACCATTGTCTGGGTCGAAGGGCGGGATGCTGACCGGGATTTATTTCTGGATCGCATTACGTCTGAAGATGTCTTTCCGTGCCCGAGTATTTTTATTCTTAATCAGTGAGAACGTCCGGAAGATGATCTTGAGCGATAGAAACCTTGTCGTATTACTTTCCTGCCTCAATGATAAGCTAGTAAAGGAGAGGCTAAAGTCTTTTAGTTGAAGTAATTATCGCGATGTGCTCCAGCTTTTCAGTGGGTCTGAGTTCATAGTTTTCTCTAAAAAAATGAGTTGTTGAACTTAGATCTTTTGGGCGTATCCCATGCTGCGCCGGCGGTCGCTGCATGGGTCGGGCTATGCAGGGGTTCCGTCCTCGAGTTCGCCTTCGGCCATCCTCGGGACCGCTCTCTTCGGTCGCGCCCTTACTATCCCTTACGCATGGCAGGTAAAAGTACCCCCGGAATTATATGAATAAGCGCGATAGAGGCTTCTTGAAAAATAGTATATTCGAAGTGTGGATGCTTAGTCATTACGTAAATCGAAAAAGCTATGAAAAAGGTATTCGTATTCGCTTTCTTGCTGATGTTTCTCAGTCCATCGGCGTGGGCGCAATCGTTTGATCAAAAGAAGTTAGATACTTATTTCGATACCCTGGCAGCTCATGACAAATTCATGGGCAGTATTGCCGTTTCAAAGGATGGAGAGATTATTTACGTCCGAACGCTGGGGTACTGCGATGTAGAGCATAATAAAAAGCCAAATAAAAACTCGAAATACCGTATCGGATCTATATCCAAGACATTTACCACCGTCCTGGTGTTACAAGCTGTGGAAAAAGGGAAAATAGACCCCAATCAAACGATCGACACCTATTTCCCATCCATTGAAAACTCGGAGCAAATAGCAGTAAAGCATCTGCTCAATCACAGGAGTGGCATTCATAACTTTACGAATGACTTGAATTATTTGGATTGGAACACTGAAGCCAAAACGGAAGAGGAATTGATCGCGATTATTGCAGCAGGTGGAAGTGATTTTGAGCCGGATACCAAAGCGGAGTATAGTAATTCAAATTTTGTGCTGTTAAGTTACATTCTCGAAAAAGAATGGGGTAAATCCTACGCAGAACTGCTTCAGCAATACATTGTCGAGCCCCTGGATCTAGAAAACACTGCCTTTGGCGGCCCCATTCATCCCGGCAAAAATGAATGCAAGTCCTATCAATTTAGGGATAGGTTGAAAGTGCAATCCGAAACTGATATGTCAATACCTTTGGGCGCAGGCGGAATCATTTCTACGCCCACCGACCTGACAATTTTCAGTGATGCCTTGTTTGACGGAGAACTACTGAAGCTCGAAAGTCTCGAATTGATGAAAACCATGCAAGACAATTTTGGTTATGGTCTCTTTCAAATTCCATTTTACGATAAGATGGGGTATGGACATAGTGGTGGCATTGACGGATTCAGTTCTACCTTTGCCCATTTTGAGGATGGTGATGTTTCTTATGCTTTGTGCTCAAATGGCGCAAATTACGTGATCAACAATATTTCAATTGCAGTATTAAGCGCTATTTTCGATAAGCCCTATGAAATTCCTACCTTTTCGACCTTTTCTATTGCTGCAGACAGCCTGGATCAGTATGTGGGCCTCTATTCATCCGAGCAAATGCCGTTAAAAATCACAATTGCAAAAGATGAAAATATCCTAACGGCTCAAGGAACGGGACAGCCTGCATTCCCGCTCGAAGCCACCGCAGAGCATACCTTTTCATTTGAGCAGGCCGGAGTGGTATTAGAATTTGACCCGTCTGAAGAAACCATGATATTGAATCAAGGCGGCGCGTCATTTATTTTTACGAAGAATAGCGAGTAGGGCTTGCTTTTTTATTCGTTAAGGGTTAAAGCAATTTCCACTTTGAGTCTGTCCGTAGTAGAATACGGGCCTTCAAGCCTATTTTTTGTTTCTTTTCTAAATATAGAATCCTTAACTCTTCATTTCACTCGGTCTAAGAATTTTACGCGATAGCGATGCGGCGGGCCAGCCGCCGACTGGCGGCTGGGTCCAAGCCCTCCCCATTTTAGGGGAGGCGCAGGACCGAACGCAGGTGAAGCCCAAAGCGTAGCGACGCCGGGGTGGCCGCCGCTAGGCAGACTCCCGGGGGATCGCCCAAAAAAAAGAAAGAATACGGCCCTACTCGATTGGACCAGGGTGAACCTGATTTATAAATAACCTTTCGTAAAATTGCGAATAAGGATGAGTGTTCGTATATTTGCGAACAACAACTTAAAACACATGCCTACGACTGTAAATACAGACTACTTCACAGAGGAACAAAAGCGAACAGCCCGATATGCCAAAGCGCTGGCGCATCCCGTGCGAATTGCTATTTTGGAACTTCTCAATACTCAGGCTTGCTGCTATCACGGCGATATGGCGGAGGAGTTACCCATCGCGAAATCGACCTTGTCTCAGCATCTAAAAGAGCTGAAAAACGCAGGATTGATTCAGGGCGATATCACGCCGCCTTCGACTAAATATTGCATTAATAGAGAAAACTGGAACGAAGCGACCTCGCTACTTTGTCAGGTGCTGAAATAATTTTTTTACAAAAAACGTTCGTAGTTTTGCGAATTACGAATAAATGTTCGTGAAATTGCGAATAGAAATGAAAAACGAAATTGAAAATGAGACAAATTAAAGTATTGGGCCCCGGATGTCCCAAGTGCAAGACGACTTACAAAAATGCCTTAGAGGCGGTAGAACAATCGGGTCTCCCGGCAGAGGTGACGAAAGTGGAGGATATCGAAGAGATGATGAAATATAATGTGCTGACTACGCCGGTATTGGTCGTAGATGAAGACATCAAAATCAAAGGAAGAGTGGCGAGTGTGAGTGAAATTGCCAACTACCTGAGGTAAAGCTGGAGATCATGTTCGATGGGTTGCAACATTTTTCCGATTGGCTGATATATTCGGTGTTTTCTTTAGGGGCTGATTCTCACTTGGGTACTGCCTTGAATTTCTTCGTCTACGATACGATTAAAATTCTGATCCTTCTTTTTGTGATCGTTTTTATCATGGGTATCGTCAACGAGTATTTTCCGGTGGAGCGGCTGAAGAACTATTTACACCGGAACAAACTCTACGGTTTAGAGTACCTGTTCGCCTCAGTTTTTGGCGCCATAACACCCTTTTGCTCTTGCTCCTCGGTTCCCTTATTCATTGGATTCGTGCAGGGCGGCATTCCTCTGGGGGTTACCTTTGCCTTTCTCATCACATCCCCGCTCGTCAATGAAGTGGCTATTGCGATTTTTATTGGCATGTTTGGCCTTAAAGCTACGCTGATATACGTATTGTCGGGCATCATTTTGGGGATGCTGGGCGGTTGGATTCTCGACAAATTCAATCTTACACCGCTGCTTTCGGACTGGGTAAAAAGCATTTTGGACAGTAAAACCCAACCAGGGACGTTTGAAGAGGAGCAAAAGAGCTTCCGGGAGCGATTGCCGGATATCACTAGAGGTGCCTGGGATATTGTAAAAGGAGTCCTTCTTTACGTCATAATCGGGATCGGCATCGGCGCAGCTATGCACGGCTTCGTACCGGAAAACTTTTTCGGTCAGTACCTCGGTGGAGGGCAATGGTGGACAGTCCCGCTGGCAGTGATTTTGGCGGTTCCCATGTATGCCAATGCAGCCGGGATTGTTCCCGTGATTCAGGTATTTGTTGCGAAAGGTGTACCGCTGGGAACCGCGATTGCTTTTATGATGGGAACCATAGGGCTGTCTATTCCCGAGGCAACTTTGCTGAAAAAAGTGATGACGATGAAGCTCATCGGCATTTATTTTGGCGTGGTGACGGTCTTTATCATTATTTCCGGATTTATATTCAATCTGCTGCTATGAAAACGAAAACACAAATCTTACTCGAACTTTGGTTTGAAGCTCGCACCAGACTCACCGATCAGTTGGAAGTCCTGGAAGCGAAGGACCTGACTCGGAGGTTGGGCGACGCTCCAAACTCAGTCGGTTTTTTACTTCGACATATGGGCGATGTAGAGTTGCTTTTCGCCAAGAATGTCTTCGGCGATGACCGAATTAAAGTAACTGCTAAGACGCTGATTGAGGGGGAAGATACCCGGCGATGGACGGATCTCGAGGAACTTAAAGACTATCTGTCCCGGGCTTTTTTTCAACTAAAACAAATCGTGGAAAAACAAAAGGACTCCGACTGGGAGTAAAGCATAAGCACAAAGGAGTTTGGCGAAAAAACAAAAGCTGAAGCCTTTGGCCGCATGATTTCGCATACGGCATATCATGCCGGTCAAATCGCTATTATTAACAAATACGGAACAAATTAAAACCGAGTACTATGAACATTCAAATAAATCTTTTTTCACTGGCCACCCTATTTTTGCTGCTTTTTACGAGTTACGCAGCGGAGGCTCAGGATAATTCATCTGCAGAAAAATCTTCTGAATCTAATTCCATCGAAGTGATCCAGTTTCACTCCGAGCACCGTTGCATGACTTGCAATACAATAGAGGAGTTGACGCGTGAAACCCTCGAATCCTACACACAGATTCCCTTTTCTTTGGTAAATGTCGACGAGAAGGAAAATGAGAAAATGGCAGACGAGTTTGAAGCCGCCGGTACAGCGCTTTTTTTGTATAATCCCAAGACCGGAGACAAAAAAGAACTGACGGATTTTGCCTTCATGAATGCCATGAATAAGCAGAAGTTCATGTCCGGATTGAAAAAAGAGATCGAATCTTTTCAGAAATAAATACGGGCTTAGCAGGGGAGAAGACTTGCTCTTCCCCCTGTCTTTTCGACTTTCGCACCCACTTTTCCTCAGCACCCTACCTTTTAAAGGGTGCTTTGGAGCTTTTTTTTGCAAAGATCGAACGAAATATTCACGACCTAAGTCCCAAACTCCTACACTATGGAATGGTTACAAGAATTTGCCCAAAATAGCGAGGCTCCGCTGCTCGCCGCCCTGGCTTTAGGGTTGCTCACTGCGATTGCCCCCTGCCCGCTAGCTACCAATGTCACCGCTACGGCCTACATCGCAAAGACTATAACCAATAAAAAGAAAGTACTTTTTAGTGGTTTTCTTTACACCTTGGGTCGGGTATTTAGCTACACCGCTTTAGGAGCGATCATCTATTTTGGTGTGAGCAAATTTGAAGTTGCCAAAATATTTCAGGGCAATGGCGAAAAATACATCGGATTCGTATTGATCATTATCGGGCTCATTATGCTCGATGTCATCAAGCTCAACTTTATCAAGGGAGGAAATATCACCGACCGCTTATCTGACAAATTTAAGTCACAGGGCTTGTTGGGCTCATTTCTTCTGGGCGCCCTTTTCGCCCTCGCCTTTTGCCCCTACAGTGGTGCGCTTTTCTTTGCTATGCTCATCCCCATGACCCTTTCTTCCAGTGCCGGACTCGCCCTTCCTGTGGTTTTTTCCGTGGGTACCGGTCTACCCGTGATTTTATTCGCCTTTGTCATTGCCTTTAGCATGGAAAAACTCGGAAGTTATTTCAAAGCAGTGACTCAGATCGAAAAAGTCATGCGTCTGGTCGCTGGGCTCGTCTTTATTATCACGGGACTGTATTACATCAATATCTATTTCCACATCATATGAAGTATTTTATTTCTCTTTTATCCATACTGTTATTAGTCGCTTGCGGCTCATCAGATATCGAGCCTGCACTCACGTTCAAAACCCTGGATACAGACTTTTCCAAAGGGCGGCTCACACACATCCAGACTCATACACTGGCTGATCTCGAGCAGTTTCACGGGCACCTTTGCGACGGCCTGGTCTTGGGCGCTCTAGCTATTCAAGAAGCCATGAAGGTTCTTCAGCCCGAAGGCGGTCCGATCGACCGGACGAATTTCCGCATCCAGAGCAAGCCCTCCCCCTGTCTGACCGATGCCGCGGTATACATGACGGGCGGCCGCTATCAGTTTAATACCTTTTTTGTCGATACCGCGTTTGAGGGACTGTATATCCTGCAGCGAGTGGATAATTCGCAGGCCGTTCGCGTTTCCCTGAATGTAGGAGTAAAGCCCCCGGTCATAGACAGTTTGGGCGCTATCGCCGTTCGCCGGCAGCTCTCTCCCTGCGCCATTGATAGCCTGCGCAGCATCGAAGATAAGTTTACAGAGACCCTTCTCACAGCCCAGACCGAAGACCTATTTACCGTTTCGATCCTCACAGATTTTGTTTGGGAACCTAAGTTGCGGTATGACTTTTCGAAAATTGACATCCTTAATAAGACGTTGCCACCTTGTGAGTAGAGGTTTTTTCAGGTTTTTGGGCGTGCCCCTTCCTCGACTTCGTCTCGGGCGGGTCGGGCTATGCAGGGGTTCCGTGCTCGAGATCGCCCCTGGCGATCCTCGGCACCGCTTCCTTCGGTCGCGCCCTTCCTATCCCTCACGCGAAGAGGGTGTCCTCCACTTTTTAGATATTTCGTATCTTTTCAGCGGATGCGCATAGCTGTCTGGACTTTCATTAATTATATAGAATGAAACGATATTATGTCAAGAATACTATTATTAGGAGCTTTGATAACAATTATGTCATTCACAGTAGAAGCTCAGAAAACCTCTAGTTTTCCTATTCACATTATTGATACAGCAATCATTCAAAAAAGGGGATTACAGGAAAAGATTAGAATGTTGGTTGAAGATTGCAATTGGTCTGAAAGAACGGGAAAAAAGATAGATGTATTTTGGCTCCAAACCCCCAATGGCAATTTCTTCGGGCATTCGTATGAATATTTTATGGATTGCGATAATTTGCGTTTGATTTACTGGTATGACAACCCTGGAACTAAAGGTAGGCCTGTTGATTTTATGATTGAAAACTTAGAAGACGAGTCACATTTTGTTTCCGCAAAAAGGAAACATCTAAAGAATAAGAAGAAATATCAACACTTGCTGGAAGAGAATTCAGGAGGTTAAGATCGGGCGGGGCAAGTGTGCCGCCGTTAAAACCCTTCCCGATTGAAAAAGAATTGCAGGAGATATTTGCAAAAGCAGAGGTGGGTCGAGTATAAATCTACCTTGCATAAAAGCTCCTATACTCATATCGTTTCAGTATATCTGATCTTTGCTTTTATTTTATACTTCATCAAAATTTTTATGAAAGCAAATATGGTAGGCGAAGTGCACAGCCTTTTATTCATAAAATTTAATTAGCTCCTTCTAAAATAAGCTAGTACTCTTTTTGAACGTAGTAGGTAAATAGTGAGGAGGAAATACAATACAAACTCTGCTGACATTATAAAGAATCTCGTAGCACCTCCCCCAAATGCATGAAAGTCAACGGTTTGTATGAAACACATTGTGGCTAATGCTACATACATTGTGATTGTTACAAATGGAGTGTATTTCCATCTGCGGAGAAAACCATAAACAAAAGTAGACCCCGTTAAGGTAATCAAAAACCAATGTAGGAATTGTGTTCCAGCTGGGAAATTAGGTTCTTGTAAGCCAAAAGAGATCGTTGGAAAAAAATACTCTACGAACCCCAGTAGCCCCCAGACAAGTAGAGCAATCTTCACAATGAAAAGATAGTAAATATGGTTTTGAATCAATTTCATTTTAGTATGTTTTAAAAAATAAATATACGGACAAATGACTAGTCGATTTGGTATTTCGCATAACTCTTTTGACACTACTCACACTAAAAGCTTAAACCAATATTGAAACTAAAAAAATGTGTGACTAAAGGCTGAATAAAATAAGCTATATGGCACATATATAAGGCTAGGGAGGTGTTTTGGGATTAAAATTAACGGTTATAAACGTATATAACCGTTAATAACGGCTAATCGCTACTATAGTCTATAAATCATATAGAAACATATTAAGAAATTTCCAACCAATTTTAATTCAAGCTCACCATTCATAAAATCCCTTAAAAAGAGTAATAGCTTGTGTCCTATTATCGTGAAGAACTTTTTCGGAAAGATTAAAGGATCTCCCGAAAGTTTTTCATCCCGAGGCATGAGCCATTTTGTCGATGGAATGATGAAACTTGATATTGATCGAGTCATTTCTTTATCCGGAGGTGGACTTCCTTTTCCAGAAAAAGACAAGCCCAAATTAATCGATAAAGCGATTCGGCTCATTATGAAAATTGCGGTTCCAAAGGTGTTAAACGATGCCATAGAGCACCATAAGGTACTTGAGAACAGTAAGACGAAATGGATGATCGTTCGTGCACCTCGACTCACCAATGATGCTCCACAAGGCACCTATCGGGTAGGCTGGGTAGGCGTAAACGCAAGCACCAAAATTGCGAGAGCAGATTTGGCAGACTTTCTAGTCACCCAACTGGAAGACGAAACTTATAACTTTCAGATGCCTTTCGTAAGTAACTAATCCGATTGCAGTCGGTTTTTATTCTCTGATACAAACTCACGAAAGGTGTTCGGCTTATTCCCTGTGATCTCCTGGACCCAATTCGAAGTTTGAGGAGTAGCGGAGAAGCGTGGCAAATAATGTAAGAGGATCATGACCAGGATGAACATATGGGGAGTGTTCTCCCTTCTTTTTTTAAGATAAAATGAAAGCAGGTTGGGGCTTTTATATGTGATTTTCCGTCCGAGAACGTCGGAGAGTATATCTGCCATTTCCTGAAAACTCAGTGGTTCGTCGTTCGTTAGGTCGTATGCGATGTTTTGGTGTGACTCCACATCTGTCAGTATGGAGGCAGCCACCTCGCCCAGGTCCTTCACATCGATCAGGGTGAATTTTGCCTTCCCAGCGGGCAGGTAGATGCGATCTTGCTCCACTAATTCGGTCTGGAGGGTGGTGGTAAAGTTCTGCATGAAGTAAGCCGGTCGCAAAAAAGTGTAATTTATCCCACTTTGGAGGATGCTTTTTTCGATTTTATGGTGGGGAATCCAACTACTTCCGTCGGCTCCCTGAACGGATAGGAAAACGATATGCCGGACCTCCTTTTCTTTGGCCAACTCCATAATGGGATGAAAATATTTTTTCACATCGGAGATTTGAGGAGGCCGCAAGAGAAATAAAATATCCGTTTGCTCCAGGGCGTTAGCGATGCTATCTACATGCTCAAAATCGAAGTGAATAGGTTCTGCATTCGGCAGTGCTTTGGAATAGGCTTTGTCCCTCACCCCGGCCAGCAGGCGAAACCTACCGCTACGGGTCCCCATCGCCTTCAGTATGCTCATACCTACATTTCCAGTTGCTCCAGTAATAAGAAGAGTGGTCATAGGTCATTTTTTTCATTATCATAACGCTTAAGCGAGCGTTCCTATTTTAAGCCACTCCTGCGCCCTTTGCAAGCTGATAGATTCAGATCTCTGTAGTTTATCTCTAATCTAAAGAATTCCTTTTTAGGGGCCTGCGTGCCCTGCGGGCGTCGGCGATACGTTTCGCCACTCGTTCAGTGAGTAACCTTTGTCAGGCTACCACGAAACGGGTTTAGTCGGAAATATGCCATCCAAGACAAAATCCTTCGTATATTTCCAGCGGTCCGTTGGTTTGGTGCCAAACCGTTCTAGAACACTTAAAGAACGAGGTGTTGCGATTAAATTGAATGTAAAGTCGATAAAAACTGACATGAAGTTTTATACATCTATGCTGAAAAGTTTGGAGCCTTTTTTTTCGAAAAAGAGCTCTCAGATTACCGAACGGGTTACTCCAACGGTAACTTTAAAAATGCCTGGAACCATTTAGAGCACGCGCACATCATCGGACAGCGGTATCCCTATTCACACAGCTATGTCCATTGGAAGATGCTTCAATTTGGATTCAAAATCAAAAGTGTTAAATAAATATTTGGACAAATCTCACGACTCGTTTTCGGGGGCGTGAAATCATTCGTCGGGAAGATCCCGGTTGGAAACCCGGGCGGGGCAAATATGCCCCCGTTAAAACCCTTCCCGATTGAAATAGAACTAAAGAAGATGTTTGCAAAAGAAGTAATGGGTAGGGTCATAAATATAAGGTGGTTATAAAAAGCCTTGCCATTTACTTTAAACCCGTCCCAAACTTGTTCTTTTGACCTGAATTATTTTTGGAAAGCATCGAAATCAAAACGTTAATAAAAGGAATTAAAAACTTAGGGTTGTTACTCTCTTTATACACCTGCTCTGCTTCTTCTATGATTTTTTGAGCTTTTTTAGGATCAGGGTATTGCTCTAATTTCACCATTGTGTAGTAGAGCATAATGTCACTATCTGAAATGGGTTTTCTTCCTTTTATTGAAGATCGCAGGTTTTCAATCTGTTCTATTCTCATGGTAATGGCAGAAGCTTTCCCATTTGCCAGGAATGTAGACTCATTAGCTATGATGTCATCATAGACTCGCTGATCATCAGGGAGAGCTTCTTCTGACTCTAGCGTATGCTCTAAAGATGCTTTTGCCTTATAATATTTTTCAATTATACTGGTTAGATAAGAACTTCCATATAAATGATGTAAATCTGTGGCCAGATTGCGTTTTTCTTTGTCAATTTGATACTTTTTATCACTTTGATCCGTGTCGGATAGCTGATTGGCTTGTTCTAATAAGCTTTTTACTTTAATCTCTAAAGAGGCTACTATTCCTGCTTTTTCAAAGTTTTCTAAATTTTCCAGCGCTTTTTTCTTTTTTTGTAATTGAATGGACATAGCTCTGAGCTCGTTAACTAAAGCCTCCTGATCAATGTGAGAAACGGAAGGGGTGAAACTTTCCTTAAACTCTTGCTGACTTAGACTTATATAAACTTCAACATCCAACTCTCTGGATTCCGTTATTTGTAGGTCAATTTCTACATCGGATCCCTTTACTAAGTCTCGTTCCAAATCTGAAGCTTTAATTTTTATAAAGCCAATTGATTTATTAGCGGCGGGAATATTATCAACGGGACCTTCAAGCACATTTATTATTAAACTGTCCTGAGAGTTCTTGAAAATATTCTTAGAAATTTGTTTTACAATTGTTTTTTTGAGGGGAAGGATATCTCCTTTCTTGAATACCAGTTCTAGATAGGTTTCTCCTTCTTGGTTATCTAACTCTAAAGAAATGTCAAAGGGGACTGGCTGACCATCTATTCTAAACTTTCCCTGGGTGATGCTGATCTCATCAATCGTATGCTCGAGTAGGTCTCCCTCCGGATTTTGAACTCGCAAATGAAATATATTGGTAACATTGCTGACCAAAGGAAGTCGCTCAGTAAATTTTGGTGTTAAGCGCTTAAGGCCTGAATCGAAACCACCATCTGACCTGTAAATCCTGTAAAAGTAATCCTCATTGGGGTTGACGACCTGAAATAAAACAGGAGCTTTACTCCTGGTCGTCATTTTATTGTAGGCAGACTTAATTTCGATCTGGTCTTTATCAAAAGAAGCTTCTTCTTGACTCTTTATTTGTTTTGTTGAAGTAGGCGGTGCAGTTGTTTTCTTTTTTACTCCGGCATAGTAGGCGGCTCCTTCCACAACGGCTGTGGTTGGGTCGACGTCAAGGTTTACCGCACAATTAAGCTGCGCATCTAGCTTTTGTTTTATATAGGGGATATAAGTTGAACCTCCTACCATTAAAGCGAAATGCAAATCTTCTTCTCTTAATTCATTTTTACGAATTATACCTTGCGTGATATCTAAAGTTTTTTGAACTATCGGATCTATGGCTAATTCCATTTCCTCTCGGGTCACATCAATAAACAATTCTTGTTCTGCACCATCTATGTCTTGGATTTCAATTTCAATTTCTACTTCTTTAGAATTACTTAGGCTGATCTTAAGTTCTTCTGCCTTGTACAATAGTAGGTTGTAGTATTTAGCAAAAAAACCTCTTTGGTTCTCCAACTCCTCAGCTATCCTCCCAAAATTACCCTGCGTTAAAATTTTTGGAATAATCACCTCAAATAAAATGGCTTTATCCAAATCCCTTCCACCTAAATAATTATCTCCTTCATGATCCACAACTTTCATTTCTCCATCTTGAATAGACAAAAGAGCAATATCAAAAGTGCCTCCACCGAAATCATACACTAGCCACTGGCCATTTTTGAGCTTAACGCTCGATTTATTTACATAAGCCAGTGAAGCTGCAATTGGCTCTTGTAACAGCACAACCTGAGAAAATCCAGCCGCGTGAGCAGCTTCCTTTGTTGCATTCGATTGCATTGTATCAAAAGAAGCAGGTATCGTAACAACTGCAGCGTCTAATTTTTCCTGTGTTTGAATAAAGTTTTTTAGCTCTTTAAGTATAAAGGTGGATAGCTCGACCGGGCTAATCTCTTTTTCCTGGGATTCCACCCAATAAGTGTCCGAAGTTCCTATTTTCCTTTTAAAAGCGCTGATCACATTTTTACTATCCTTATGGATCAGCTCTACAGCCTTTTCTCCTACCACTATTCTTTGTTTGCGGAAGCCTACTACGGAAGGCAGGGTTTGCTTAAGACTAATTGGGTTTTTAAAAATAAAAACATCCCCATTGTCAAATTTGGCAATAGAAGAATTTGTGGTTCCTAAATCAATACCGAAATTTATCGTATCATTCATATTTAAAAAGTTTGCAGAGGCGGTGGTAAGTTTTGTTCATGCTGAAAAGGAATTCAATTTATTTATTCAATCACGACAATTGCTCTTTGAATTAAAAGCATTCTTCCATTTTCCTTATGATAGATGATGGGTTTTATGACTTCGCTAATTACCATATGTTCAAGGTCGTTTGTATTAATCATAGCATCGCAATCCAGGCGAGTATCGTCAAAAACCTCTCCTACGGGATTGTGGTACTCTAAGCCCAGTCCTTGGAACTCTCTTTTAATTCTGTTGATACTTCGCGATACTGTTTTTTCTATATCAGCATTAGCTATTTTCTTTTCGATATCAAACACCTGATTAATAATTTCTTTAAGATCTGTAGCCTGCATAGTTATGGGTTTAAAAATTGCTGTACTTGATGCTCGTCTCTATGGACTTTCTGAACTAAACCGGATTCTAATCTATCTAAGCTCGGTCTTCTTCTTTTGGATACCCGTAGAACCTCTTTCGTTTCTTTATCTATAAGGTATTTGGCTAATATTTTTTTTTCACTGCTCGCTAAAATAAAAAAGTGATCAGGACTCATGCCATTTTCAATTTCTAATGTAATATCAGAACTGTTTTTAAAGAAACGGGACTCATGCGTTCTTGGTACTTTTTGAACTTCATCATAATTGAACACTCGATTCTTTAAAAAGAAGTAATCGTTAATAGAGCCCAAAACCACAGTTCGCTGTTTACTATGACCATCGAAGTGTTTCTCCGGTTCCAATAAGATGCTTTTATTGGTGATAAAACAATTCTCTTGCACGATTGAATCGTAATATGTTTTTATCATCATCCCGTTAATTTTAGTCCTTCCTGGTATCCGAGCTAAAAGGTAATTGCAACCAAAAGCTAAGCCTTCCCCTTCTTCAAATTCATAATTGATAGAAATAGGTTGAGCGAAATAAATACTATCCTCTATGGTAGGCAATATATAGTGAGTCGAGTCCGTGATACGTATTCTTCTCTCTATGACTACATCGCCTCCAATATAATTCACTTCAGCTTTTATTTTAAACTGATGGGTATCTGGGAGATAGGGTTCGAAAGCATCCCAACCCTTTTCAAGCAATTGATCACCACTTATGTCCCATCCTCTGAGATCACGAAAATTATAGCTTAATTCAACAGTGTTTGAATCTGGATTATAAGTATCAACCGAAAGGGCATATTGATCGGAAGGAAAAATTTTATCCCATATTGAATGATTAACTACATAATTCCCTATTAAATTCAAAAAAAACAAACCTAGAATTATCATGAAAACAGCCTTTAGCACATCATTTTTTTGCTTTTTCGATTCTGAGAAATAAATGACCTCTAAAATTTCATTATAATTCTTCTTCTGTGTCGGATCTTCCTTTTTTAAATAGAGGCAAATTGATTTCAGTTGTATAAGTGAGCGATAGGAATGAGCGCTTACATTTCCGCTAACGGAATTTAAGTACGCATTTAATAAAGTCTTTAAAAAATTATCGAAAATCGTTTTACCAAAACCAATAGGTCTCGCGTAAGCATGTACCAGTTTAGCTTTTCTGGGAGAGGATAGATGCTTGATTTGCTGAAAAGCCTTTAAAAAACCTACCTTATTTCCTGGGGGCTGATCAATAAATAAAAGGCGAGCATCTTTTAAAAGATCTCCCCAACTCTCATCAATCTTTTGCTTAGACTCATCGAGATAAGCAGGGTCTATTTCATTATTTACAGAATTTACTTTTTTTATGATTCCCTTATATTGCTTAGGATTGATATAGCTTTCTCTCTGAATGATATGTAATGCAGATCTGTAGAAGGCTTGGTTAAAGAAAGGCTTCAACCAATCTTTGAGCCCATTCTCTAGTGCCGTAAATTCATTTAAATCTAATGCTTCTAGATTTCCATTTACGAGAAACGCACTTAAACTTTTCTTTTTATGAATAACGGCATAATTAGAAATATTAGCTGTTAGATCATCAAATAGCTTGATTATTTCATTTCGGTCCATCTCATAGCCTTTCAGAACTATTGATGATTCTTGACCAAGATCAAAACTAAGTAGGAATTCCTCCTTCTTGTCCATTATGGTATCTCTGGATGACAAATCAGAGAATTCGAGATCAAAAAGATCGATTATATTTATAAATTGCTTCATGAATAGTTATGTAAGTAGTTTATCGGAAATAAATCCTAAGATTGAACACATGCTTTATTTATTCAAAAGATTCAGCGCCAAAATTTAAAGTTTAGCTTTTTGCTTAATTATTATGCAATCAAACTTACCATTTTTTCTCCTTGTGGTTCAATTCTGACCTATAGAGGCTTATTCGATACAATATCTCGTCAGCGTTGATGAGTTTACTTTCGTTGTCATAATGGCTGGCCCAGTGGGGCTACAATAATTTGTATCAGCTCTGGATGCTGTTCCCTTTCTGTAGGCTGCCTTCATTTTAGGATGTTCCAAAATTTGCTGCCTACGATGTAAGTGCTGAAGAATTAGAAAAATATTTAGGCGTTTATTCATCCGAAGAAATTCCATTAAAATTCACCATCACGAAAGAGGAGCAAGCCTTAATGGTACAAGCAACTGGACAACCCTCATTTCCGCTCGAAGCAACCGAAAAGGATAAGTTTAAATTTGAACAGGTTGGAGTTGTTTTGCAGTTTAATCCCTCAGAGCAAAAGATGATATTGAACCAGGGGGGTGCTCAATATACATTCGTGAAAGAATAATAATTAGTACTCCATAATCCGCAATTTGCCCCCAGTGAGCGGGCTAGCTGCGGAGGTACAGAGCCGGCAAGAGTTTCTTTCCTTTTATATTTTACAGTGTAATTAGCAATCTTTTCAGTGATTGGTATTGTTAAGCAATTGCAAAATCAGTGATACTGTTACACACAAGCGGCTAGGGTTTTACTTTCATAAGGAAAGATGAAGGTGTTCTGCAAAAAAAAGATGACGATTACGTGGAAGGCTTAAATCGCATCATTATTAAACTAAGGTATTAATATACGACTATTTAGCAGCGGCCTGCAGTAGAGGACAATTTTTTTCCTATCTTTAATCATCGACAATGTGGTAATAATAGTTGAGGATTCATATACTACCGTTGGGCTTCACGCTAACCTAAGATAAGGGGTGATGAATTCTCAAGAATTCCAATTTTTGATAAAAGTGGATTACAATGAAGAATTACAAGAAAATCATAAGAATCAGACCTGATATTCGATTTGGGAAACCCTGTGTCCGTGAGACGAGAATTTCTGTGTATGATGTTCTGAGTTGGTTGGCTTCAGGTATGACTCCAAAAGATATTATTGAAGACTATCCCGAGCTTTTAACAGAAGATATACAAGCTTGCTTGGCATACGCTGCTGATAGAGAACACCGTATTAGAGTGGCTTGATGAAATTACTTTTTGATCAAAATATTTCCTTTAGAATAGTCTCGAAGCTGGCGGATAAATTTCCAGAAGCTCGACAACTGCGTGAATTAGGGGTGGAGAATTCAACTGACAGATAAATTTGGGAATATGCGAAACAAAATAACTATTCGATAGTAACATTTGATGCCGACTTTTATGATATGTCAAATCTATATGGTCATCCTTCTAAAATAGTATGGCTTAGAACAGACAATCGACGAACATCAGATCTTGCAAACCTTCTAATAAATAAGAGTTTGATTATTCAAGCATTTTTGGAAGATAAATCATATGAAAATATTGCATGTATAGAGGTTGACGACTAATCAAAATAAAGCAAAGCTAATCCTATTGCGGTGGTGGCTTAGCGATCAATTCCAGGCTTTTAGTTTCTATTATAGTTTCTGGTTAATTTACCGCCGCTCAAAATGGGATAAACTTGGGGTTCGGCAGTTACTGCTGCAGTAACACCTTATTAAAATAATGATATTATGAATTACATATTAAGTGTTTTTTTCCTACTTTTTTCCTTCGCTGCATTTGGACAGCATGTCTCAGTGGTCGATATAAATGAGGGAGGGGTTCCTGCCAGCGAGACTGAAGTCTTTGACTATATTCATAGCGACTATGAGTTATCGAATGAGAACCTGATTGCAACGCTTCAGGGTTTTGTTACGGATTCAGAAAAAGCTGATTTATCCGATTTATTTAATGTTTTTTGGGATAAAGCCAATGAGTTAGGAGCCAATTCCTTTCGATGGAAAAAGGGGGGAAGGATTGGGGATACTATTGCGGTGGAGATTTCCATATTCAACTTGAATGATATGGAATTTGACGAGATGGCTTCATTGTACCCTTCAAATATGGTTTTTATCCTTGGTGATATTAGTAAAAAGCAGAAAACGAGAAAAATTAAGTTCAATGGGGACAAGATTAGGCTAGGACCGATGGAGTATATCGCCTATCAAAACCAGGTGGGCGAAGAGGCAATCCTGAAAATTGGAGGGCTCCTCGGCGCGAAAGTCTGGATTAGTGGGAGAGAGAATAGGCCGCCGAGCTTTTATTCACTAAGTAGTTTTGGGGTAGGGCCAAATAGACAAGGCCAGGTGGGCCTGTCCTTTAATACTGGCCGTATTTATCCCGCTCCGCTAAATTTTGGTTATTTTTTGATACATATTCTTTCAGAGCACAGGTAGCTCTTGCTCTTTTAGATTGTGTTCTTTGATGGTAATAACACGAGGGCAATTTCGTGTTCAATTCAATGACAGAATCAAAATGTTTATTTTCATTTCATTTCTTTAGATCGCAGCAAGAATAAACAACTATTGCGCTAGCGATGCGGCGGGTGCCGCCACCGGCGGCAGTCCAATCCCCAACTCGTTGGGGAGCAGGACCGAACGAAGGTGGAGCCCAAAGCGTAGCGCCGCTCTATCCGCCTTAGGCGATGGAGCGGAGCGCCCAAAAAATCAAAATAATCTAGGGCGGAATATCGACTGGACGAGTAAGGAACGTGCATTTTGATATCTGAGTGAAAGGCGGTATATTGAAACACATCCATAAGATCATAAAATATAATATATGAGTGAGCATCAGATACAATCCTGGGAAGAATATCAAGAGGTTTATAAAAAATCAGTGTCGGATCCGGAGGGGTTCTGGGCAGGGATCGCGGATAGTTTTCAATGGCGGAAAAAGTGGGATGAGGTTCTGGCATGGGATTTTGAGGGGCCAGATGTGAAGTGGTTTGAGGGTGGACAGCTGAATATTACTGAAAATTGTCTGGATCGGCACGTATCGGAACGCGGTGACCAAACTGCAATTATCTGGGAGCCGAATGACCCGAATGATGATGAGGTGCGATGGACGTATCGGGAATTGCTGGCGAAGGTAAACCAGTTTTCGCATGTGCTGAAAGAGCATGGGGTGCAAAAGGGCGATCGGGTCTGCTTATATATGCCTATGGTTCCCGAACTTGCAGTGGCCGTTCTCGCATGCGCTCGAGTCGGTGCTGTGCACTCGGTTGTATTTGCGGGCTTTTCGGCACAGGCGTTGGCAGATCGAATCGATGATGCCAAGGCGAAGGTGCTGCTTACCTCTGATGGCTCATTCCGGGGAAATAAGGAAATACCAATCAAGGTCATTGCAGATGAGGCGGTGTCTAAAGTCGATTGCGTGGAGAGCGTGATCGTGTACAAGCGCACGGGTGAATTTGTGAATATGGAGGAGGGCCGCGATGTATGGTGGCATGATGCCATAAAAGGCAAATCGACCGAATTTAAGGCGGAAACGATGGATGCGGAGGACATGCTGTTTATATTGTATACTTCGGGTTCTACCGGGAAGCCAAAAGGTGTGGTGCATACGACAGCTGGGTATATGGTAGGTACCTACTATACTTTTAGTAATGTGTTTCAGTATCAGCCCGGCGATGTGTATTGGTGTACGGCAGATATCGGATGGATAACGGGCCACAGTTATATCGTGTATGGGCCTTTGCTGGCCGGGGCGACAACGGTAATGTTTGAGGGTGTACCCACCTGGCCGGACGCCGGGCGATTTTGGGAAATTTGCGATAAATATCAAGTCAATCAGTTTTATACGGCGCCCACGGCTATTCGCGCCTTGATGGCGAAAGGCTTGGAGTATGTTGCCGAGCACTCTTTGGGTAGCTTAAAAGTGATCGGTTCGGTTGGTGAGCCGATTAATGAGGAGGCCTGGAAGTGGTATCACCGTTTTATTGGTAAGTCAAACTGTCCCATTGTAGATACCTGGTGGCAGACAGAAACGGGGGGCATTATGATTTCTCCCATCCCGGGAGCCCACCGAAAGTTAAAGCCTTCTTATGCGGCTCAACCCCTTCCTGGTGTGCAGCCTATTTTGCTGGATCATGAGGGCAATATCATTGAAGAAAATAATACAGAGGGCTTACTTTGCATCAAGTTTCCATGGCCGTCCATGCTGCGAACGGTATATGGTGATCACAACCGATGTAAGCAAGTGTATTTTTCGGCTTTTGAGAATATGTACTTCACCGGTGATGGTGCCAAACGCGATGCGGACGGACGCTATCGAATTATCGGTCGGGTCGATGATGTCATCAATGTCTCGGGCCACCGATTGGGAACGGCCGAGGTGGAAGATGCCATCAATACACATGCTCGAGTGGTAGAGTCGGCGGTAGTCGGTTATCCGCACGATATTAAAGGGCAGGGTATTCACGCCTACATCATTGTGGAGGGTGAGGTTCGAAGTCCAAAGGCTTTACGCGATGAAATACTAAACACGGTAAATAAAGAAATTGGGCCTATAGCCAAGCCGGAGCGTATCCAGTTCGTCGAGGGATTGCCAAAAACGCGATCTGGTAAGATTATGCGCCGTATTTTGCGGAAAATTGCTTCTCGAGATACAGATCGTTTGGGAGATACTTCTACTTTACTCAATCCCGATGTAGTTACATCCGTTCTAGAAGGAGCAAAAGAGTTTTTCCCAAAGAAAAAAGATGACCAAAACAACTAGTATTTTATTCTTGTACTTTTTCCTAACCGCTGGCTTGTATGCTCAGGAGGGGACGCATATTGAGGTAGATTATACATTGCGATTGCAAGAAGCAGGTGTAATCCGGATTACCCACGAAGCCAGAGACAATCCGCATTTGTCTTATTTTGTGGAAGCTTCACCTCAGGATATGGCGAGCCTGCAATGGCGATTTTCGTCCATTGCGCCCTGGACGTCCATTGCCATAGATGAGCATGTGTCTTATGAGAAAGCGCACTTTTCCAGACTGCAGTTTTCCGAGCAGGGGCAAATCGATACGCTTTATCTGCGTACGGTCGGCGAGTTGACGAGTTCCGTTTTTTACCATCGATATTATCCGGGATCCACTACGGTCTTAGAGGATGAAGAAGTGGATTTGCGCGATGGAGACTGCGATTGTCCTCAGCCGGATATTCAACAGCGTGCAGAATGGTGCAGCAATTGTCCGACCACCCAGACACCGGTAGTAAACGAACCAACCCACTTGATCGTGCATCATTCGGCAGGACCCAATAGTTCCTCCGATTGGGCTGCGGTAGTGCGATCGATATGGGACTTTCACGTTAATGGACGCGGATGGGCTGATATTGGATATCATTACCTGATTGATCCGAATGGTGAAATCTATCAGGGACGGGCGGATGATATTCAAGGGGCCCATTTTTGTGCTCAAAATCGAAATGCGATGGGGATGTGTGTGTTGGGTACGTTTACCGATGTGGCACCGTCTTCTGCCGCTCGCTCCTCATGGGTCGATTTGGCAGCCTTTGCAGCTTGTAAATGGGAAGTGTCGCCTCTAAGTCGGAGTATTCACGCCTCCTCGGGCTTGGACCTTTTAGGGGTTTCGGGCCATCGCGATGGCTGCGCTACGGCCTGTCCCGGTCAAACCTTTTATGATCAATTGCCCATTTGGCGCGCTTCGGTGGCTGCTGCAATAGAAGAATGCGGTCCTACGGAAGACTCTTTGGTTTTAACGGTTAGTGGCACTCCATTTCCCTTTACGATTGATCTGGCTTGGTCTGGGGGAATGAGTCAGATTTCAGAATACCAACTTCAGGTTCGCCCGCTTAACGCTGGACCTCTAAGTGGATGGCGCGTCATACTTCCCGCAAATGTTCAGCAATACCGATTGGGATTACATGCTCAGACAGAATATGAAATTCAAATTGAAGGTTGGGATTCAAATGGCCAATTTCAAATATCGAACAAAGTTTTTTGGAAAACAGAAAACTGGAATGCCGACGCTTCAATTACACAACTTAGTCCGAACCCGATATTACCTGGGGAAGAAGTCCAATTCACCTGGACGAACAACTTTGAGGGAGATTTTAAATTACAATGGATAGATATGAATGGTAGGGTATACCCTATAGGTAGTCGACGAAAAATCCGCGATACTTATTTGGAATCACTTTCATGTGAAAGTCTTTCCAGCGGCCGATATTTATTGCACATTTCTTTTGAAGGAAACACATCTTACGTTTCCCTTGTTTTACTTTAACTCTTAACCGCGGAATCTCTTAGCTGCTTTTTTTCTACGGTCTTGTAAAAGGTTTGGGCAACTTTCATGAATGTTTCGCTCAAATCAACTCCTTCGGCTAAGGTGAATCGAAACGCTGAGAGTGTCCAACTGCCCAAATCTCCATATACTCCAGGGGTAGGAGCCTTTTCAATTTTTATGTAGTAGTATGTTGGATTAGTAAGTCCTTCCACACGAAACCAATCGGATTGCACTTCCGAGTAGTATTCTGCAGTTTGACTCTTAGGTCGTTTCCAATCTTCATAAGGTTCTGCAATGCGCTGGCAGGAATCCAGGGCGTGCTCGAAAAAGGATTGCAATGCAATGCGCGGAGTGATGGGTTTGCGCTGCTGTTTTAAGTACTCACCTAAATCTCCGAGATAAAAGTGAAACTTGAGCGGAGAGAACCATTCCAGTTTGACCTCTTTTTGCGGATGTTTAATTTCAATGCAGTACCCAGGATAAACTGGTGGTGGCCCAGGAGGTGTATAGTCTGAAATGGAGGCCTCCCATGGTTCGGGAAGGTCGAATGTAAAAACAGTTTGATGGCTAGTTTGAAGCTGTTGGATATGTGCGCCCCAATTCTGTGATTTCTCATCAGAAATTACCGTTGCAGACCTGCTATCAATAGCTTTTTGTTGTTTACTTCCAGTCTTGATATATTCCAGGTACATATATCCTCCAGCCCCTAAAGCTAATATTAAAAGGAATATGTAAAGAGAGGTGTTTTTCATGTGTGTTTTTAGATACTAATAATAACAATCTATTCAATTAAAATGCAAAGTAAAGAAATCCAATAGTTTTTGACTAATCAAAGACCGTTGGGCAATTATAAATCAAATAAGGTAAGTACACTTTTAAAGAAAAGCTCAATTAAGATACTTATTTTATTATTGAACGATTACATATCCTAAAATAATATAAAATATACTGCTAATTACTCCCGTAAAAAGCGCGTATGGTAATTGAGTGCGTACATGATCAATATGGTCAGTAGCAGCTGCCATGGAAGATAATATGGTGGTATCAGAAATAGGTGAGCAGTGGTCCCCGAAAATGCCACCACCTAGTGCAGCTGCCAAAATGGGGGCAGGGGGCAATTGTAAAGTCTCAGCAAGGGGCAGTGCTATTCCAACCATAATAGCAAATGTACCCCAGGATGTCCCTGTAGAAAATGCGATGAAAGCACTGATTAAAAATACCACCACAGGCACGAGCTGAGGCGACATCCACTGTTCGGCCAAATGGGCAACATACAAGCCGGTATTGAGTTCGTAACAAACCGTACTGAGCGCAAAGGCGAATAGCATTAAGAGCGCCAGCGGCAACATGTCACTAATTCCTTTAATACTATGATCGACCATATCGCCAATCCGCATGATGGACTGGACTTTGTATAAGAGTATAGCGGATAGAATGGCCAGGCTTACTGCAGTTAAGACAGCGGCTGAGCCTGATCCCTGACCAATGGCGTAGAAAAACTGCCCAAAGAAATCGGCATTCGGTCGATCCTCGAGAGCGGAGCTCCAGCCGGTGTATGCGAGCATGATGGGCATTAGAGCGACCATAATTGCCAGGGGGAGGATCATATTTGCGGGACGTAGGGGCGCATTTTCAACGGGTTTGGCCTCTGTAAGGTCCGTCGATATCATGGGTTGAGCTCCTTCGCGTAAAACACCCTGCCCCATCATCACCCGCGATTCCGCTTTTTTCATTGCTGGAAAATCGAGTCGGGTCCAAATAACGATGGGCACTAGTAATAAAGCTAAAATGGGATAGAAATTATAAGCGATAGAAGAAATTAATAGGGTAAAAGGCTCAGTAAAGCCCAGAGTGATGAGCAACCCCATGATAAATGCTCCCCAAGCGTTGAAAGGTATAAGAATGCAGGCCGGTGCTGAGCTCGAGTCGGCAATGTAAGCTAATTTTTCTCTGGATATTTTTAGCCGATCGAAAAGAGGCCGGAATAAGGTCCCAACAGTCAATACCGATATACTGCTTTCAACGAAAATCACCAATCCGCTGAGCCAGGCGGCAGTTTGCACCCATCGGCGCCCTCCGGCCCCGGCGGAAAAACGCGATAAAATTTGTTTTTCCACCCAATTGATAAAGCCAGCAACTCCGCCACTTTTTTGTATAAGTAGAATGAGAGCCCCCACTAAAGCGCCAAATAGTATGGTTCGTGTCTGGCCCTTATCTTGGAAAACATCGACGAGACCCTCTAGTGTGTTTAAAAAACCAATCCAGGGGTTGAAATCCGACAAAATAAACCACCCAGCCGCAATGCCCGTAACCAGTGATAAATATACCTTTCGAGTGAGCATAGCCAGTACAATAGCGACCAACGGAGGAATCAGAGAAGTCCAGGTGTAGGTTAAATCCATGAGCTATTCGCGTTTTAGTCGATCGATTAAATCAGAATTTTCATCCGATTTGCACCATGCTTTCAATGTCTTTTTATCCGTACACCAATCTGAACCATCATAGAAGGAGATGGATTTGAAGTCCCGGACTTTATATAAAGAATGAGGGCTGTAGCAGGTACCAATATAGAGGTGAGTTTTATTCTCCTCATCCGCAAGCTGGGCCGATCGCAGCATGGCGAACTTGCCAAGCGGCTTTGTAGTATCTAAATTCAAAAAGGCAAACCAGTAATGCCATCCTTTTGAACCGCAATGTAGAAATATAAAAGCCTGCCGTTCTCCATCGATAGTTATTTCCAGATAATGAGTAAGGTGCCGGTGTTCGCGAATGCGATCTAAACGATCGGCCGAAAAAGAAGTGCTAAATCGCTCATTCGCATAGGTGAGGCAGAATTCTGTATCTACGGATGTCCAGGAGAAATCTGATAGTTTTTGAAGTTTAAGCTTCACTTCAGCATCTTCGTATTTTCGTAGCACGCGGCGATTTTCTGAGCTGAGAATAAGGGGTTGGAGATGTATGCGAAGACTGCGAGCCAAATAATACACATCGGTAAGATCCAGATTCTGGCCCGTGTAAGGCAAAAAACCATTTTGGAGGGCTTCCTGACCATCTGCTGGCGACTCAGATTGTGCATATATGGCATAACCAAAAGAATAATTAGCATAATTGAGTCCCATCTCTGACCGAAAAACACGCATCCTATTTTTCTCTCAAAATAGAATTAAATCTGAGATTTGGGAAATTTGTGTCTCGCCTTTTCCTAAAAGACTTTTGGTGAAGTCCTGTATAACTGCTTATTCAATAGTGTAAACGGGTGAGAACTCCTTCAGGGGGAGGTGGGAGCATCCGATTCCGGACTGGCGTTCGGCCATCAACTCGTATTGAATTTTTTTAGGATGGTTGAATCGGATTTGGTAATAAACTGGTTTTTCCTGTATGGTGTAGGAAACTCGCTCAACTTGTAAAATGGGCGAACCAGCAGCCATTTCTAAATGATCGGCCCATTCAATATCCAGTGCCGATGCTTTTATTTTTAAACACCCTCGTTGAATCTTAATGTCGTACTTTTCTTCCAAAATCTCATAGATCGTTTGCTCTGTGAGGTTTTCACTATCAATGAGTTGGGCATAAAATATAGGCAAATAGGTTTTATCAATGGCTATTGGTTGACCATCGGCAAGCCTTAGGCGCGTGAGTTCAACTACCTTAGTCCCTTCTTTTAGGCCCAGGGCAAAAGAGACCCGCTGAGATGCAGAACACAGTTCTTTTTTTAATACTTGACTCGAAGCTGTGCGACCGGCAAGAGCCATGTCTTCTGTAAAATCTGTGAGTTCCAAAGCGGGCTGACTGCTTTTTGGGTCACATACAAAACTCCCTCGTCCTTGACTCCGCTGAATGAGTTGTTCATTTTCCAGAGTCTGGAGAGCCCTGCGGACAGTTATGCGACTTACTTCAAATTGTTCGGCCAATTCTTTCTCAGAAGGTAGCTTCTCTTTCGGTCCGTAGATATTTTTTTCGATGCCTTCCCGAAGATGGCGACTGATCTGTGCATGTCGGGGGAGTTTACTTGATTCTGCCATGGCCAGAGTTTTTGTGTGATAATTGATACAAAGGTAACAAATGTAATAACAAGTTGGTTGAAGATGGGTTAATCTTTATAAAAATCAAGTAAATTGTTTTAAATATATGGGTTGTAGCTTTGATTTGAAATCTGAAATAGGCTTGCTTTTTTATCTTTTTAAAGCGTAGTGAACTATTTTTATGGCCTAATGTTATGACAAGTGAAAAATGCATTGCATCTTTGTGATATATTACCAAACGAAATAAAAACGAACATATGGATTTTTTAACGCAGCCTTTCCCCTGGTATATTGGCGGACCGCTGATCGGTCTTACGATTCCCCTGTTACTCATATTTGTGGGACAGTCTTTAGGTATTTCTTCGAGTTTCCGGCATGTATGCGCCGCTTGTAACATTGGAGATGTATCTTTTTTCAAGTATGACTGGAAAACAACGGGTGCATGGAACCTGGCTTTTGTTTTAGGTATAACGATTGGAGGATTTTTGGCAGGGAATGTATGGATGAATCCCGAGCCTATTGACATTTCTGCCTCTACAATATCCGCATTACAAGATCTGGGCTTTTCTGATTTTTCCGGCTTCGTGCCCGATGAATTATTCAGTTGGTCCAGCCTGAGTTCGCCTACAAACCTGGCCATACTTATTATCGGTGGGTTTTTAGTCGGTTTCGGGACACGATATGCCGGTGGTTGTACATCGGGTCACGCTATCTCGGGTCTATCAGACTTGCAATTTGCCTCTCTTATCGCCGTTGTCGGTTTTTTTATTGGAGGCTTACTTATGACTCACGTATTGTATCCCATCATTTTCGGATCCTAAAAAATAAAATATGAATTTTTCAAAGCTTTTAAAAAGTCTGATTTTCGGTATATTCTTTGGCCTGGTTTTGGTCAAATCTGAAGTCATCTCCTGGTTTCGAATTCAAGAAATGTTTCGATTCGATTCCTTTCATATGTATGGAATTATTGGATCTGCGATTGTCGTAGGAATTATTTCCATACAGCTCATTAAACGACTTGGAATTAAAGATATGGATGGAAACCCCATTCGGATTGCACCAAAGGACGCTAGCCAAGTGAAACGCTACCTCATTGGTGGTGCTACATTTGGACTCGGCTGGGGACTGATTGGTGCCTGTCCGGGACCCTTATTTGCTCTTTTGGGCTCAGGTCTCACAGTTATGTTAATCCCCATTGTAGCCGCCATTTTGGGTACTTATACCTATGGCGTATTACGCGATAAATTACCTCACTAAAAAACACTATAACATGTATTTCAAACAATTATTTGATAATAAACTGGCACAGTATTCTTATATCGTTGGCTGTCAGGCCAACGGAACGGCGATCATTATTGACCCGATGAGAGATGTCGACCAGTATTTTGAAATCGCTGCTGACGAAAATTTAGAAATTATTGGCGCAGCGGATACTCATATTCACGCCGACTATGTATCGGGCCTTAGAGAAATGGCTGAGCGCGGCGTAAAAGTCTATGCCTCAGACGAAGGCGACAAGGACTGGAAGTATGAATGGCTCATCGGCAGCGATTATGATCATCGTTTACTTAAAGACGGAGATAGCATCAAAATCGGGAATATTGAAATCAAAGCCTGGTATACGCCCGGACATACGCCCGAACATTTGAGCTTTTTTATAACGGATGGAGCCGCCGCTGACGTGCCTATGGGTATTGCTTCAGGCGACTTTGTCTTCGTAGGTGATGTAGGTCGGCCCGATTTGCTGGAGTCGGCCGCGGGTATGGAAAACATGATGGAATCATCGGCACGTACTTTGTACCAAACAGTTGAAAAGTTTAAAAATCTGCCTGAGTACATTCAGGTGTGGCCGGGACATGGTTCAGGAAGTGCTTGCGGAAAAGCCTTAGGGGCTGTTCCTGAAAGTACCGTAGGATACGAGTTGAAATTCAATAATTCGATAAAATCATCAGATTCGGAGCAGAATTTCGTAGACTTTATCCTTGAAGGACAGCCTGAACCTCCTTACTATTTTGCACGCATGAAACGCGTCAATAAAGAAGGACAGGCATTAGTGGCTGACGGTATTTCACCCGTGCGTTTGGGTGCCAATGCCTTCATGAATAAAGTAGAGGCAAACGATAAAGCCGTTATTCTGGATACTCGTGATTCCAAAGACTTCATGGATAGCCATCTTCCCGGTTCTATGTCTTCGCCTTTCAACAAGCAATTTAATACGATAGCGGGATCCTACATAGAAGAGGACCAGCACATCTATTTAGTGATCGAAGAAGATCAAGTCGATGAAGCTGTTCGCGATCTGATCCGCGTGGGTTTAGATTATGTTCCCGCTTATATCACTCCTTCAGATTTGAAAAACTACAAAGGAGATAAGAATAAGATTGAAACTTTGACCTTTGCAGAAGTGGATCAGCAGATCGAAAATGGTAAAAAAGTGCTTGATGTGCGAAAATTGACGGAGTATGAAGAGCGCCATATCGATGGAGCGACCAATGTTGCACATACGCGACTGCTTCCCCGATTGGATGAAGTTCCAACTGATCAATCTCTTGTCGTGCATTGTGCGGCGGGCAGTCGATCAGCAGTAGCCTCAGCTTATCTGGCACACAAAGGGTATGATGTATCTGTAGTACTAGATGACTTCGACAATTATAAAACAGCCTAATCAATTTTAGTATGAGTTTTTTAAGCCGATACCTTCCCATTATAGACACCGTGCGAAATTATCGCCCTGCTTATTTGCAGGGTGATATTGTCGCCGGCCTTATTGTTGCTGTTATGCTTATTCCACAGGGGATGGCCTATGCAGTATTGGCTGGATTGCCTCCTGTCTATGGTTTATATGCCTCTTTGGTCCCTTTGGTGGTTTATGCCTTATTTGGGACCTCTCGCCAGTTGGCTGTGGGTCCTGTCGCCATGGTATCCTTGCTGGTCTATGCCGGGGTCGGCCAATTGGCCGAAGTGGGTTCGCCTGAATTTATTCGATTGGCACTCGTCACTGCGCTTGCCGTTGGAATTATTCAATTTCTTATGGGCGTTTTTAAAGCAGGTTTCCTCGTCAATTTCTTGTCTCATCCGGTTTTGAGTGGCTTTGTCTCGGCCGCTGCGGTGATTATTGGACTCAGCCAGTTAGGCAACTTACTTGGGCTTAGTATCGACAAGAGTATGCCCATTTATCAGCTTCCCACTTTTCTGTTTGAGCATATGTCTGATATAAACCCGATTACTGCCGGATTAGGGATAGGAGCGATTGCCCTTATGATGGCGATAAAAAAAATTAATAAAAATATTCCGGGCGCATTATTAGCCGTTATACTCGGGATTGTTTTAACAGCCACTATGGGTTGGGCTGATCGGGGTTTGCGTATTGTAGGTGAAATTCCCAGTGGGTTGCCTAAATTCACCCTGCTTTCCTTCGAGTGGTCTGAAATAGAAAGTCTTCTCCCGGTTATTCTCACCATCGCGCTTATTGGTTATATGGAGTCCATCGCTGTGGCAAAAAACATTGCTAGTCGCGAAGGCTATAAAGTTAATGCCAATAACGAATTGATCGGTTTGGGTTTAGCCAATATTTTTGGCTCATTTTTCCAGTCTTACCCCGCTACCGGAGGTCTCTCGCGTACTGCTGTCAACTATCAAGCTGGTGCTAAGACTGTGCTCGCTGCATTGATTACAGTAGTGCTGATAGTCATTACTGTACTCTTTTTTACGCCCGCTTTTTATTTCTTACCCATGACGATTCTGGCTTCTATCGTTATGCTGGCGGTCACCTCCCTCTTTGATTTCAAAGAAATGAAGCATTTATGGCAAACCGATCGAAAAGACTTTGCTCTTTTGATGTTCACTTTTGTTGTGACGCTCTTCGTCGGCATCAAAGAGGGGATTCTGGCTGGTGTAGTCATTTCTCTGCTCGACATTATTTACAAGATCGCTAAGCCACACTCGGCAGAGCTGGGTCGCCTCGGTGATACGCATGTATTTAGAAATATTGATCGTTACCCCAAAGCGAATATTGATGAGAATATGCTTCTTGTCCGCTTTGACGCTCCTTTGTATTTTGCCAATGTGGAGGCTTTCCAGGAAGCTATCTACAGTCGACTAGAACAGCGCGATCAGAAGCCGGAAGTACTCATTCTTGAGGCGTCATCCATCAATATGGTCGACTCCACGGGGGTTATGGCCCTTCAAGAGCTCATGCAATTTTTAACAGAGCAGGATATCAAATTTTACATTGCAGGGGCGATAGGTCCTCTGCGTGACAAACTGAATCGCGCCGGCCTTTTGTCCGACGATACGGAGTGGAGTCACTTTTTTAGTCTCGAGGACGCCATGACTTACTATAAAGAGTCACAAAGAATAGGTGATAAAAAGCCATTCTCTCCCCGTCAATTTTATGATGTGAATTAAGAGGGCGTATCCCCGTCCTCGAGAGCGCCTCGCGCTCCTCGGGACGGGGCCGCTACGCTACGCAGCTCTCTATTCGCTCGGCCTTTGGCCGGGCCTTTGCCGCCGGCCGGCAGTCTCCTTCGCTCACCCACAAGTGGTCTCGCTCAGGCCTGCTGCGCATCGCTTACGCTTTCTTTCCTATTATTAAGAATGCAAAACCGGATTTTATGGAGTCATAAGATTAACTCTTGAAATGATTGGTGTTGGGTTTTAAAGTGGAAGCCTGAAAGCAAGAAACAATAGAATGGAATCCGAACACAAAAAAAGGCCGTCCAACGGACGACCTTTTATGAAAAGCTTCGTGCTATGAAACACTAGATCACTTCAAATCATAGCGATCCAACATCATCACCTTATCCCACGCCTTCACAAAGTCATTGACAAACTTCTCTTCCGATCCGGCTTGACCGTAGGCTTCTGCGACGGCACGTAATTCAGAATTCGATCCAAAAATCAAATCTGCACGGGTTCCATGCCACTTGACTTCGCCCGATTTGCGATCGCGGCCTTCAAATACTGTTTGATCATCATCAAGCGCTTTCCAAGTCGTGCCAAGATCGAGCAAGTTCTTAAAAAAGTCATTACTCAAAGTCTCTGGCTTCTTCGTAAATACACCGTGATTCGACCCGTCATAATTGGCATTCAAGGTGCGCATACCTCCTACTAAAACCGTCATCTCCGGCGTACTTAAGGTCATCAGTTGCGCTTTGTCGACCAACATCTCCTCAGCGGTGACGGGGTTTCCTTCCATGAAGTAATTTCGGAATCCATCTGCTACAGGCTCTAAAGCTTCAAAAGACTCTACATCTGTATTTTCTGCCGAAGCATCCGTGCGACCCGGTGTAAACGGAACGGTAATATCATGTCCCGCTTTTTTAGCGGCCACCTCTACGGCTGCACATCCACCCAATACAATCAAATCGGCCATGGAAACTTTTTTATCGCCAGACTGTGCTTGATTGAATTGCGTTTGCACCTCTTCCAGTTTGGATAATACCTTTTTTAATTCATCCGGTCGGTTCGCTGCCCAGGTATTCTGCGGTGCCAATCGAATACGGCCACCATTCGCTCCGCCTCGCTTATCTGAATGACGATAGGTAGATGCCGAAGCCCAAGCCGTGCGAACTAACTCAGGCACACTGAGGCCCGTGTCCATAATTTGCTGCTTTAGTGTACCCACATCGTTATCATCAACTAAGTCGTGGTCCACCGCTGGAACCGGATCCTGCCACATGAATTCTTCTTCGGGTACTTCCGGTCCTAGGTATCGGGAAATAGGCCCCATATCTCTGTGCGTCAATTTATACCATGCCTTCGCAAAAGCATCTTTCAGTTGGTCGGGGTTTTCGTAAAACCGACGTGAAATCTTTTCATAAGCGGGATCCTCCTTTAAAGACAAGTCCGTCGTCAACATCATAGGTTGATGCGACTTATTCGGGTCGTGTGCATCGGGCACAGTTCCAGCTGCGGCATCACCTTTCGGCTTCCACTGATAAGCACCGGCTGGTGATTTGGTTAATTCCCACTCATATTCAAATAAGTTTTTCAGGTAATTATTACTCCATTGAGTCGGTGTTTGCGACCAGGCACCTTCCAACCCACTGGTAATGGTGTCACCACCCTTACCTGTTCCATAATTATTTTTCCATCCCAGGCTTTGTTCTTCCATAGAAGCTGCTGCCGGTTCTGGTCCTACATGTTCTTCTGGTGCTGCACCGTGAACTTTTCCAAAAGTATGTCCGCCAGCGATTAGGGCTACAGTTTCCTCATCATTCATCGCCATCCGGCCAAAGGTTTCCCGAATATCATGCGCCGCCTTTTTCGGGTCAGGCTCGCCATTCGGCCCCTCGGGGTTTACATAAATAAGGCCCATTTGCACAGCGGCCAATGGATTTTCAAGGTTTCTTTCGCCGGAATAGCGCTTATCGCCTAACCATTCCGCTTCCGGACCCCAATACACATCCTCTTCCGGTTCCCAAAGGTCTTCACGCCCTCCACCGAAGCCGGCCGTTTCAAAGCCCATAGATTCTAAAGCGCAATTACCGGCCAAAATCATCAAATCAGCCCAGGAAATCTTGCTGCCGTATTTCTGTTTTACAGGCCATAATAAAAGGCGTGCTTTATCTAAATTCGCGTTATCAGGCCAGCTGTTGAGTGGGGCAAACCGCTGCGTTCCGCCACCGGCTCCTCCGCGGCCATCCTGTATCCGATACGTTCCGGCGCTGTGCCATGCCATTCGAATGAAAAAAGGACCGTAGTGACCATAATCAGCTGGCCACCAGTCTTGTGAGTCTTCCATGAGGTCGAAAATATCTTTTTTTACAGCCTCTAGATCGAGTTTTTTGAACTCCTCAGCGTAGTTGTAATCATCGCCCATAGGATTCGATAGATTCGAATGCTGCCGTAAAATGTGCAGTTTCAATTGATTTGGCCACCAATCCGTATTTCGAGTACCTCCTCCGGCACTTTCCTGATAGGCACCTCCCGTAAAAGGACACTTTCCGCTTCCCGAATTAATATTATAGCTGACATTGCTACTTCCGTTCTTACTATTGTTTTCGTCCATAATTTCGTGTTTGTCTATTGCTTTATTGCTACTCGCTAAAATACTAAAACTTTTGTGATATTTCCATGTAGAGAGGTATCTTGATTTTACATTTTTTATCAGGGCGTGCCCCTCGAGTCTCGCCAATGGCGGAGCCTCGGGGTCGGGCTATCCAGGGGTTTCGTCCTCGAGATCGCTTTCAGCGATTCTCGGACCCGCTCGCCGGGCTCGCGGCCCTTTCTATCCCTCACGCAGCCCTCACTCAAGGCAGCTTGTGGTGGCTGGGAGGGGCGCAGCTCCAGCTGCGCCTAAATTGGAGGGATTCTTTGAGATGCATCCTTTTCACTTGACACCTGAACTCATACCCAAAATAAACAAAAAGCACTGACTCATCCCTTGGCCGCCAAAGCATTCAGTGCGTAGGTGATCCCGCGATGTGATGCGGGATCACATGCAATAATATCGCTCTTGCAAGTAGCATCGGGGAGGGGCGGTGCTCCAGCTGCGCCCAAAAAGGCAAGCCGCGCGGAGCGCGGAAGCGTCAGGGATAGGAGGTGCCGCGACACCAGGAGCGGGTCCCGAGGAACGCCCGCGGCGTCCTCGAGGACGGAACCACCGCATAGCCCGGCCCTTAGCGATCCGGCAAAGGCGGAATCGCTGGGGAGACGCCCAAAAAAGAAAGAAGTCCGAACGTATTATAATCCCAAAACGAGAAGTTCGTATCTTGTGAAGATGAAATATATTATTGCGTTTTGGATAGGGTTGTGGCCGCTATTGGCGATTTCTGGACAGCGAAATGCGGGGCTGTCGTGGGGTGGGCCGTTGGATTCGCTGCACCGGGAGCTGACGGTCTACGAATACGACTTGCAACTGGAGCTGGACTTTAAGGAGCAGGAAATCGATGGTAAACTTGGTATTCGCTATCAAATGCCTGCTAAACAGACTATTTTGCGCCTTGATATTGGACCGTGGTTTGAGGTAGAAGGTGTCGATTGTCAGGGTGGTGACTTGGATTATGAGCGCGGGGATGAGTTTTTAGATATCCAGGTCCTTGCTGATTCGGGCTGGGTGTATGTGTCCTACTCCGGAACACCGCTGGTGGCGAAAAGGCCGCCCTGGAGTGGAGGCTTTACCTGGGCGAAGGATGCCAATGGGAATCACTGGCAGGGTCTGAGTTCACAAAATGCAGGGGGCATGCTGTTTATGCCTTGCGTGAATCATCCCGCAAAGCGAGCTCTGGAGGGCGTACGCCAGGAGATAACAGTTCCTAAGCCTTATGTGGTCGCCGCCAACGGGGTTTTAAGTGAGGTGCGCGAAAAGAAAAAGACGCTTACTTATATCTGGGAAAGCCAGTACCCTATAAGTACCTATAACATTAATTTCACGTCGGGAATATTCGAGCGCGGCGAGGAGTCCTTTATTTCCATCTCTGGTGATACGGTGCCGATGGTTATTTATTTATTGCAAACGGATGCCGATCGAATGCCGGAAATGATGCGGGTATTCAGGCAGGCAGCTCAAACGCAAGAGTCTTATTTTGGACCGTACCCCTTTTCGAAAGAAAAACTGGGATTAGTGCATACACCATATTTAGGTATGGAGCACCAAACGATTAATGCTTATGGAAATAATTTTCGTTTCGACACTTTAAATGGAGTCGTCTTTGATTGGTTGCTGCATCACGAATTGGGTCACGAATGGTGGGGAAATAAATTGTCCGTTGCCGATTGGGCAGATTTTTGGCTCCATGAAGGCTTCTGCACCTATGGTGACTGGCTAGCGCGAGAGGCATATGGAGGCGAGGAATTATATTTAGCTCACGTCCAACAAATGAAAGCAGGTATTCCCTTTTTGGCTCCGTTGGTGCCCAAGCGGCCAGCTGACTCTAAAACAGCTTACCACGGAGAGGTGTATTTTAAGGGAGCTTTTGTATTGCACAGCCTGAGATGGGTTTTGGGAGACGATGAGTTTTTTGAGTTGTTGAGGAGTGTAGCCAAAAAGGGGGAATTTACTTATGAAAACCAGTGGTCGACGCAGGACTTTGTAGAGGAGCTGACGAATTATACGCATTATGATTTAGAAGATATGCTGGATGTCTATCTTTATGGAACCGCCCCCTTATCAGTTAAGCTCAAGAAATGGCCGGAGGGATTATATTCGGTGCGTTGGGAAAATGTACATACTCCTCTTCCGCTTGAGATCGAGATGGATGGCGAGCTGCATACCCTGGAGCTCAGTGATAAAGATGTTTTTTTCTCTGTAGAAACGCCGCCAAAAATTGACCCTCGAGATTGGTATTTACTGAAGGTGATCACCGATTAACCCGGACGAGATTCAATAAAGAAGTGGAACTTTCGTTACATTAGCCATGTTAAATATATATTAACTATGTAAAGTTAATGTTAACAAAAGCACCAAAAGGAAGAGTTATGAAAGAGAAATGGCAAGTGAGCAGTAGTCTGAGAAGCATTTGGATATACATCGGCTTAGGTTTAATTGGGAGTTGGTATTTGATTGGGCTGGGGCGACAATTAGCGGCTGAAAACTCCATGATAGGCTTAGAAATTTTAATTCTTGGCGGAATCGTTGCGGGAATAATATGGTACATTTTACATCTCAAAATGGATATTAAAGTGGGTCGTAAAAGCCTGAAGGTTAAAACCAATCAATGGTGGGGAAGAAAGGCTAAGTTGAAATGGAGAGATGTAGTGGAAATGGAACCTTTTCATATTCCCGAGACACTCATGTGGACAGGGTATAGCATTAGTTTTGGGAAGGACATCAATCAATTTAGACTCGGCGATAATAAAGGAGTAATGATGACGATGGCATCCGGTGAGACCTACCTTATTTACTCATCGGACCTCTATCAAAAATTCGATCAGCTAGAACATCGATGGCAGAAAGCAACTTCAGTGTGAAACTGGTTGAGCAAGATCATTTTTTTGCATGACGATGCTCATTAGATTATCTAGGCCGCGACTCGTACCTTTAGCTCAGGAATATGCGAGCAGAATCAGATATTAAAGAAACTTTGGTTTGTACGCACTGTGGACAACAGATGCGTGAGCCTGCAGTGAGCGATTCATCGGGACTATTCTGTTGCTCGGGATGTCAGGCTGTCCATCATTTATTGAAAGAGCACCAGGTTCATAAAGATGGAGAGCGATTTGATATCACGGGTCCGAGAAAGCCCGAATATGCTTATTTGGAAGAGTCTGAAGTAATAGAGGATCTATGTGCCCATCGCTCCGGCAACTGGACTGTAGTTCACTTTTCCATTCCCGGCATTCACTGTTCCTCCTGTATCTATTTGTTAGAAAATATTATGCGACTGCATTCCGGCATTGCCTCCTGTCGAGTGAATTTTTTAGCCAAAGAGGCTTCTTTCACTTTTGATGAGGAAATGTTGAGCTTGCGCGAATTGGTGGAATTGTTAGAAGCCATTGATTATCCGCCTCAACTTCAATACGATCAGCTGGAGGGCAAAACTTCTACTAAGCGTAACTACAGTTTGTTTATAAAGATGGGCGTCGCCGGATTTTGTTTTGGTAACATCATGCTTCTGAGTTTTCCGGATTATATCGGTACCGTGGAGAGAGATTATGCCGCTATTTTCGGTTGGATCATTTTTACATTTTCAGTACCGGTCGTATTTTACAGTGCCTGGGATTATTTAAAATCTGCAAGTTTGAGTTTGCGATCCGGGCGACTCAATATTGATGTGCCCGTCACCTTGGGTATATTGACTCTGTTTTTTCGCAGTCTTTACGAGATTTGGACTGGAGGGGGAACGGGATATTTAGATAGTCTATCCGGATTTGTCTTCTTTTTACTTATTGGACGCTGGTTTCAGGACATCACTTACAGTTCCATGTCCTTTGATCGAGATTATAAGTCTTATTTTCCTATTGCTGTAATGAAGTGGATAGGAGGTGCCTGGCAGTCGACTGCGATCCGAAATGTAGAGATTGGTGATGAGTTACTCATTAGAGATGGGGAACTGATTCCTGCGGATGGTAGTATTCAATCGGGGAGGGCACGTATCGATTATAGTTTTGTGACCGGAGAAGCTGACCCTATTTCTAAAGAAATTGGAGAGGAAGTATTGGCAGGAGGACGTCAGCGGGGGGAGAGTTTCCGTCTGGCAGTTTCGGAGGAAGTTGATCAAAGTTATTTAACGCGCCTTTGGGACCAGGATCCCTTTCATATGCCCCGTGCCAATCGCTTACAACAATTATTAGATCGCATCGGCAAGTATTTTACCTGGGGCATCATAACAATTGCCGGACTCACCCTGGCCTACTGGTGGGGAAAGGATTTAGGTATGGCGTTTATTGCAGCTACAGCAGTTTTGATTATAGCTTGTCCTTGCGCTTTAGCTTTATCCACGCCATTCACCTATGGGAACATAGTTCGAATCTTAGGGCAGAAGGGTATGTTTTTGCGAAATATTCAGACGGTTACCCAACTTCAAGACATTACACATATGGTTTTTGATAAAACAGGTACCCTTACCGATCCCGGGAAAGACCAGATAGAATACAGGGGCCGACCACTCAGTCAAATTCAGAAAAAGGCGCTTGCTCTTCTAACGGTTCAAAGTCAGCATCCGATGAGTCGGGCGCTTTATGAATTGATGCCTAGCCCATCTTCAGATTTAATTTGTAAGAAGTTTAAAGAATTTCCGGGCCGGGGTATTCAAGGGTCCGTAGGCGGCGATTTTTTTCAACTGGGATCTGCTGATTTCATTCTGGGAAGTCCAGCTTCAGAAACAGGGGTTTGGTTGTCTATAAATGGGGAATACTATGGGTATTTTGCCTTTAGCACTGCAATGCGATCAGGTACAGGACGAATCATCGACTATTTAGATACAAAATACCAGCTGCATGTGGTGTCAGGCGATGGCGAACAAGATCAAGCGCGGTTGCGCGAGCTTTTCCCTGATGGGACAAAACTACTATTTAAGCAGAAGCCAGCAGATAAGCTCGAATATATACGTGGCATACAAGCCTCCGGCGAACGCGTATGTTTTATTGGGGATGGTTTGAATGATGCGGGTGCTCTGCGTCAGGCAGATGTAGGGATAGTGATTTCCCACTCCTCTCAACAGTTTTCACCCTCCAGTGATGTAATTCTAGACGAAACCTCCTGGTCTACTTTTGACCAATTTATATGCTATATAAACAAAAGTCGAACGCTTTTGCATCTTGCCTTTATTTTTGCGGGTCTATATAACTTAGTCGGCTTATATTTTGCCGTTCAGGGCTTGCTTTCGCCCGTTGTAGCCGCAATCTTGATGCCCTTAAGTTCTATTAGTATTATTGTACTTGGATTTCTGGGTTCTTATAGTCTTGCGATATTTGGTTTTTACAAACCAAAATAACAACTTATATTTGAAAAGGTTGAGAAAGATCATATTTAAGGATGATAACCGTCATCCATTGAAAGTATGAGCCTTTCTATATTGCGAATCAATAGCAGAACCCGCATTACATCTTGTATGTAAGGCATCAATAAAACAAATGGAAATCATTTTTTTCTTAATCGGATTGGGCGTTTTAGTAGCAGGAGGCTTTTTAGTGGCTTTCATTTGGGCGATGCGTTCAGGACAATACGAAGATGATTATACGCCATCTGTCCGAATTTTATGGGACGATGCAAAGAAAAAGTCAACGAAATAATTTAACAGTATGAGTAAGATCGAGTCATTCAGTTATGACAATAAAACCGTTAAGTGGTTTGCATATGCCACTATCATTTGGGGTTTAGTAGGTATGTTAGTTGGAGTTTGGGCCGCATTTCAGATGGTCTTTCCCGCTCTAAACTTTTCGACAGCCGAGATCAGTTTTGGTCGGATTCGCCCCCTACATACGAATGCGGTTATTTTCGCTTTTGTCGGTAATGGGATTTTTATGGGTGTTTATCATTCGATGCAACGCTTATTAAAAACGCGGATGTTTAGTGATGCCTTGTCCAAATTTCATTTTTGGGGCTGGCAGGCCATTATCCTGGCAGCGGCATTAACCTTACCCTTAGGACTGACGAGTAGCCACGAATACGCGGAGTTAGAATGGCCTATAGATATTGCGATTGCTTTGGTCTGGATCGCATTTGGAATCAATATGTTTGGGACGATCTTGCGTCGAAGAGAAAATCACCTGTATGTAGCTATTTGGTTTTATATTGCCACTTGGGTTACGGTCACTGTTCTTCATGTTTTTAATAACCTATCCATTCCATACAGTATTATGGGGAGTATACCGGTTTTGGCCGGGGTGCAAGATGCCTTAGTACAATGGTGGTATGGCCACAATGCGGTAGCCTTTTTCCTTACCACACCCTATTTAGGTTTAATGTATTACTATTTGCCCAAGGCCGCCAATCGGCCGATCTTTTCCTATAAATTATCAATCATTCACTTTTGGGCGCTCATTTTCATATATATCTGGGCGGGCCCTCACCACTTATTATACACTTCTCTTCCAGATTGGGCGCAGTCATTGGGAACTGTCTTTTCTATCATGCTTATTGCTCCGAGTTGGGGCGGAATGTTAAATGGACTTTTGACTTTACGCGGAGCATGGGATCGAGTCCGGCAAGATCCAATTCTGAAATTCATGGTGGTTGCTGTGAGTGCCTATGGAATGTCGACCTTAGAGGGGCCTCTCTTATCGATCAAATCTATAAATGCCATTAGTCACTATACGGATTGGACGGTAGCGCATGTACACATAGGAACTTTAGGATGGAACGGCATGCTAACTTTCGGAGTCTTATATTGGTTGGTGCCCCGCATCTTTAATACTAAGCTTCATTCTATGCGTTGGGCTAACATCCATTTCTGGATTGCCACGATGGGAATTCTCTTTTATGCTATTCCACTGTATTGGGCTGGATGGACACAAAGCATGATGTGGAAGCAGTTTGAACCAGACGGATTTCTAACCTACCCCAACTTTTTGGAGACCGTTACGCAGATCCTGCCCATGTACTTGCTTCGAGCTATTGGAGGTACGATATATTTAGTTGGCGCGATTTTAATGGGTGTCAATTTATTTAAAACAATGAACGCTGGAAATTGCGAGGATAATGAAGCTGCAGAAGCACCGGCACTTACACCTCACAAAAAAGTGAAAGGGGAATATTGGCACAAATGGATTGAGCGTCGACCTATACAAATGCTGATCGGAGCTACTGTACTTGTTCTCATTGGTGGCCTTGTAGAAATTTTCCCCATGTTACTCATCGATGATAATGTACCTAAAATTGCCTCTGTTCAACCTTACACACCCCTGGAGTTAGAGGGCCGCGATTTATATATACGTGAAGGTTGCGTCGGTTGCCACTCGCAAATGGTAAGACCTTTCCGCTCAGAGACTGAAAGGTATGGAGATTATTCCAAGTCCGGTGAATTTATTTACGACCGACCATTCTTATGGGGATCCAAGCGAACAGGACCTGATCTCCATCGGGAAGGTGGTAAGTATTCCAATAGTTGGCACTACTATCACATGTTAGAGCCGGAGTCGATGTCTCCAGGCTCAATAATGCCGCCTTATCCCTGGCTGATTGAAGATGATCTCAGCACCAAGTATACCGCTGCTAAGATCAAAGTTCTTCAATCGCTGAATACGCCTTATCCGGAAGGTTATGCCGATCAAGCAGTAGCTGACCTTGAAGCTCAAGCGAAAGAGGTGGCTGATCAGCTTCGCTCAGAAGGGGTGGAGCAAGAGAACCTTGAAAAGAAAGAGATTGTGGCTTTAGTGGCTTACCTACAGCGGCTGGGGACAGACATTAAGCCAGAACCTATTGTAGAACAATAAAAAAATAATACCATGGCTAAATACATATTAGAATCAGCTGGTAATATCAATTGGATGGCCTTGTTTTCACTAATCACTTTTTTAAGTGTATTTGTGTTGGCTATCGTATTGGTTTTTCGGCGAAGTGATGACCATATTCGTCATATGGCTTCATTGCCCCTTGATGATGAATCCGTAAGCGAAGATCAAACAGAGAAAAAATAATCCCTATGTTAAAACAAGTGAGTTTATCCGTAATAGGTTTAATGATTTTATCCCAACCTGCCAAAGCTCAGAGCAGTTTGACTGCTGCCTTTGAAGATATGGAGTGGCTGAGTGCCGCCATGGATGTGCTATTGGAGAATATAGTTGTATTTCTAGCTGCCCTGATCATTCTTGCAGCCTTATTGGTTATGTATCGCACCTTAATGGTGATCTTGAATGAGGAGAAAATTAAGGCTTATGAGGAGGCCGGCTTGCAATTAGAAGATGCAGGATCTCCTGAGCGAGGTCCTTCTTTGTGGAGTCGAATGATGGACATGCTTACAGCAGCAGTGCCCGTAGAGCGTGAGAAAGAAGTTGATCTTGGGCATGAGTTTGATGGCATTCGGGAACTAGATAATCGGCTTCCTCCCTGGTGGTTAGGTTTGTTTTATGGCTCTATCATTTTTGCCTTTGTATATATGTATTACTACCACTTCTCTGGCGCTGAGTGGAGCTCTAGAAAAGAATATAGAGAAGAGGTAGCATCTGCTGAACGGGCTGCAAGACTATATCGGATTCAGCAGGCAGATGTAGTTGATGAAGAAAATGTCCAATTCTTAACTGATGAGCTGGCTTTAGAACAAGGAGAGGTCATTTTCCAATCCAATTGCGCCACTTGCCATGGAGAAAATGGCGAAGGGGGTATTGGGCCTAATCTGACTGACCCATATTGGATTCACGGTGGTACCATCAATGATGTATTTTCTGTAATCAAGTATGGTGTTGCTGAAAAAGGAATGGTGTCCTGGCAAGCCCAAATTCGCCCGTCGGCCATGGAAAAAGTGTCGAGTTTTATTATGTCGCTCCAGGGTACGGAACCCGCTGGCGCGAAAGAGAAAGAAGGTATATTCCACGATCCTGAAATCATCACACAAACTGAGGTGGAAGAGGGCTAAGTCAGCCAAAACTGATAGAAGAGAAAATAGAATATGTCAAATGAACCCAGAGATCCAGAAGATAGCTTTAGAGACAGCATAAGTTCTGTTGATGAAAAAGGGAAAAGAATCTGGATTTACCCCAAAATGCCAAGCGGTAAGTTTTACAATTATCGCAAATGGCTTTCCTATGTCTTATTAATTGTATTATTTGGAATGCCGTGGATTAGGATCAACGGCAAACCCTTTATGCAATTCGATATTATAAATCGGGAGTTTTATCTATTTGCTCAGCATTTTGTTCCGCAAGATTTCCATTTGTTTGTTATAGCGATGCTTATCTTTTTGATTTTTATCGTATTATTTACAGTTGTTTTCGGACGGGTTTTTTGTGGATGGGTATGTCCGCAAACCATCTTTATGGAAATGGTTTACCGTCGAATTGAATATGCTATTGAAGGCGACTATACAGCGCAGAAAAGGCTTAATAAAGCCCCATGGAATTGGGATAAAATTTGGAAGAAAACACTTAAGCAGACACTGTTTTTCGGCATCGCCTTTTTAGTGGGAAACACTTTTCTCGCCTACATTATCGGTACCGACAACTTACTAGAAATTATTCAATCACCGATATCGGAACATTGGCAAGGCTTTACGGCCATGCTTATTTTTTCAGTTGTTTTTTATCTGGTTTTTTCACAATTGCGCGAGCAAGTGTGCACAACAATCTGCCCATATGGTCGATTGCAAGGTGTGATGTTAGACAAGCAGTCCTTAGCCGTGTATTACGATTGGATCCGCGGGGAGCCTAGAGGGCGTATTCGAAAAAATGCAACCGAGTTAGAAAAGCAAGAGCAAGGAGATTGCATCGATTGCGACTTATGTGTTAAGGTATGCCCAACCGGTATTGATATCCGAAATGGAATTCAATTGGAATGTGTGAACTGCACGGCTTGCATGGATGCTTGCGATGAAGTCATGGAAAAAGTAAACCGTCCTAAAGGACTCATCCGTATTGATTCTCATGATGGAATAGCCAAAAAGTCACATCGTATTATCAACCCTAGATCTATTGCCTACAGCATTGTTTTGGCTGTCTTGGTGGGAATTGAGATTTTTCTCTTTAGTGCGCGAACAGATGTGGAAACGATTTTACTCCGCACACCGGGAAAATTATTCTATGAGCGTGAGGAAGGTATTATAGAAAACCTCTACAACTATCAGTTGATCAACAAAACAGACAAGGAAATGCAAATCGAGTTTGAGTTAGTTGATATGGAGGGCGAATTCGAGTATGTCGGTCAGCAACCCAAAACCGATCCCAATGGCACCGTTTCAGGGTCTCTTTTCATTAAGATACCAGAAGAGGAGTTAGATGGTAGAAAAACGAGGCTCCGTATTGACATAAAATCAAATGACGAAGTCGTAGAAAGTATAAAAACAAACTTTTTAGGCCCTGTCCAGTAAATTCATAATAATGAAACTACATTGGGGAAATGCAATTTTTATTTTTTTCGTAGTGTACATCAGTATACTTGGATTTACTTTGTATCAATCCACTCAAGTCGATCACAGCTTAGTAGCTGAAGACTATTACGCAAAAGACTTGAGTTATCAGGAACAATATGAAAAGTTGGAAAATTATGCAGCTAGTTCTAAACCGCTGAGTCTGCTTTTCGATTCTGAGAAAGAGCTTATTTCCATCCATGCTCCAGAAGCGACAGATGCAATGACGGGAACGGTCACTTTTTACCATCCATCGCGATCAAATCAGGATGTTAATATTGCCTTTTCTGTTTCAGGAGGCGATAAAGCTGCATTCTCTATTCCAGAGTTGTCACCCGGACGTTGGATAGCTCAGGTCGATTATAAGGATAGCAAACAGTCCTATTATTTTGAGAAAGATATTTTTGTACGGTAGATGTTGTCAGTACCATTTCTTCTGGGGTTTTTGGGTTCTGTGCATTGTCTAGGTATGTGCGGTCCCTTAGCGATGGGTGTTGCCCATACAGGGGAAGGGCAATGGGGAGCTCTATTGAGAAGAGCATTTGCTTACAACCTGGGTCGCGCCCTGACCTATGCCGTATTGGGTTTATTGGTAGGAAGTATCGCGCAGCAATTTTTAGAGTCCGGATGGCAACAAAATATATCGATAGGAGCAGGCGGTATTCTTATTCTTTTCTTTTTTTTAGCGCTAACACCTGAGACCGTATTGCAAAAATTTAGCTGGTATAGAAATGGACTTCAACGCTGGCAATCACAATTGGGAAATGCCATGCATAAATGGGGTCAATCCTCAGCTCTTATTCTTGGTCTACTAAACGGATTGTTGCCTTGCGGACTGGTCTACATTGCCCTGGCCGGAGCACTTGCCTTTTCAGCCGCATGGCAAAGCGCCCTTTTCATGTTCATGTTTGGTTTGGGCACGATGCCCTCTCTGTTTATACTCATGACAGGTTCTGGGAAGTTGCCCATTTTTAAAAACGGATTCTTCCGCAAAGCCCTACCAGCTGTCCAATTGGCTATGGGTGTATTTTTAATATATCGGGGTGTTGCTGTGGAATTACCCTTTGATCTTAGTTGGTATCTTCAGGTCGAAGAGCCTCCCATGTGCCACTAATACTTTCATTATAATTTATCGATTTTTTGGGGCCTCCAGAGCCGCCTTTTTGGCGTCTCTGGCGCTACGTTTCGCCACTCGTTCAGTTACTCTCCTCCGCCCAAAGGGGCAGAGGAGCTTCTCTCGGTCTCCTTCAGTATCTGAAGGAGACTCCGATGCTTGAAGCATCGGACGGCTGCACATCGCTAGTCCGAGCAAGTTGCTCATTAACAGTTGAAATAATTAGTTTTGCGGTGCAGGATGATGGGCTAGGTATAACTATTCGTGGATGACTTCATTCACAGACTAAATGCCTAAAATGTTAGGATGATAGATACTCGGGTTTTGTAGACTGCGAATGACTCCTCTTTCGAATACCTCTACGCGAAGTTGAGGGACTTTTTTCTGGCAACAGCGCAACGTGTGAGGTGCTATCCATAAGTTCTCGCAGGTTTGGATAGGCCTGTCGTAGTTGAGGCTGCAGATTTGAAGAATTTAAAAGCAAGATTGTGTTTTCCAGCTGATCTGAGATTTGATCGTTACCATCTTCCTGCACCCACCGCAATGAAAAGTCAGTATGAGTTTCGAGCTCCTTGATGGCAGAAAGCACGGAGGCTTTCTGTTTTCTTGATGCTACAATGGTAAGGTTCAAATCGTACCAGCTGTATAGCTTCAGTAAAGCCTGAAGTGTTTGTGCGTTTACATACTCAGGGTCAATCCACCATTCAGCTCTCATTTTTGAATGATAGGAGCTATTGCTACCGATGCTGAGAAGGGGTGCCGAAAGATGCGGAAGAATTTCACTGATCTCCTGATCGCAAAGCGCCCATACCGAACTAGGTACGATTAGTGGTCGATCTTTGTTATCCACCACGTATTGCACTATGTAGTCACAAATATTATCATGGACTACTTTATGTCCGATAATAGGTCGGCTTAAAATTTGCCCCATGGGCTCTTCGTTTGTCATTTGCACCTTTTTCGTCAGTGACTCAAACGCTATTTCATTTTGAAGCTTATCTGCAGTAATAAATTGTAGCTCCAGGCAAGACTGTAAGCGATTAGCTAATTGATAACCGTAGAGAAAAGGTGTGTTGATGGAAGCCAAATCCGTAAAAGGCAATGCAATACATGGCCAGTCACCGTAATTATGAGATTGGAGGAGATAAACAATTGCTTTCTTGAGCAATAGGTTCGATTCGTTTCCCGCTGAAAAGTTAAACACAGTATCTTCAATTTTCAAGGAGGGAACAGTATGAATCTCTGCCTTCAATATCTCCTGAATATTAGTTATTTCATTTAGAGTAACAGGCAGCTTAGCTCTTTGGATGACCGCTTCCACCACTCTTTTTATATGCAAAAAAGTGGTGGAGGGCATCCCGTAAAGTAAAATGTCTGTATTGTGGCTTTTCATGCTTGCTTATTCAGCTAAGGCATTAATGATATCGAAAGTAGTGATCATGCCCACCAATTTATCGTTTTCGACAACGGGAATGGCGTGAAACATGTTTACCTTGAATACTTCAAGTGCAACATTTATCTTATCTGTAGGCTCTAATTTAGCTATGCCTTTTGTCATGATTTCTTTTACACGATGCGTTTTCATGCGAAAGTTTTCCAATTCCTCTTCTCGTTTGGTTTTCGAAAAGCCTTTTTGGAAAAATAGGAAATCTGACTTGCTCAAAATACCAGCTAGCTTACCCGCATCTAGGACAGGTATGTGGTGAAAATCATTTTCATCAAATACAGTCTGAACCTTTGTTAAAGGGTCGTCTGCGCTAAGTGTTACGAGTTGAGTGCGCATGATTGTGCTTACAGGTTGTGTAATATCCATATCTATATGTTATTTTAATCTCCAAAGTAAGGCGCTTTTCATTATGACAAAATGATATCTATCAGATGGTAAAATGATTTAGGTCAATCTTGTTATATTAGAGTGCTTGTTTTAAGCTTTTAAATGATTACAAATAACGATTTTTATGCGAAGCGATTGGAAGCCGTCATTAATACGGCATCCGATGGTATTATTACCATAAACGTAAAAGGCCTGATCGAATCTATAAACCCTGCCGCTCTCAAACTCTTTGGATATAATACAGAGGAGGTGATTGGTGAAAACATAAAGATGCTCATGCCTGAACCCGACCATTCTCAGCACGATGGTTACATGAAGAGGTATTTAAAGACAGGGGAAGAGCAGATTATCGGCAAGGGCAGAGAGCTATTGGGTAAGCGAAAGGATGGCACCCTTTTCCCATTTCGTCTTTCGGTTAGCGAGGTGCAGCTCGGCACAAAAAAAATATTTACGGGTATTGTTCATGACTTGAGTGATATCAAAAATGCACAGGAGAAAATCGTTCGTATGAATGCCACCTTGGAAGATAAGGTGGAAAAACGTACTAATGAGTTAGAATCGGTGGTCAATCAGTTGCTTATTGCGAACCGAAAGCTAGAAGAAAAGGAGGAGCGCCTGCGCAAATCTCTGGCAAAGGAAAAAGAATTGAATGATTTAAAGTCCAGATTCGTAAGCACAGCCTCTCATGAATTTAGAACGCCCTTAAGCACCATATTATCATCGGCTTCCCTTATCGAAAAATATCCAAATACCGAACAGCAGCCCAAGCGTACCCGTCATACTCAGCGAATTCGTGATAGCGTCAATCACTTGACGGCTATTCTCAATGATTTTCTATCTATCAGCAAATTAGAAGAAGGCGAATTGGAGGTTAATTGGTCCGAGTATGCACTGGACAAGATATTGGAGTTAGTAAAAGAACAAGTATTTGATCTTTTTCAGCGAAAACAAGAGCTTGAATTTTCTTCACCGGCCAGCTCTTCAACTTTAGTGACAGACAAACATATCTTGAGTAATATTTTAATCAACCTTTTATCAAATGCTGTTAAATACTCTCCAGATGGACAGGTCGGTCTCAGAGTGGAGGAGAAAAGCAAGCATTGGTTGTTTTCTGTTTGGGATAATGGAATTGGTATTCCAAAAGCCGAACAGAAGCATTTATTTGAACGATTTTTCAGGGCTTCAAACGCCATAAATATTCAAGGGACAGGACTGGGACTAAACATTGTAAAACAATACGTGAGTCAACTCGAAGGTCAAATTTACTTTGAAAGCTCCGAAAATCAAGGCACTCAGTTTTTTGTAGAGCTGCCAAAAAAATCGATATGAAAAAAATATTGGTAATTGAGGATCAACGGGAAGTTCGTGAAAACATCTGCGAAATTCTGGAATTAACTGGGTATGAGGTCTGCGCAGCTGAAGATGGCAAGCGAGGATGTGAAAAAGCAGTAGAGTGGCAGCCCGATTTAATCTTGTGTGACGTTATGATGCCCGAGCTAGATGGTTTTGGAGTTTTGAAGATATTGAGAAAACGTACAGATACCCAAACCATCCCACTCATATTCTTAACTGCAAAGGTGGAGATAGAGGATTTGCGAAAAGGCATGGGGTTGGGAGCAGATGATTACCTCATGAAACCGTTTGATGATACGGATCTGCTTGAGGCGATAGATTTACGCTTAAAAAAGCGTGAATCAGATCTCGAGCGCTCCCTTCAATACAAGTCAGAAGTTGGAAATCTTCGTTCAACAAAGCGAGAGCGTGAGACACTAAGTGCGCTTTTGGACTCAGGAAAACCAATATCGATAGCGCAAGGGGATAAAATATGGCGGTTAGGAAAAGAGCCTAGAGGCCTGTATTATCTTAAGTCGGGCGCTATCAAGCTATTTCGGAGACATGATAGTGGTAAAATATTCATGGTTCAGTATATTCATTCCGATGCTTATTTTGGTGCCCAGGCCTTTCTAACTCAGCAGCCTTATAAAACATGGGCAGAGGCGGATAAAGATGGTGAGGTCGTCTTTCTTTCTGCAGATTTAGTTACACAGCAAATGTTTGAAGAACGAGATATCGCTATGTTCTTTTTACACCAAACCATTGAGTTTTCCAGTCATATGGAGGATAGAGCTCTTGATTACGCTTATAGTTCTGTGCGTCAGCGGGTAGCCGCTGCAATACTTGAGATGTGTAAGAATGAAAATCTTAGCGGCCTTCATGTATCTCGTGAGGATTTAGCAGCCTGGGCGGGAACGGCAAAAGAGACCACCATACGAATGCTTTCCGATTTCAAAAGTGAGGGGATTATTGCGATTGAGGGCCGGCATATTACAATCTTAGATGCAGAAGCTCTGGAACAAGAGCGCCTATAGAACCTAGACTATTCAACAGCATTTAAGATGAATGCGTCAGCGCTGCGAAAGGTCCAAGTCTATGGCGATTCAATTACTAGCCGAGTAGTGAATTAAATATTGGTTGGCAGATTAGCTAGCAGGGTGAAAATCTGTAAACCACCTAAGGCCATAGACGCAGGAGTGCGGCTCTCAGAGCCGTACCGGTAGCCTGTAGCATAGCGGCGCCCGGCAGTCGGGCGCGACGCCCTCCAAAGCGAAAAAGGACTTAATCTAAATCAAAGTGAAAATGATTTGGTCTATAAAAAATGCTATTTGGTCTAAGTTGATGTAGTTTTTAGCCGTTTTCCACAATGAAATGAGACACGTATAGTTATAGGTTTGTGCATTTTTTGTTTATCAAGATTTGATGTAATTCATGGGTAAAAATTATACAACCTCAGGTTCGGGTACCACTCAGCCTATAGATTTAGATTCGACTATCGGTTTTCAAGCATCTTTATTAAGCTCAAAATTGAGAAAATCTCTGCTTGATATTTTAAACCATGACACGATAAAGGTAAATCCCGACGAATTGGGCATATTGACCTTATTGGCAAAAGCAGATTCAATAACTATGAGTGATCTGGCTAAAAATATGATGAAAGACAACGCCAATATGACGCGGTTGGTTAAAAATTTGCGTCAATATGGTTTTGTGGATCAGAAGAAAGATCGATTTGATCGGAGGAAAAGCTGTGTTTTTTTGACCCTACAAGGGAAAGAAGAGATGAGCCGTGCCTGGAGCCTTATGGATCAAATGATTTCTCATGCTTTACATAATATTTCGGAAGCAGACCACGACATAGCTCGTGGAGTTTTAAAGAAGATTAATGAGAATTTGAGTGAATTCATGAAAGAAAATAATTAGGGCCATAATGAGGTTCGACAATAAGCGCTTGATGAGATTTCTCGGCGATGAGCTCAATTATTTTTCTTAAATTGCCCTTTCATAATTTTGATCTATGAGAGGATTTAAGATATATTTCAGGCCATTATTTACGATAGGATGTATATATGCATTCGCTTTTCTTACTGCAAATGTAAGTAGTGCTCAAAAAACAATTAAGGGTCAAGTACTTGACCAATCCAATGGTGACCCCTTGATAGGAGCAACGATTATGATCCGTGAAACAGGCGAAGGTGAAATTACAGACTACGACGGTAATTTTGCTTTAGAAACCTCTGTGGACTTCCCTATAACCCTCGTGATAAATTTTATGGGGTATGGTGAAGAAACATTGACTATCCAAAATTATTCAGAGCCACTCCAGATTGAGCTATCAGAAGGAGGTGTGCTATTAGAAACTATCAATGTCAAAGGCCAAAGACTTTCTGAGGAGAGAAAAAAGGAGCCACTCAGTATGGAGACGCTGGATTTATTGGCTATTAAGGAAACACCTTCCGTAAGCTTTTATGAAGGACTGGGTAACTTGTCAGGAGTGGATTTGACTACTGCTAGTTTGGGTTTTACGGTGATCAATACCCGTGGATTTAATTCAACGAGTCCGGTGCGTTCCCTGCAAGTAATAGATGGCGTAGATAATCAATCGCCGGGATTGAATTTTTCACTGGGTAACTTCCTGGGCTCGCCGGAATTGGATATTTTAAAAGTCGATCTGGTTCAAGGGGCTGCTTCAGCATTTTACGGTCCTAACGCCTTTAATGGGGTGATTGATATGCAGACCAAAGATCCTTTTATACATAAGGGTCTTGGCGCTATGGTAAAAGTGGGCGAGCGTAGTTTGGTTGAGACAGCTATTCGCTACGCTGATGATGTAAAGAACAAGGAAGGCTTCGCTTATTTTGCCTATAAAATCAACTTTTCTTATTTGACGGCTAACGACTGGGAGGCCGATAACTACGATCCGGTAGACGCTTCAGAAGTGCCCAGAGACAACCCCGGAGGCTTCGATGCCGTCAATATTTATGGGGACGAATTCTTTCCAGTCAATGATGCCAGCGGAGCAACGCCCTGGGGTAACTCTGCAGGTTTAGGTACCTTTTTTCGAACAGGCTATCGTGAAATTGATTTAGTGGATTATCGAACAGAAAACATAAAATCGAATGCCGTGTTTAGCTTTCGGCTTAATCCAGAAAAAGAGTCCGAGTCTTCGGTCATTGAACTGGCGTCCAATTTTGGATCGGGTACGACGGTCTATCAGGGAGACAATCGGTTCCGATTGGATGATATTTTATTTTTTCAAAATCGATTGGAATGGAGGAAACCCAATAAATTCTTTTTGCGGGCTTATGCCACTCATGAGGATGCCGGAAACTCCTATGATCCATATGCAACAGCATTGCGTCTCCAGGAAAATGCAAAAAGTGACGAAAATTGGGGGCTAGATTACCGCCGATTTTGGCGCTCTCCCGGCTTGGGCAACATACGGGGCCGAATGCGAGACGCGGGTTACCCGGACTTGACGTTTGATCCGGAGACCGGAGGATTTGACTTTGATAATGGAGCGGCTGAAGAGTGGTTTATGACCTTTTCGGATTCATTGCGAAGGTGGCATCAACTATCCGAATCATTTGCAAATGCAGATGGGGGATACTTGACTCCAGGCACAGAAGAGTTTGACGCGGAGTTCCAACGATTAACGACTTCTAAAAATAATGAAGAGGAGGAGGGGACGCTATTTTTTGATCGCTCCGCACTTTACCACGCCCAAGGCGAATATCAGTGGGATATTTCTTGGCTAGATAATTTCCGAACAGGTTTTAGTTCGCGTTTATATCGGCCAAATTCGGATGGTACTATTTTTATAGATACAGCCGGGACTACAATTTCAAATTTTGAGTATGGTTTCTATACTGGATTCGATAAAATGTTTTTCGATGAAGAGTTGACCTTAAGTGCATCCTTGCGTGTCGATAAAAATCAAAACTTTGATTTTGTATATAGTCCGGCTCTTAGTTTTGTTTGGAACCCCATCCCTGACAATTATTTTCGTTTTTCTTTCTCTTCAGCGGTTCGAAACCCAACCTTATCTGACCAGTATCTATTTCTCGATGTAGGACCGGCTATTTTATCCGGAAATCTTACTGGAGTGGATTCACTGGTAACCTTAGAGTCTTTTTCGGATTATCGGAACACGCTAAATACCGATACTCTATCTTACTTTAATATTAATCCGATTCAACCCGAACAGGTACAGACCTTTGAGTTGGGTTATCGGACGATTTTATGGAATGATGTTTTCATTGATGCAGGTTATTACTACAATTTTTATCGCAACTTTTTAGGTTTTAATATTGGAATAGATGCAGATATAGGCGATTTTGGCTTGCTTGAAGATTTACAGGTATTTAGATATTCAGCTAACTCTGAGCAGCGCATTACCACGCAAGGGACTTATATAAGTTTAAAATATTACTTTGGAAAGTATAGCTTGACAGGCAATTATTCCTGGAATCGTCTGAACTCGATAGAAGAAGATCCTATTATCCCCGCCTTTAATACACCAGAACACAAGTTCAATATTGGATTCGGGGGCCGAAATTTGATATTGGATGTTTTCGGAGCCACAATAAAGAATTTAAGTTTTAATTTCAATTACAAATGGATTCAGGGCTTCTTATTTGAAGGGTCTCCGCAGTTCACCGGCTTTATTCCCACCTATCAATTGTTGGATGGACAATTGAGCTGGAGAGCTGAGTCCATTAATACTACCTTCAAGTTTGGCGCAACAAACATTCTTAATAACCAACAATTTCAAACTTATGGTGGCCCAAGGATTGGGCGATTGGCTTATTTTTCATTAACTTACGATTGGAAAAATCAGGATTGATTCACTATTATTCACAAACAAAAAGCAAAAGAATATGAAACAAACAATTACATGTATAGGTATATTAATTTTTCTGACTTCACTTATGTCAGCTCAAACTCGTTATATCGATGAGGTATTTTCTGATGTTGAAGTTACTCGAGATGTAACATACGGCGTTAATGCTACAGTTCTCGCACTACCTCAGGTAGGAGAAGCTATTCCGCAGGAATTAAAGCTGGACTTTTACCAGCCTGTTGGTGATACAGTATCAGAACGACCTTTAGTCATTATTTTCCATACGGGAAACTTCTTACCACATCCTCAAAACGGAAGTACGGGAGGAACGCGAACAGATTCAGCCATTGTTGAAGTGGCAAACCGTCTGGCGCGCATGGGGTACGTTACAGCTTGTGCCAGCTACAGGTTGGGTTGGAATCCGACTGCCCAAGAGCAAGAGGAGCGAATTTTCACTTTGATAAATGCAGCTTACAGAGGCGTGCAGGATGCACGGACAGCGATTAAATTCTTTCGTCGAAATGCAGCAGAAGCTGGAAATACATACGGCGTAGATGCTGATAAGATTGTTTTGTGGGGAAGCGGTACCGGAGGGTATGTTACCTTAAACACGGCTGTTTTGGATGATTACAATAAAATTCCTGCAACACCTGGCGGCAAGTTCTTAACCGAAGTAGGAGGGCAGCCTTTCCCAATGGTGTTAGAAGCAGTTAATGGTGATATAAACTGTGATTCTGTGGGTGTTGTTCCTCAGGGTTTCCCCGGATTCCCAGCGGGTGACACCTTAAATTATCCCAATCACGTCGGCTATAGCGCTGAATTTAATCTTTCTGTAAATATGGGAGGTGCATGTGGCGATACGTCTTGGATTGACCCGGGTCAGGTTCCTATCATTTCTTACCATGTACCTACCGATCCAAATGCACCCTACATGGGAGATATTTTGTTGGTTCCAGGGTTCAATCTACCCGTAGTAGAGGTTTTTGGAGCCTATACCGTTCAAGAGTTTACGAACCGATATGGCAACAATGATGCTTTTGCCGGAATGACTTTCGAGAATGACTTCTCGGATGTAGCGAATAGCAGAAATGATGGCCTTGATGGATTATACCCGATTATCGGAACATCAGGTCCCGATGATTCTGCCCCATGGCAGTGGTGGAATCCCGATGAAAATGCGAATCATGGGAATGGTATCATGTCTAATCCGGGAATGAGTGCAGAGAAAGGACGTACATATTTAGATACCATCATCGGATATTATGCGCCTAGAGCATGTGTGGTTTTAGGTTTGGATTGTGAAGAAACTTCTTCGGCCGAGAATCCGACCGAAAGTCAATTTACAGTGGCTCCGACACCCGCTCTAAATGTGATGCGCATTCAATCAGATAGAGATGATTTGATAACAGATTGGCAATTGGTCGATATGCAAGGAAAAGTCATGAGAGAACGACGGGGCATTAACAACCAGAATGACTTTGTTCGTAGAAATGGGCTGGCCAGCGGGCAATATGTATTGCGCGTTCGTTTTGCTAGTGATAAGGTGCAATCTAAATTGGTTATTTTCCAATAATAGGTAGCAATGAATCAAAAAAAGCGGCTAAATTAATTTAGCCGCTTTTTTTTTGCCCTCGATAAAAGCCTGATCTACTCCTGATTGTCCTGGAAATTTAGCTCAAATCCAATTTTTTGATTTGGTTCGTCGTCGTCAAAATCCTCCATCAGAGTGATTTCGGAAATAAACTCTTCCATATGCCGAATGAGATAGGGTTTTTTAAGCTCTTCAGGACGATAAATCGCTAAGGTTTTGGGTTGATGAGGTTGACCGTAATTTTCTATGTACGGATAATTTATCATAACCATAATTTTTCCGTTAAAAAGCTGCTGGTATAGCAGAGCTCCATTATGTTTGATCATATGGCGATCTACATTTTCACTAACTTTTTGAAATAGTCCGCTTTTGGATTGACCTAAAGTAAGAACTACTGCCTCGAGATTTTCGATTTGAGTTTTACTAATAACTTCAGCATCTAAGCCGCTTAGTTCTATCATTTCTTCCAGGTCCTGGATGATTTCGTCTTTTAATTGCTCTTTCCAGACTTTCCTATAATTCAGGGTGTTTGAGGTGACCTCTTTGTACTTTTTTACCTTTTGGACGAGGTTTCTTACTTCTGTTGGGTTCATATGTTTATTTTAAGTTGGTACGAATATTGATGAATATAATAATAATTGAAGGATGATTCAGCACATCTCATGTGGTTTGTTGTAATATGTTAATAGTGAACAACTTATATTAATACATGTTATAAAGACATGGCAAGTAAAAAACACCTTAAAGAAGAAGCGTTGGCAATGATAGACTCATTAAATGAGAATATTCATGAAATTGAATTGAGCATTAAATCAGGCGCGGATGAAGTTGATCAAGAAATCACCACTCATCTAACAGCTTTGAAGAAAGTTAGACTACAATTACGTCTGGTATTAGATAAATATAATTTGAGCCAAGTAAATGATGATGCTGAAAAAGCCAACGAAATTTGGGAGATAATTTCTGATGGCCGAAAAGTACTCTCAGAAAAGAAAAGAATTTTTGATAATAGAACAAATAAATAAGTTATGAAGAAAGGAACAAAATTTGGATTAGGATTTGGATTAGGAGCTATAGTAGGTGGTATTGCAGGTTATTATCTTTCAAGTGATGAGGGAAAAAAAATGCGTAAAAAGGCTGGGAAAGAGTTTAGTAAATTTGAGAAAAATTCCAGAAAAGTACTGCAGGAAAAGTCAGATGAAATTTCTGAGAATATTCAAGGGTTTATTGAAAAAGCCGAAGGGCAAATTCAAACAGCTGTTTCTAAATTTGACGAGTTAAGGGAGTCATCCGTCAAGCGAGCTAAAAAAGGCATAGAGGCTTCAGAAGAGCTAGTTTCTAAGGGTACAAAGAAAGCCCAGGAAAAAATAGAAAAGTCAGCACAAAAAGCTAAAGAGGCTTTGGACGGGTAAGAACTATTTAATGTGATTTAATGAAAAACTATTTATCAGAACTATCAGTTCTTCTCAAAAAGTATATTGAACTCAGTGTTGAAGAGTTAAGACTTGGGCAGACACAGATGTTTGTTAACTTATTGGCAGGCTTAATGGCTTTCTCTTTAATTGGAGTGATATTATTTATTATTGTTATTCTGTTAACTCTATCGCTTTGTTTATTCTTGGCAGATCTTTTTGAATCTTTACCCTTGGGCTTATTAGGGGGAGCTGGAATTTTGGCTATATTTTTCATTATTCTTCAAGCTTTTAATTATCGGCTTCTTTTACGACCGATAAAAAATATGATTGTCAACATAATTTCTGAAGACTAACTAATGAGTAAGTATTCGTCATATCAAGATATCGTCCGGCGCAAAAAAGAGGTTCATCTTCAACGTAAATTTTTATGGGATGAAATTTCTGAATTGCATAAGTCGAATTCGAAAAATCAATCGTCTTTTTGGGTACGACAACTTTTGTCGGTCGACCCCTCGGTAGTGCTACAAACGTGGAAAGTGGCAGTCAAGGTAGGACAGTTTTTCAAAAGCAAGTCTAAAAATGAAGATTAGAAGGTTTTTAAGCCATCTATAGAGAATTTGGGCCACTTTTTTAAGTTTTCTTAGATTAAGGAAAGCGAATAAGAGCTCTATTATAAAAGTATAGTTTTACAAATTCAGTGTTCTAAAAAAATAAGATTACATTTCCTCTCCGCAATTTTTGCAATAATTAGCCTTTAAATCGTGACCATAAGTTGCGCAATTAGAGCAATGTTGAGTGTTTTTTTGAATACTTTTCTGGTGACTCATTTCTGAAGTTACAATTCCAGTTGGTACAGCAATAATTGCATAACCGAGTATCATAATTAAAGCGGCTAAAGATTGTCCGGGAATCGTTTGAGGAGCAATATCTCCGTATCCTACAGTTGTGAGTGTGACTATAGCCCAATAAATGCTAATAGGGATACTTGTAAAACCATTTTCGCTTCCTTCAATCAAATACATTAAGGTTCCAAGAATGATAACGGAGGTGAACACCGTAAATAGAAAAACGATAATTTTTTCTCGGCTAGCTTGTAAAGCACGTTGAAGTAATGAAGCTTCTCCGATGAATCTCGACATTTTGAGGATTCTAAACACACGTAATAACCGAATACTACGAACTACTATCAGAGATTGCGTTCCTACTAAGAGTAGGCTTAAGTATGTGGGTAGAATAGATAATAAGTCAATTATTCCATAGAAACTGGTAATATAATTCCAGGGCTTCTTAATAATAACAATTCTAGCTATATATTCGAGCGTAAAAATAACAGTAAAAACCCATTCAATAATATATAAAAACCATCCATATTCTGTTTGTATTTCCGTTACACTTTCTAACATAACTACAAATACGCTGAGAATAATTGCAACTAGCAATCCGACATCAAAATATTTGCCAGCAGGTGTATCTGCTTCAAAAATAATGTCATGCAGAAGACCTTTCCAACTTTGATGATTCGATTTTTTCTCTTCCTTCATACTCTATTCCTTCGCAAAGTAAATTCGTGTGTTGGCTAATATACTATGAAAAGTAGTATAATAACAATGTGTTATGCGACTGTATTCATGGCATGAAAGTATAATCTCGGTAAAAAATAAAATTTGATAAACAATGATACTTGTTTTTTCATATATTGAGTCAAAGAAAAAAGTATGCTGGCTAGTTCAAGTTTGACATATTCATATGCTGGGGGGCCACTTTTATCATTCCCTGATATTTCTGTTGAACCTGACAGCTGTTTATTAATTCTTGGGGAGTCGGGTAGCGGTAAAACAACCTTATTGCAAATAATAGCAGGCATGCTTCCTCCTAAATCCGGAGAAATCTCAGTCGCAGGTAAGTCTTTGTATACATTATCGAATGCTGAACGAGATCAGTTCAGGGGCCGTCAAATGGGCTTAGTTTTTCAAAAGTCTCTTTTCATTGAGTCGCTGACAGTTATTCAAAACCTCCAGGCTGCTGCTTTTTTTGCGGGTAAAACATTGAGTAGGTCAGAAGGTGAACATTTGCTTGAGCGCTTAAATATTAATGACAAAGCTGATAGCCTGCCTCAACGATTAAGTGTAGGTGAGCAGCAGCGTGCTGGAATAGCAGCAGCTCTTGTCAACGAACCACAAATTATTTTAGCGGACGAACCGACATCGGCTTTAGACGATATTCATGCTGAAGCAGTTTATAATTTATTGACAGAGGAGGCGAACCGTCTTCAGGCTGCCTTGGTGGTTGTCACTCATGACCAGCGATTGAAAGATAAAATACAACAAACTTTATCTTTATGAATCTTTTTTTTATAGCCTGGCAAAATATTCGACATCGGCCTACATCGGTGCTATTGAGCCTTATTTTATTTGCGTTGGGAATAGGCTTAGTTTCTTTTTTATTACAGACAGATCGTCAAGTTCAACAAAAATTTGAAAATAATTTAGCTGGTGTTGATTTGGTCGTAGGAGCAAAGGGAAGTCCACTTCAACTCATTCTGAGTAATATGTATCACATTGATGCACCAACCGGCAATATATCCCTAAAGAGTGCTCGCCCTTTTTTGCGACCTGGGCACCCGCTTATCGAATTAGCTGTTCCCCTTTCTCTAGGAGATAGCTATAAAGGGTTTCGAATAGTTGGCTCGACGCACGACATCTTAACCCTTTACAATGTAACTGAAATACCAGATCGCCTTTGGGAAACAGATTTTGAAGTAAGTTTAGGGAGAGCGGTAGCTGAGAAGCTAAACCTTAAAGAAGGAGATCGATTTCAAAGTTCACACGGGTTTACAGATGACTTTCACAGTCATGACAAGGAGTTACTTGTGGTAAGCATATTGCCTCCCACCTCTACGGTTTTAGATCAGCTCATTTTGACTACGCCCGGCACATACTGGCATATGCACTCAGACCATGAGGAGAACGTTGTTCCATCTGAAGACACCTCGGATCATCAAACGGCACATGAAAATAGAGGCTCTAATGGTCATCAACATGATCATAAAGAAGCTCATGAAACGGAAGGCCACGAGCATACGCATTCAAAAAGCAAGCACAGTTCGGAATCGGCGAAGATCAGTGCACATAATGATGCTTCTAACGAAAATAGTGCCGAGCAGGACTTAATTTCAAGCAAGGCGCAACCTCCAACTCAAGCCTCGGTCTCTTATTTGCTAAGTCAATCAGATAAATCAGATATCACAGCGATGCTGTTGCGTTTTAAAGGCCGAAATTTTCAGGCTTTAAATTTGGGCAGGAATATAAATGAAAATACCGATTTACAGGCGGCCAGTCCTGCTATTGAAATCAATAGATTATTTTCACTTTTAGATTCAGCTACTGCAGCCATAAAGGCTCTTGCGTGGGCAATTGTTTTTGTATCAGCTATAAGTATTTTTTTAGCTTTATATAATAAACTCAGAACTCGAAAATTTGAGTTGGCTTACATGAGAGTAAAGGGTGCTTCCCGAAAACAAGTGTTTTTTCTTATAACAATTGAGGGCTTAATGATTGCCTTTATTGGGATTCTCATCGGCTTTGGCCTTTCATATATAGGTCTATTTGCACTTTCCTCAAACTTGGAAAGCAACTACAACTACAGTTTGTCTACTCTACAGTTAACACAAACTGAGCTTTGGGTGGCGCTTGCCGGCTTAGGTATTGGATTTCTCGCTTCCCTTATTCCTTCCATTCAGGCCTCGAGAACCAATATTTCCCTTATCTTAAATGAAGGGAACAGAAATTCCTAAAAAGTTCACTACTGATGAAACAATTGCTTCTGCTACTTTCAATTTTGACTATTTGTTCCTTTATATATTGCGATGTCGATTCGACCTCGACCGAACCACAAAAAGATCGATCCAAAACCGCCATGAATCATATTATAGACAGTATATATGATAATATAAACCCTAGGTTTGCGATTTATGATAATAGGAAAAGAGCTGAATTATTAGCCGAAAAGCTGCGTCAGTCTCAATCTTCAGGCTTGGTATTTAGTTTCGCAAAAGAGAAGTTAAATGCCGGAGATACAAAAGATGCAATAGCGATAATTGAGAATGTATTCCAGAACAATCCCTCATTGAAGGAAGTCAATGAGCGGTCAAAAATGCTCCACGAATTTTTGGGTATTTGTTACTTGCGGTTGGCAGAACAAAATAATTGTTTGAATTATCACAGTCCAAATTCCTGCATAGTTCCTTTAAAGGATGGTGGAATTCACGTCGAGAAGGATCCTGCTGAGCGAGCACGGAAAATCTACACGGACCTTTATAATTTAAATCCCTCTGATTTCGAGGTCAGGTGGTTACTAAATATCTCCTATATGGCATTGGGTAAGTATCCTTCGGAGATCCCGGATGATATATATATTCCATTAAACAATGTCCCTGGCATTGATGAGCTACCTAACATTGCTTCAAATATAGGTGTGGATGTAAATGATTTATCCGGTAGCGTTATCGCTGATGACTTTACCAATAATGGCTATTTGGATATTCTTGTTTCCTCATGGGGACGTCACGGCTCCATAAAATTATTTCAAAATAACGGTGAAAAAGGGTTTGCTGACCAAACGGTTAAAAGTAATTTAGATAGCGTTTATGGAGGGCTTAATATAAAGCAAGCTGATTTCAATAATGATGGGTGGATGGACTTCATTATTTTAAGAGGCGCTTGGAAATCAAACTTGGAGTGGGGAATCCCTCCCAACTCGCTTATGAAAAACAACGGTGATGGTACATTTTCAGACGTTACTCTTGAAGCTGGCTTATATAGCAGATGTCCCACTCAGTCTGCCGTATGGCTTGATTATGATCTAGATGGATTTATTGATGTCTTTATTGCCAATGAAACAACTAAATCCAGCAGGCAGCCTTTTCCTTGCGAATTGTACAAGAACCAAGGTGATGGTACATTTATAAATGTAGCGAAAGAGTTAGGTGTTGACTATGTCGGTTATTTTAAAGGAGTGGTAAGTGGCGACATTGATCGAGATGGTAGACCAGATGTTTTCTTGTCAAATTTAGATGGAGATAATATTCTCTTAAAAAACCAACTACTTAATGGGAAAGTCAGTTTTGCTGATGTCACTAAGCGTGCGGGTGTGCATAATCCTTTCTCTGCTTTTCCAGCTTGGTTTTTTGACTATAATCAGGATGGGTTTGAAGATATTTATATAGCGACTTTTGACAGTACCGCTTTTAAAGACCAATCAGGTCAGTTTGCAGCAGCTATGTTAGGAGAGACTGTAAATTGTGAACCTAACACGCTATATGAAAATCAAGGTGATGGCACCTTCCTAAATGTAACAGCAAAGGTTTTTGGCACCCACGCAATATCCACTATGGGGTGTAATTATGGTGATATGACAAATACGGGCTATCCGGATTTTTATTTGGGGACTGGCGCACCAGATTATCGAGCCGTTGTACCAAACCGATTATTTATTAATGAATCCGGCCAGACTTTTAAGGAAATAACTTTTTCTACACATACTGGACATATTCAAAAAGGACATGGGATTGCTTTTGCTGACTTTAATCAAAGTGGCAGTCAGGATATTTATGCAGTAATGGGTGGAGCATTTTCTGGAGATGTTTTTCACAACGCAATGTATGAGACCCCAAAAAGCTCTAAGGCTTGGTTGAAATTGCGATTAGTAGGAGCGACAAGTAATCGAGTAGCATTGGGAGCTCATATACAGGTTTATGGAAAAAATTCCCAGAGTGACCTGATAAAGCGCTACAGCACGGTATCATCCGGAGCTAGCTTTGGTGGGAATCCTACTGAAGTTCATATTGGATTGGATGAGATGACTATTATTGATTCTTTGGTTATCAGATGGCCTAACGCAATTTCTACGCGTAGTGTTTTTGACAATATTGAAATAAATGAACGATATCGCGTACAAGAAAATGGAAGTTATACAAGATTTCCGATTCAACCATTCACCTATCCAGAAAATGGACACAGTCACGGCCATGATCATCATATGTAAGGCGCTAAAATAGGGCTATCCCTTAAATGTTACTGAAATAACTATTGGTTTGTTACAACTAGTTGTTACTTTTGCGTTTGATTTCGACAAAAATTTAAAAGGCTACAACAATAGAAATACTTGCACTATGATAGATATTTGGTTCAGGCAACGGAGTGCTTTCTTCATTTTAGCTTCTTTTCTCTTATTAAGTATGATTCTCTCATGTGAGTCAGACATGGAGGATTCAGACAAAAATATGGCAGAAGGAATGTCTGCGTCAATGGCAGATGAAGCGCGGGGTTCAGACAATATAGTCTACAAGTGGGCTGCTAAAGCTTTAGATGCGACAGCCTGGGATACAGATAGATTTGCCCCCCGCCCAACCATCACATCTCGTTATCTGGCACTGACAATGGTAGCTATGTATGACGCATGGTCCATGTACGAACCAAAGGCAAAAGCTATTTATTATCAAACAGAATCATCTGTTCCTGCAGCTAATCACAAATTATCGCATAAAAAAGCAGCCATTAGCTATGCCGCTTATGAGGCATTGAAAGAGTATTATTATTCGGATTCAGTAAGATTCAGAAACTATTTGGAATCTCTGGGATTTAATCCAGACACGATTGTAGAAGACCCATTGAGTCCAATTCAAGTTGGTCGAAATGCAGCAAAAGCTGTTATTGAAGCCCGGAAGGAAGATGGAGCCAACCAATATGGCGAAGAAAAAGGTTCAGAGGGCAAGCCTTATTATAATTATTTAGGTTACCAGCCCATTAATACGCCTGACTCGAACGTTGATATAAACCGCTGGCAACCTAAATACTTTACAAACGAGACAGATGGGAGTCTTTTTGCTCCGGAATGCCTTACACCTTATTGGCAACATGTCGAACCTATTACATTGGACTCTGCAAGCCAATTTCGGTCTCCACCACCACCCATGTATGGAGACGAGCAGCTTCAAAAAGAGGTTGCTGAAGTGGTTGAGATGCAGGCAAACTTAACTCCGGAGGAAATTGCACTCGTTGAATTTATGCGTGATGGCCCACTGTCTGTTCAGCAAGCTGGTCACTGGTTGAAGTTTGCTCAAGAAGTTTCTATTCGCGATAGTCACACATTAGACCAGGATATTCAAATGTATTTGCTCGTCGAGCTTGCGGCAATGGATGGTTTTATTGCATCATGGGATACAAAAATGTATTATGATTATGCTCGCCCCTACGCGCTGGTTCATGAATATTTTGAAGGAGATACTATTTATGGCTGGGCTGGACCCGGGAAAGGGTTTAAGAAAATATTAGGGGAAGAGTGGATGCCGTATTCGCCCCCTGTTTTTTTGTGTCCGCCATTCCCCAGTTATGTCTCTGGACATAGCACGATAAGTGGCGCTTGCGCTGAGGTTCTTAAATTATACAAAGGTAACGATGAGTTTGGATCTCAAGTTCGATTGCAGCCCGGATCGCTCACCGAGCCAAATCCTTCTTACGATTCTGTAACGCTGTATTTCCCAACATTTACAGAGACTGCAGAAATGGCTGGTGTGTCTAGAGTTTTAGGAGGGTATCATATCCAAGCAGATAATGTTGAGGGATTAGAATTAGGTCGCAATGTAGCTCACCACGTATATGATTATTATCAGGAATTGACAGGCAAATCGGATGAGGACGAAGCAAAACCCTAAATCAAACGATCGACAGAAAATTGCAAACTAAATATCATGAATTTCAGCTTTTCCTATAAATTTTTGGTTCTTATCCTGGGTGCAGTAACCTTACTTTGGCAATGTTCACCAGATGCAAATCAGGACAGAAATGCTGAGAAGGCTGAACAATTATTTGAGTTAGTTGACCCTAAAGAATCCGGTGTTGACTTCATCAACACCCTAGAATCAAACCCAAGAACTTCAAGAAATAATATGAATTTTGACTTCTACTATAACGGAGCCGGAGTGGCTGTGGGTGATGTCAACAACGATGGACTTCCAGATATCTTTTTTGCAGCGAATGAAAACAAAAATCGGCTATATCTAAACGAAGGAGACTTCAAATTTAAAGATGTAACGGAACGCGCACAAGTGAATCCAGCTGGTAAGAATTGGAGCACCGGAGCTATTATGGCTGACGTTAACAATGATGGTTGGTTGGATATTTATGTGTGTCAAGGCGGATACGTTATACATAAGGATCGTAAAGATCGAGCGAATCTTCTTTTTATTAATAATAAAGATGGAACTTTTACTGAATCTGCGGACGCATTTGGAATTAACGATGCAAATGAAAGTGTTAGTGCCGCGTTTTTTGACTATGATAGAGACGGAGATTTAGATTTATATGTTCTCAATGAATCCAGATATGCAAAAAAAGTATTTCGAGATATACTCATTGAATTAGAAAACCCTGACAATCTTCGGCAGGCTAGCGGCAGTCTATATCGTAATGATGGAGATATATTTGTTGATGTTACCCAAAAGGCTGGCGTAATGAACTTTGGATATGGTTTAGGTTTGGCCGTATCGGATATTAACGACGATGGCTGGCCGGATATTTATGTTTCAAATGATTATTATATTCCGGACTTTATGTACATCAATAATGGTGATGGAACCTTTTCCAATGAAATCAAAAAGAGGACCAAGAACATTCCATTTTATGGAATGGGTTGTGACATTGCAGACTTCAACAACGACGGTTTCCTAGATATTGCCTCAGTTGATATGGCCGCTAAAGACCACGTAGACGACAAAACGCTCATGGCATCCATGAATGTTGAAGAATTCCGATATTGGATTGAAAAGAGAAAATATCATTATCAGTATATGTTTAATGCGATGCAATTGAATCATGGCAATGGCACTTTTAGCAATATTGCAGGTTTGGCAGGCGTACTTCGAACCGAATGGAGCTGGGCGACTTTATTAGCTGACTTCAACAATAATGGTTGGAAAGATTATTTTGTTTCTAATGGATACAGAAAAAATACAATGCACAATGATGTAACAAGGAAATTTCGTGAAGAATCAGAAAAGTATGGTGGTAATCTTCCCTTAGATCGAGTAGCAGAAATTTATAATAGCTACCCCGAATTTCAATCGACAAACATCATGTTACGCAACAATAAGGATCTGACCTTTACGGATGTGTCAAGCGATTGGGGTGTAGGGCAGCCCTCGTATTCTAATGGAGCGGTGTATGCCGATTTAGATGCCGATGGAGATTTAGACCTGGTCGTCAATAACATTGACCATAAAGCCTTTGTGTTAAAGAACATGAGTCGCGAGAAGAAGCGGGGTGGCTATCTTCAATTTTCATTTAGTTCCGACATGTCCCATGCAGCGGCCTACAACGCAAAAATACGCTTGCAGCTGGGAGATAGTATCCAATATCAGCAGTTTCACCCGACACGCGGGTATGCGGGGAGTGTGGAGCCTATCGTTCATTTTGGATTAGGGCAGCATTCAAATGTAGATCGGGTTGAAGTGGAATGGCTGAATGGCAAGGTTCAGGTGTTAGAGAATGTATCTGCCAATCAAAGGATAGTGTTGGACATTGCAGATGCCGGAATGACGAGTTCGGATTTGGTTGAGGTGAAGATGCCGGTGTTATTTGAAGAGGTAGACTTAGCATCCGTTGGGATCGACTTTGCACATCAAGAAAACGAATTTGATGACTTTGTTCGCGAGATACTATTGCCTCATCGTCAGTCTACGTTGGGCCCTCCAATTGCTGTGGCTGATGTAAATGGTGATAATCTAGATGATTTTTACATTGGAGGGGCGCATCTACAGCTAGGAGCGCTGTATGTTCAGCAAGCAAATGGTCAATTCCGCCGAGTGCGCGAAGGTGCACCTGCAGATGAAATAGATGTATATCACGAAGATCAGGGCGCTCAATTTTTTGATGCTGATGGGAATGGGACTCCCGACTTATTTGTAGTAAGTGGCGGCGGTGAGATTCCAGAAGGCGATCCAATTTTAAGTGATCGTTTTTATATCAATGCTACCAATGATAAAGAAGGTGTTCGATTCTTCAAGGTAAATGCTTTAGATTCGGTGTTTACCGCGGGAAATGTGGTTCGAGCTGGCGATTTGACAGGAGATGGTCGAATGGAGCTTTTTGTCGGTGGCGCAGCTAGACCGGGGACTTACCCCTATCCAGAGCGTTCTTATATCTTGCAACTACAAGGGAATAAATATGTAGATATCACGAATGAGGTCAATCCTGATTTACAGAAGCCGGGTATAGTAAAAGATGCCGTGTGGACAGACGTGAATGGCGATGGTGCGCAGGACTTGATTACAGTTGGTGAATGGATGGCCGTTCGTGCATTTATCAATGATGGTTCGGGCCAACTTACGGAACAGTCCGAAGAATTAGGCTTAAAGGATACCGAAGGGTGGTGGTATAGTGTTGAAGCGGCGGACCTGGATGGAGATGGTCGGGAAGATTTGATCGCAGGAAATGTGGGCTTAAACACGAAGTTTACAGCTTCGCCGAAGAAGCCGTTTCATGTTTTCGCCGATGACTTTGATCAAAATGGTGTGGTCGACATCGTTTTAAGTAAGGAGTATAAAGGCAAACTGGTTCCAGCTCGAGGTCGGGAGTGCTCATCGGATCAAATGCCATTTATTAAAGATAAATTCCCAACATATGAAGACTTTGCCTTGGCAGGATTGGATGATATATATGGAGATGATAAACTCGAATCGGCCTTGCATGAACAAGTAAAGACGTTTACGTCAACTGTTTTTATGAATCGGCCGGATGGTTTTGAAGCGATCGCACTACCGAATCTGGCACAGATCAGTCCGATCATGGGCATAGAGGTATTGGATATCAATGAAGATGGCAATCTCGATATCATAGCAGCGGGCAACATGTATAACACCGAGGTGGAAACACCGCGATATGATGCAGGCAATGGAGTTGTTCTTCTCGGGGATGGCACAGGCGCATTCCGTGCGTTAGATGTGCATGAAAGTGGGCTATATGCTCCCCAAAATGTAAAGGATATAGCTATCTTAAAGTCGACAGGCGAGCGGCGCTATTTGCTTATCGCTAATAATAACGACAAACCGAAGTTATTTAAAATTCGATCGCAAGAAGCATTGGGTGCTATTGGCTCCCATTAGATTGGCGGATTAGTTTGTGGTCATATAGGTCATCAGCTAAAAGCTAAAAGAAAACGTTTTTTTAGGGTGTAAGTACTTTAGAGTTAGTATAGAGCAAATGCCCTAATTGATCTATGGTTTTGATTAGTCTTGGATTATAATTTATTGGTAATCGAATATTTGTCAAGTCTAAAACTTAAAAAAAGTATGAAAACCTCTCAAATTCAATCGACTTGTTTATTTTTTTTCATCATCATCATTTCATTTTGGCAATGCAAAACTGATGATGGTCAAAAACTAGATTCCAATGGATCTAAGTCTGTGTTTGAGCTACTCGATCCTTCAAACACAGGTATCGATTTCGTAAATACTTTACAACCTGACGCTACCTCTGAACGCAATAACATGTCGTTCCCACATTACTATAATGGTGCCGGAGTAGCAGTGGGGGATGTTAATAATGATGGACTTCCCGACATTTTTTTTGTTGCCAATGAAGATAAAAACAGGCTGTATATCAATCAGGGTGACTTAAAGTTTAAAGATATTACGGAACAGGCTCAAATAAATCCGGCTAAAAAGAAATGGAGTACAGGTGCAATTATGGCCGACGTGAATGACGATGGCTGGTTGGATATTTATGTTTGTCAGGCAGGGTATGCTATTTATGAAGACCCTACTGATCGAGAGAATCTTCTTTTTGTAAATAATAAAGATGGGAGCTTCACCGAATCTGCAGAGGAGTATGGACTAAATGATGATAATGAAAGTATAAGCGCTGCCTTCTTCGATTACGATAAAGATGGTGATTTGGACCTTTATGTTTTGAATGAGTCTGAGTATGCGATGAAAATATTGAAAAATGTTTTTGATGATCTGCAAGATCCAGATAATTTACGTCAAGCCAGCGGGAGCCTATATCGAAATGATGGAGCTGTATTTGTAGATGTGACAAAGGAAGCCGGAGTTTTAAATTATGGTTTTGGTCTTGGTCTAGCAGTATCTGATATTAATGATGATGGTTGGCCTGATATTTACGTGTCTAACGATTACTCTGTTCCTGATTTTATGTACATCAATAACGGGGATGGAACGTTTACCGATGAGATAAAAAAGAGGACAAAACATATTCCCTTCTTTGGAATGGGCTGCGACATCGCCGACTTAAACAATGATGGTTTTCTTGATATTGCTTCTGTAGATATGGCTGCTAATGATCATGTTCGAGATAAAACGTTGATGACCTCAATGGATATTAAAGGGTTTTGGTATTATGTAAACACAAAAGGGTATCAGTATCAGTATATGTTCAATGCGATGCAGTTGAATCATGGAAATGGGACATTCAGCAATATTGCGGGCCTAGCCGGCATACTTCGTACAGAATGGAGTTGGGCGGCCTTGTTAGCAGATTTCAATAATAATGGCTGGAAGGATTACTTCGTATCAAATGGATACCGAAAATATAGCCGAGATAATGATTTTCGCTTGATGATGGAGGCAGAGCGTAAAAAATATGAAGGTGACATTCCGCCTGAACGACGGAAGGAAATTTACGATGAAATCCCTGAAATTCAATCGACAAACATCATGTTCCGCAATAATAAGGACCTGACCTTTACGGATGTGTCAAGCGATTGGGGTGTAGGGCAGCCCTCGTATTCTAATGGAGCGGTGTATGCCGATTTAGATGCCGATGGAGATTTAGACCTGGTCGTCAATAACATTGACCATAAAGCCTTTGTGTTAAAGAACATGAGTCGCGAGAAGAAGCGGGGTGGCTATCTTCAATTTTCATTTAGTTCCGACATGTCCCATGCAGCGGCCTACAACGCAAAAATACGCTTGCAGCTGGGAGATAGTATCCAATATCAGCAGTTTCACCCGACACGCGGGTATGCGGGGAGTGTGGAGCCTATCGTTCATTTTGGATTAGGGCAGCATTCAAATGTAGATCGGGTTGAAGTGGAATGGCTGAATGGCAAGGTTCAGGTGTTAGAGAATGTATCTGCCAATCAAAGGATAGTGTTGGACATTGCAGATGCCGGAATGACGAGTTCGGATTTGGTTGAGGTGAAGATGCCGGTGTTATTTGAAGAGGTAGACTTAGCATCCGTTGGGATCGACTTTGCACATCAAGAAAACGAATTTGATGACTTTGTTCGCGAGATACTATTGCCTCATCGTCAGTCTACGTTGGGCCCTCCAATTGCTGTGGCTGATGTAAATGGTGATAATCTAGATGATTTTTACATTGGAGGGGCGCATCTACAGCTAGGAGCGCTGTATGTTCAGCAAGCAAATGGTCAATTCCGCCGAGTGCGCGAAGGTGCACCTGCAGATGAAATAGATGTATATCACGAAGATCAGGGCGCTCAATTTTTTGATGCTGATGGGAATGGGACTCCCGACTTATTTGTAGTAAGTGGCGGCGGTGAGATTCCAGAAGGCGATCCAATTTTAAGTGATCGTTTTTATATCAATGCTACCAATGATAAAGAAGGTGTTCGATTCTTCAAGGTAAATGCTTTAGATTCGGTGTTTACCGCGGGAAATGTGGTTCGAGCTGGCGATTTGACAGGAGATGGTCGAATGGAGCTTTTTGTCGGTGGCGCAGCTAGACCGGGGACTTACCCCTATCCAGAGCGTTCTTATATCTTGCAACTACAAGGGAATAAATATGTAGATATCACGAATGAGGTCAATCCTGATTTACAGAAGCCGGGTATAGTAAAAGATGCCGTGTGGACAGACGTGAATGGCGATGGTGCGCAGGACTTGATTACAGTTGGTGAATGGATGGCCGTTCGTGCATTTATCAATGATGGTTCGGGCCAACTTACGGAACAGTCCGAAGAATTAGGCTTAAAGGATACCGAAGGGTGGTGGTATAGTGTTGAAGCGGCGGACCTGGATGGAGATGGTCGGGAAGATTTGATCGCAGGAAATGTGGGCTTAAACACGAAGTTTACAGCTTCGCCGAAGAAGCCGTTTCATGTTTTCGCCGATGACTTTGATCAAAATGGTGTGGTCGACATCGTTTTAAGTAAGGAGTATAAAGGCAAACTGGTTCCAGCTCGAGGTCGGGAGTGCTCATCGGATCAAATGCCATTTATTAAAGATAAATTCCCAACATATGAAGACTTTGCCTTGGCAGGATTGGATGATATATATGGAGATGATAAACTCGAATCGGCCTTGCATGAACAAGTAAAGACGTTTACGTCAACTGTTTTTATGAATCGGCCGGATGGTTTTGAAGCGATCGCACTACCGAATCTGGCACAGATCAGTCCGATCATGGGCATAGAGGTATTGGATATCAATGAAGATGGCAATCTCGATATCATAGCAGCGGGCAACATGTATAACACCGAGGTGGAAACACCGCGATATGATGCAGGCAATGGAGTTGTTCTTCTCGGGGATGGCACAGGCGCATTCCGTGCGTTAGATGTGCATGAAAGTGGGCTATATGCTCCCCAAAATGTAAAGGATATAGTGCTATTGAAAACAGCTGGAGGAGGAAGATATTTATTGATTGCGAATAATAATGACAAACCTGATTTATTCCGCATTCGACCTCAGGAAGCTATTGGTGCTGTCGGTAGTCAATAAAATTTTATATTTTAAAGGACTAAATCGAAACCACCATGAAAAAATGTATCTCAGCACTTTTTATTTCGGGATTTCTCCTTTTACTTGTTCTTCCTAATCGGACTGTCAATGCGCAAACCGACAAAGGGTCTATTTTAATAAATGGAAGAACCAATTTGAACTTTCAATTCGAAGATAATGCACCCCTGAATGTTGGCATTCTGGGTGGTTACTTTTTCGCCGACAATTTTGTTGGAGGACTCGATATAGACTACGATAGAAATGAGGCATCAAGTTCAACATTAATTCGTCCGTTTGTCCGGTATTATTTATTTAAAAGAATCTTTTTCGGGACCGGACTTAGGTATGAAATTGAGACCGTTCAAAATGCCTCTAATCCTGACCCGGAGTTCTCCTGGGATTTAGAGTTGGGAGGCCTTATTATGCTTACAGATCAAATTGGTGTTGAACCCACACTTCGGGTACCCATACCGCGCGAATCAAATGTGGCACTCATAATTGGTTTCTCTCTATTTTTCTAGTAATCTTTACGGGAATATCGCAATTTTACAAAGCTACTACATGAGTCAAATAAACTGTCGTTTGGCCGCATTCAGCGGGCAACTTCTTTTTCTCTTACTATTTACTTTAATTGGCTGTCAGTCGGGATCAGAGAATATGGTAGATAAAAACCGTCTGTCCGATTCGCAAAGTCCATATCTACTTCAACATGCAGATAACCCAGTGCACTGGCAGCCCTGGGGAGCGGAAGCACTAGATCGAGCAAAGCGAGAGGATAAACCGCTTATTATTAGTATTGGCTACGCCGCCTGTCATTGGTGTCACGTTATGGAGCGCGAAACCTTTAAAAACGATAGCATTGCAGCCTTCATGAATGAACACTTTATCAATATCAAAGTGGATCGGGAAGAACGCCCGGACATCGATCAAATCTATATGAATGCCGTGCAATTGATGACCGGGTCTGGAGGTTGGCCACTCAACGCTATTGCACTTCCAACGGGTGAACCGTTTTTTACCGGCACCTATTTTACTCCCGAACAGTGGCAACGATTGCTGACACAAATTCAAAAACTATATGCAGAGGATAAATCCAAACTAGTCGAGACCGCAGAAAAGGTGAAGGCCGGAATATCGAGCACGAATGTCATAAATAGTTCCGAGGGCCCCTCCACCTTTATAAAGGACACCCTTGAGCATCGAGTGCAGCAAGTGCTGAGTCAGCGAGATCCTAAACATGGTGGCTTTCAATCTCAACAAAAGTTTCCTCTGCCGATGGCCTGGCAGTTTTTAGTTGATATCGGGTATCTGACAGCCAGCGATTCCATTCAAAAAATCGTCACCCATACGCTGGATCAAATACTCAATGGGGGTCTGTACGATCACATCGGCG
>Ga0209949_1000046_pt1 | contig 74452 bp, 70 predicted proteins | sample SalPonC_black_MG_FD_185711 | JGI IMG/M metagenome (GOLD analysis project Ga0209949, IMG submission 185711) | Salt pond soil microbial communities from South San Francisco under conditions of wetland restoration - Salt Pond MetaG... | ecosystem: Environmental > Aquatic > Marine > Intertidal zone... | reverse complement strand
ACGAGACAATGGAACGCCGCGACCACCGAACCCTCATCGTCACCGGGGCCCGCCTGATCGATCCGGCGCGGAAGCTCGACGGTACCGGTCACCTGGTGGCGCGCGACGGCGAGATCGTCGCCTGCGACCTGGGCGATCTGCCCGCCGACTTCGCGCCCGTCGAAGGCGCCGAACAGCGCAACGGGGAGGGGCTGACGCTCGTCCCCGGATTCTTCGACCTTCGTGCCCACCTGCGCGAGCCCGGCTACGAGGACCGCGAGACCATCGCGACCGGTTGCGCGGCGGCCGCGGCGGGCGGGTACACCGACACGACGGCCATGCCGAACACACACCCGTGCGCCGACACCCCGGGCGCCATCGAACTCGTGCTGGTCCGCAGTGCCGAGGCCGGCAGGTGCCGCGTGCATCCGGTGGCGGCCCTGACCGCGGGAATGAAGGGCGAGTCGATGGTCGAGTACGGTGACCTGTTCGATGCCGGAGCGGTGGCCTTCTCCGACGACGTCCAGTGGGTGCGCGACAGCGGGCTGATGCGCCACGCCATGGAGTCGATCCGAACGCTGGGCGTGCCGGTGATCAGTCACCCCGAGGACGCCTCGCTGTCGCCCAACGGCACCATGCACGAAGGGACCTGGAGCACCCGTCTGGGGCTGGTCGGCCTGCCGTCGGCGGCCGAGGTCAGCGCGATCGCCCGTGACATCGAACTCGCGCGACTGACCGGCGCACCGCTGCACGTTCCACACGTCAGCACGCGGGACGGCGTCGAGCTGATCCGCGGGGCCCGGGCGCAGGGCCTGGCGATCACCTGCGAGACCACACCGCACCACGTCTTCTTCACCGACTCCGACTGCCGCGACTACGACACCTCGTTCAAGGTGAAACCGCCCCTGCGCAGCGTCGCCGACCAGGAGGCCCTGGTCGAGGCCCTGGCCGACGGCACCATCGATGCGATCGCCAGCGACCACGCCCCGCACACGGGCACCGACAAGGAACGCACCTTCGCCCACGCACCCTTCGGCGTCATCGGGCTGGAGACCGCCTTCGCCGCCGCCCACGAGCGGCTGGTCCGGCGCGGTCCGCTGGACCTGCCGCGTCTGGTCGAGTTGATGTCGACGGCCCCGGCCCGTATCCTCGGGAAGCCGGGCGGTAGCCTGGAACCCGGCCGTTCGGCCGACTTCGCCCTGATCGACCCCGAGGACACGTGGACCCCGCACGCCGGTGGTCTTCGCAGCAAGGGACGCAACTGCCCGTGGCTGGGTCGTGCGCTCACCGGGCGTGTGCACACGACCTTCCTGGCCGGTCGCGTGACCTTCGACCTGGAGACGGCCACGCCGGCGGGCGGTGCGGTCTGACCCCCCAGACGAGTGGACACCAGGGCTTGAGATCGACGAAGCAGCGGAAGGGATGGCTCGCCGCGGTCGCACTGATCGCGATCGTGGTGTCGTTCCCGGCGGGCTGCGCCTACTTCAACCTGTTCTACAATGCCGAGACCGCCTTCGAGGAGGGCGAGCGTCTGGGCGAGGAGGTCGATCCACGCGACCGGCCGACGCAACAGCAGCGGAACCAGTACCGGCGCGCCATCCGCAAGTCGGAGATGCTGCTCGACGAGTACCCCGACAGCGACCTCGTCGACGATGCGCTCTTCCTCATGGGCAAGTCCTACCTGCGTCTGAACGAGTGGTCGGACGCCCTGCGGAACCTCGACAACCTGCTCGCCAACTTCCCGAACAGTGAGTTCGTCCAGGAGGCCATGTACCTCAAGAGCCTGGCCCATCTGGGCCGGGGCGAGGAGCAGGCCGGTCTCGACTGGTTCGCGCGGCTGCGCGAATCCTTTCCCGACGGTCGTTTCGCGGCCGAGGCCCTGTACCGTCTCGGCGATGCCTACGCCGAGGACCGCCGCTACGATCAGGCCATCGACTACTACCGGCGCTTCCTGGAGCAACACCCCGATCGTCCCGAGGTGTCGTCGGCCCGTCTGTCGCTCGCGCGGATCCTGCTCGAGCTCGATCGGCGGCCCGAGGCGCTCGAACAGCTGGCGGCCGTCGACCCCGAGCTCCTGAACGACGCGCAGCGCTTCGAGGTGGAGCGCCTGCGCGTGGTGACCCTGATCGAGGAGGGTCGTCCCGAGGAGGCCGCCGAACTCGTGGTCGAGCTCTCGGATCTCGCGATGGACCAGTCCCAGCGCGACGAGGCCTTCCTGCTCGAGGGGCGGACCCTGCTCGAGCAGGGACGCGTCGACGAGGGCATCGAGGCCCTCGAAGTGCTCGGCGCGGAGGACAGCCAGTCGCAGGCCAAGGGCCAGGCCTGGTACACGATCGTCGAGTACCTGGTCCGCGAACGGGGTCCCGACAGCGAACTACTCGCCGAAAAGCTGGAGACAGCGGTCTCGCGGCGGCTCGGCGCGGAGTGGGGACCACCCGTGAAGGTGCGCGAGAGTCAGCTCGCGCAGTACGAGGAGCTGCGCGGAGTCGTCGCCGCCGACAGCACCGAGGCGCTCGAGCGCGTCGAGGCGGCCTTCGAACTGGGTGAACTCGTCCTGTTCGGGTTCGAGCGCCCGGGCGATGCCCTTCCGTGGTACGAGCGAGCCCTCGAGCTCGGTGCCGACACCGAGTTCGGTCCGCCCGCGGCCTATGCCATCGGGTACATCCGGGCCGAGCACATGGACGATCCCGAAGGGGCCGACCGGATGTACGCCCGTCTGCGCGAGGACTACCCCGAGTCGCCACAGGCGCGCAGCCTGGCCGGTGAGGAGTTCCTCACTGCCAAGGAGCGGACGCAGGAGGAGCTGGAGGCCCTCGTCGCGGCACGCATGCGTCAGATCGGAGCGGGTGGGACCGGGACCGGTCCCGGCGGGGGAGCGACCGACGATCCGCGCTTCGCGCCCACGCGTTCGCTGCAGTACGGCGGTCCCGGTGCCTTCACCCCCCGTGAACGAGGCCGATGATGCCACGTACCCTCGCCGAGTGCCCGGTCGTCGCGCGCCGCGAGGTCGCGCGGGACACCGTCGTCGTGAGTTTCGAGGTCCACCTCGAGGAACCGGTCACGGCCGGTCAGTTCGCCATGGTCCACACCGGCGACGACGACGCCTACGTCCTGCCGCGGCCCTACAGCATCCTCGACGTGGTGGGCGACCGCATGGACCTGCTGGTGAAGGTCGCCGGCCGCGGCTCGAAGGAGCTGGCCCAGATCCGCGAGGGCGCGACGGCGCGGATCTTCGGCCCTCTGGGCCAAGGCTTCGACCTGGCCGATTTCGAGGGTCGCCCGTCGGTCCTGGTCGCCGGAGGCGTGGGGATCGTTCCCCTCTACCGTCTGGCGCGCGAACTGAAACGCCGGGGAGGGCCGGCAGCGCGCCCGCTCTTCGGCGCGCACACGCCGGCGGACCTTCCCGTGGAACTGCTCGGCGACGAGCCCGCCGGCCCCTGGCAGTTGTGGATCGAGGAGCAGCCCCTGGAAGGACAGCGTCTGGGACTCGTGACGCTCGGCCTGGAGGAAGCGCTCGACGCGACGCCCGACGCGATCGTCGCCACCTGCGGACCCACGCCGATGATGCACGCCGTGGCCCGGATGTGCCGCGATCGCGGTGTCCCGCTCCGAGTGTGCCTCGAGGAGCAGATGGGCTGCGGCGCCGGCGTCTGTCGGGCCTGTGTGATCGAGCACGCCGACCAGCCGCGCATGCGCACGGTGTGCAAGGAGGGTCCGGTCTTCGACGTCGACCAGATCCGCTTCCTGCCCGAGGACCACACCGACCGTGCCGAGCCCGGAGCGTGCTCGGCATGAGCATCGACCTGCGCGTCACCACCGGACCGGTCACGTGGAGGAACCCCGTGTTCACCGCGTCGGGCACCTGGGGCTACGGGATCGAGTACTTCGACCTGTGCGACCCGTCGGACCTCGGCGGCATCGTCACGAAGACCGTCACCGTCGAGCCGCGAGCGGGCAATCCGCAGCCGCGGGTGTGCGAGCTGCGCCACGGCATGCTCAACTCGATCGGTCTGGAGAACGTGGGGCTGGCCGCCTTCGTCGGCCAGAAGCTTCCCGTGCTGCGGGAACACCGCGTGCCGACGGTGGTGTCGCTGGCCGCCCGCGACGAGGTCGAGTTCACGACCATGATCGACGAGCTCGCCGCACACCCGGGGTGGAGTGCGGTCGAGCTCAACCTGAGCTGCCCGAACGTCGCGCGGGGCGGCCTGGACTTCGGGCGGGATCCGGCGCGGGTCGAGCGGATCACCGCCGATGCCCGTCGTGCGCTCCCGGCCGATCGTGCCCTGTGGGTGAAACTCACCCCGAACGTGACGGCGATCGGGGATCTGGCCCGCGCGGCCGAGACCGGCGGCGCCCATGCGATCAGCTGCATCAACACCCTCGTCGGCATGGAGATCGACCTCGACCGGCGCGAGCCCGTGTTCCCGCGCGGCACGGCCGGCTACAGCGGGCCGGCGATCCTGCCCGTGGCGTTGGCCAAGGTCTGGGAAGTCGCCCACGCGGTCGGCATTCCCATCGTCGGCATCGGCGGGATCTCGTCGCTCGACGACGTGTTGCGCTTCTTCGTGGCGGGTGCGACGGCGGTGCAGGTGGGCACGTCGCTCTTCGCACGGCCCGATCTGGCCAACGTCTTCGAACGGCGCCTGGCCGAGCGTCTCGCGGCGATGGACGTGGAACGGCCGGTGGATCTGCGATCGCGTCGGCTCCCGGCCCTCCGTCCGGTCGGCTGAGACCGGGTGGCCGAGACCGATCAGCAGGGGTCGGTCTCGGGGCCGCCGTCGGGGTCTTCGTCGTCGATCTCCCACTCGGCGTCGTAGGACGGCAGGCTTCCCGCGATCGTGCACGGTTCGGTGTCGTCGTCGTCCTCGAAGGTCCCCCCGAGCACGTCCTGGGCACCGCGGGCGAGCAGCAGGGCTGCGGCCTCCATGCCCGAGGAACAGGGGTCGTCCGGTGCCGAGACGTGTTCCTCGCGCAGGACGTGTTCGCCGTCGGGGGACGCGACCACAGCGTACACGACGAGACGGTCACCGCCCGATCGGGCCAGCGCTCCGATCGGCATCTCCCACGGTCCGCCCAGCGCTTCGAGCAACGAGCATTCGGCCGCGTACTCGGCGGCGGTCGTCGCATCGTGCAGCGCCTGCAGACGCGCAGCGGTGAGGTCGTCGTCGCGACGCCCGAGACACAGCAGCACTCCGGCTCCGGCCGCCGGGACCAGCATCTCGGGCGGGAAGATCTCGCTGACCTGTTCGTGCAGGCCCAGCTGCTCGATCGCTGCCCCCGGCGCCACCAGGGCGTCGACCGTTCCGTCGATCAGCGACGTGAGCCAGTCGCCGGCGTCGCCGCGGATCAGTTCCGTGGCGAGCTCGGGGCGGTACTCCATGACCTGGGCGCGTGTGCGGAGGTGGACCACGCCCACACGGGCGTCGTCCTCCAGCAGGTCCAGCGTCTCGCCGTGCGGACTCACCAGGACCTCGTAGGGCTTGCCGCGCTCGAGCACGGCCAGGATCCGGAGATCGTCGGGCACGTCGCCGCGGAGGTCGAAGCCGCGATGGATCACCGTGTCGATGGCACCTTCGCGCAGTCGGCGGTGCAGTCGGCGGATCTCGGAGCGGTTCTCGGCGATGTGGTCGTCGTGCAGAACGGTGTCGTCGGGATCGTCCTCGCCGATGATCTCGAGGTGGATGGGAAAGGTCGACTTCCGCTCGACCAGCGAGCGTGCCAGCGATTCCGCCTGGGTCCGGGCCAGCCCGCGGGGAGCGACGCCCAGGATCAGCGGTCGGTCATCGGAGTCTTGGTGGCTCATGGACAGACGAGGAGGATCCGATCAGGCGGCGCGGTTCTGCGGCGCGGGGACCACACCGCTGGGGGTGTCGCTCTCGAGCCGTTCCCGACGCGGATCGTCGAGGCGCACGGTCACGCGCAGAGGAAGCACGACACGCGCCAATGGCGCGGTGACCACCACCACGACCCCGAGGGCCGGGAGCAGGGGCGCTCCCCACGCGATCGCGAGCCCGGCGGCCACGCCGACGAACCCGATGGTCCACAGGATCGCCGCAGCGGCCCGGATCGACAAGCCCGCCGCCACCAGACGGTGGTGGACGTGGTCCCGATCGGCGCGGAAGGGGCTCACGCGGCTCCGGACCCGTCGCAGGACGGCCAGCAGCGTGTCGAGCAACGGGACCCAGGCGCAGAGGGCCACCGCGAGCAGTGTGCGCAGCGACGGGTCCCTGCCGATCAGGATCGCGCCCACCGACGCGACGAGATACCCGAACATCATGCTGCCGCTGTCACCCAGGTAGATCTTGGCCGGATAGCGGTTGCTGCGCAGGAAACCGAGCGCGGCTCCGGCGAAGGATCCGGCGATGGCGGCAGTTCCCAGATCACCGGCCCGCACGGCCAGGACCACCAGTCCGAATCCACCCAGCGCGACCAGGCCCGGGGCCAGCCCGTCGATCCCGTCGACCAGGTTGACGGCATTGGTGGTGGTGACCATCCACAGGCCCAGGGCGATCACGGCCGCGGCGGCCGGGAGCATGGTCCAGGCCACGATCCCCGACAGGCCCAGCACGGCCTGGCTCGACACCAGCACGGACACGGCGGCGATCTGCACGAGGAGCTTCTCGATCGGACGGCAGCCACGCAGATCGTCGACGAGACCGACTCCGGCCACGAGGAGGGTTCCGGGGACGACGGTCAGCAGTACCGGCTCGAGCCGGCCCCCGATGCCCTCGAACGCGGCGTGGATGCTCCAGAGACCGATCCCGGTGGCCGCCAGGACGGCCATGCCGCCGGCGTGGGTCCGGGCCGACTCGCGCTCCTTGTGGGCGGCGCCCTCGGGCCGGTCCCGCCAGCGCAGACGCACCGCGACGCGCCGGACGACCGGCGTGATCAACAGGGCGCTCAGACAGGCCACGCTGAACGCGAAGACCGTGGTCGAGATCGGCAAGGCTGGACCGTCCTGGCTCCGCGCGCGGGGCGAGCTTCGACCGAGCGAAGCCCGGAGGTGGCGGCGAGACCGGGTGTCCGCCGCGCGTATGACGATCGAAAATGTGTACGCCCGCCGCCGCCGCCGGTCAAGTCCGCATCAGGGTCGACGGACGCCGCGGAAGGGACGCCGCGGGCGGCCGAGATTCACCAGGGCGAGGACGACGACGCCGATCACGGCAGCGGCGGTGGTCACCGCCAATCCGCGTCCTTCGGGATCCCAAAGCAGGACGGCCGTTGCGGCCAGCCCGCTCGAGACCACGGCCCGGGTGTGCGAGCCCGCCCGTTCGCCCCACGGCAGCGATCCCGCCGCGCGTCGGACCTCGCGGAACCCGCCCACGGTCAGCAGCAAGAGGGCCAGGAAGGTGCTCGCCACCGCCCCGATCGCCCCGAAGATCGGGATCAGCACCAGGTTCGCCGCAACGTTCACGCCGGCCGTCCAGCCCATGAGGCGTGCGTAGGCGCGCTGGGAGTCCGCGGCCACGAGCAGGGGGAAGATCACCGTGCCCAGACCCCGCAGCGCCAACAGCGGGACCATCCACAGCAGCAGTGCGCCGGCTTCGGAGAACTCCGCGCCGTAGAGTCCGCGCAACAGGCCGGGGCCGAGCACCGCCATCAACGCCGCGCCGGCGCAGACGTAGACGACCGACAGACGCAGTCCCTCGGCGAGGACCTCACCCACCGACTCGGTCGCCCCGGGGCGCAGGGACCGCACGAAGGCCGGACGCAACGACCAGGTCAGGGCCACGACCGGGAACATCGCCGCGTCGATCACGTTGCGGGCCACCGCGAACTGCCCCACCACGGCCTCGCTGTCGAAGGCACCGAGCATCAGCCGGTCGGTGTGGGCGTAGATCAGGAAGCTGGCCGAAGAGAAGGCCAGTGGCAGGGCCAGGTCCCAGGTGCGGCGCAGGGTCCGGACCCCGGCCACGGTCTGTGCGCGCGTCGAGTGGACCAGCCGCCCGAGCACGACCGTCGAGGGCAGGGCCTGCGACAGCGCGTGGCCGGCCAGGAACCACTCGACGCCCACCCCGAACCACCGGACGAGTCCCAGTGCGGCCAGGCGTAGCACGAGCGCGACCACGCGCAGCCACATCTGCGGCCGGAAGGCCCGCAGGCCGACCTGGACCTCGCCCGCGAACTCGAACAGACTGGCCCCGACGATCACCGCGCCGGCCAGGGCGAAGGCCACCGTCGTCTCGTCGGTGCCGGTCAGGCCCCGTGCGATCCACGGCGAGGCCACCACGGCGACGATCGCCGTCCCCAGGGTGAGCGGCAGGCGCAACGCGAGCCCGGCCCGGATCCACGGACCGGGGGTGTCGTCGTTCTCGCTGACCAGACGCGAGGTCGCGGTGTGCAGACCGAACTTGGCGGCCACCAGCAGCAGCGTGGCCGCCGACATGACCAGCGAGTAGACGCCGAATCCCGCGTCGCCCACGTAGGGTGCGAGCAGGAGCGACACGAGGAAGCTGCCGACCAGCGGCAACGCCGCCGTCACCACGTTGGTCGCCAGGCCTCCGCGCGCCGCGGGGCTGCTCATCGTCCGAAGCTGTCGTAGGCGAAGCCCAGGGACTCCATGCGATCGCGCGGGTAGACGTTGCGGCAGTCGATGAAGACGGGCGCCTTCATCGCGTCGCGGATCCTCTCCATGTCCAGTTCACGGTAGGGGTTCCACTCGGTCACCAGCAGAGCGGCGTCGGCGCCCTCGATGCAGGCGTACGGTCCGTCGGCGATCTCGAGATCGGGCACGTGCATGAGGAAGGTCTCGACCGCCTCGGGATCACAGGCCACCACGTGGGCGCCGCGTTCGCGCAGGGCCGCGACCAGGCCGAGGCTCGGCGCCTCGCGCACGTCGTCGGTGTTCGGCTTGAAGGCCAGGCCCAGGAGGGCGACGCGTTTGCCGTGCAGCGAACCCGCCAGGGCCTCGAGCTTCTCCACCGCACGCGGGGCGCGCTCGTCGTTCACGCCCATCGCGCCCTCGATCAGGCGCAGGGGCGTTTCGTTGGCCCGGCCCATCTGCACGATCGCCTTGGTGTCCTTCGGCAGGCAACTTCCGCCGAAGCCCAGACCGGCGTGCAGGAACTTCTTCCCGATGCGTCCGTCCAGGCCCATGGCCTTGGCGAGGACGTCGACTCGAGCGCCGAGCTTCTCGCACAGGTCGGCCATCTCGTTGATGTAGCTGATCTTCACCGCCAGGTAGGCGTTGCTGGCGTACTTGATCAGCTCGCTGGTCTCGAGGTCGGTCGAGACGATCGGGGTGTCGAGCAGGTAGAGCGGGCGGTAGAGCGACTGCATGAGCTCGGCGGCGCGCTCGGTCTTCGTGCCGATCACCACGCGGTCGGGGCGCATGAAGTCCTCGATCGAGCTGCCCTCGCGCAGGAACTCGGGGTTGCTGGCGACGTCGTAGTCGACGCCTTCCTTCGCGGTGGAGTCGATCATCTTCGTCAGCTCGCGTGCGGTGCCCACGGGAACGGTGCTCTTCGTGCAGATCACCTTGTATTCCCCGGGCTCGAGCAGGCGGGCGACGTCCTGGCCGACTTTCATCACGTACTGCATGTCGGCCTCGCCGTTCTCCATGGGCGGGGTCTGCACGGCGATCATCACCACCTCGGCGGGGGCGACGCCGGTGGCCAGGTCGGTGGTGAAGTGCAGGCGCCCGTTGCCGTGGTTCTTCTCGACGAGGATGTCGAGGCCCGGTTCGTAGAAGGGGATCTCGCCGCGTTCGAGCCGGGCGATGCGGTCGGCGTTGATGTCCACGCACCAGACTTCGTGTCCGAAGTCGGCGAAGCACGCGCCGGACACCAGTCCGACGTATCCGGTTCCCACCATGCAGATCCTGGCCACGTTTCCTCCTCGCGCGTGAGCGCGTGTTCGTTCAGCGGGAAGTGGTGGGCGACGACGGGGAGTCGCCGATCCGTTCGCGCCACCATTGCAGGAGCTCGTTCAGAGCCGTCTCGACGGGGGTCGAGGGTACCCATCCGATCATCGAACGCAAGCGCGACGGGTCGCCCACGAAGAGCGGTACGTCGCCGGGTCTCAGCCGGGCCGGGTCGACCTGCCAGTCGACCGGGGCGAGGGCGACGGAGCAGAGGTGGTCGAGGACGGTTCGCAGTGCGGTGGCCTCGCCGCGGCAGAGATTGACCACGTCGTGCGGCCAGTCGACGGTCAACAGGTCGGCGTAGGCGCGGGCGACGTCACCGACGTGCGAGACGTCCCGGCTGACGTCGAGGTTGCCCACGGCCAGCACTCCGCCCCCGGCGCGTTCCAGCTCGGCGATCTGCCGGGCCCAGCTGCCGAAGACGAAGCGATCGGACTGGCCGGGACCGGTGTGCGTGAAGCTGCGGACGGCCAGGACGTCGAGACCGTGGGCACGGCGGAACTGCTGGCACAACAGGGTCTGGGCGGTCTTGCTCACCGCGTAGGGGTTGCCCGGGCGCAGCGGCTGGTCCTCCGTCAGCGGGAGTTCGCCGTCGCCGTTCGGCGCACCGTACTCCTCGCAGCTCCCCACCGACAGCAGGCGGGGACGCTCCCCGGCGGGCAGCGAGAGGATCGCCTCGAGCAGGCCGAGCGTACTCTCGACGTTGTTGCGCAGGGTCTCGCGCGGAATACGGAAGCTCGCGCCGCCGCTGCTCTGCGCGGCCAGGTGCACGATCGCGTCGGGGCGGATGTCGGTCAGTGCGCGGGCGACGACGCCGTCCTCGGCCAGCGGGATGCGCAGGGTCTGGTCGTCGTCATCGGGACGAGCGGGACCGCGCTCGACGGTCCACACCGCGAGAGCGCGTCCGGTCAGCTCGCGGGCGAGCGTCCGTCCGACGAAGCCGTGTCCGCCTGTGATCCAGACTCGTTGCACGTGGAGGCCGGGTGCACCCGGTGGGGTCGGAGGATCGCCGTTCGTTCGCTACAGGGTCGAGGTGGTGCGTCGGGCCAGCCGGTCGCGCCAGTAGTCGAGCAGGTCGCGCAGCGTCTGTTCGAAGGGAATGCGAGGCTCCCACCCGGTGCGCTCGCGGAAGCGGTCGGCCGAACCCAGGAGCACCGGGACGTCGCTCGGGCGCATGCGCTCGGGATCCTCTTCGACGCTGACCTCGAGACGGGCCATGTCGAGCAGCATGTCCAGGACGTCGCCGATCCGGTGGGCCTTGCCCTGGCAGATGTTGTAGCACCCGCCGGGCTCGCCCTTCTCGAGGGCCAGGACGTAGCCGCGGGCCATGTCGCGGACGTCGGTGAAGTCACGCCGTGCATCCAGGTTGCCCACGCGGATCACCGCGTCCTGGAGGCCGGCCTCGATGCTCGCCACCTGATGGGCGAAGTTGCTGCACACGAAGACGTGGCCACGCCGCGGACCCGTGTGGTTGAAGCCGCGGGTGCGCACCGTGTCGATTCCGTAGCTCTGGTGGTACTGGTAGGCCAGGACGTCCTGGGTCACCTTGCTCACCGCGTAGGGCGACAGCGGCCGCAGGGGGTTCTCTTCGCGGATCGGCAGCTCGTCGGCGTGGACCAGACCGTATTCCTCGCTGCTGCAGGCGATCTGGATCCGCGGGTTCAACGAGAGCTGACGCAGACCTTCGAAGAGGTTGATCTGACCGCGGACGTTCACGTCGAGCGTCTCGTTCGGGCTGGTCCAGCTGGTGGGCACGAAGGACTGGGCCGCCAGATGGAAGACCCAGTCCGGCCGGCTGATCTCGAGCGCGCGACGCATGCCCGAGGCGTCGGCGATGTCGCCCTCGATCAGATGGACGCGACCGAGCAGATGGTTCACGTTCTCCATCCGGCTGCGCCAGCGGTAGAGGCCGTAGATCTCGCAGTCGCCACGCTCGAGCAGATGGTCGGCGAGGTGGCTCCCGACGAAGCCGGTGAAGCCGGTGATCAGAACGCGCACGGTGTTGCTCCTGGAATCGAAGGGGTCGCCGAGCGCGACCTCCGGACACGGACCCGTCGAGTCTAGGGCCCCGCAACTGTGGGGTCAACGCGGCTCGGCGGCTGTGCTAGCATGCGCGGCTCGCGCCGCACCCGAAATCACTCCTGCGCCCTCACCCGTTCTCGGCACGGATCCCTACCCATGGAGCCCATCACCTTTCTCTGGCTGGCCGGCGGGGTCGTCGGCACCTGGTTCGGCGCGGAACTCCTGGTGCGAGGCTCTGCGCATATCGCATTGACCCTCGGGATCCGGCCCATGGTGGTCGGCCTCACGGTGGTGGCCTTCGGCACCTCGAGTCCCGAGGCCGTGGTCAGCCTGGTGGCCGCGGCCAAGGATTCCGCCGGCATCGCGGTCGGCAACGTCTTCGGCAGCAATATCGCCAACGTGGGTCTGATCCTCGGGACGGTGTGTCTGCTGCACCCCGTGCGCGTGCTGTGGCGCGAGGTGCGGCTCGACGCGTCGTTCATGGTGCTGGCCACCTTCGTGGCCGCGGCCTTCGCCATGACGGGCCACCTCGACCGTCCGGCGGGTGCGGTCATGCTGGGCATGCTCGCGCTGTCGCTCTTCTATTACATACGCGGGGGGCACGCGCCCGGCGGCGACACCGCGCTCGAGGCCGAGATCCCCGACGTCCCGCGCCCGGGTCTGCTCTGGCCCATCGCGCAGTCGGCGCTCGGGCTCCTGCTGCTGGTGGGCGGTGCGCACCTGCTGGTGAGCGCGGCCGAGGCGGTGGCCTTGCAGTTCGGGATCTCCGAGGAGGTCATCGGTGCCACCATGGTGGCGGTCGGGACGTCGTTGCCCGAACTGGCGGCGAGCGTGGTCGCCGTCGTCCGCGGTCACCACGAGATCGGCATCGGCAACATCATCGGCAGCAATCAGATGAACCTGCTGTTCGTGCTCGGCGGCGTGTGCATGTTCGGGGACGTGGAGGCCTCCGATCAGGTGCGCCAGGTGATCGTTCCGATCACGCTGGTGTTCACCGTGGCCCTGATCCCGATGATGGCCACCGGCGGAAGAGTGGGGCGGGCCGAGGGGGCTCTGCTGCTCGCGGGCTACGCAGCCTTCGCGGCTGCCAGCTATTTCTGATCCGGTCAAGGTCCATGTACGGACTTTTAGACCACGACCGTGGTGGGGCCCACGCGCGCCGGTCCGGCCAGGGATGGGTCGGGCACGGCGAAGAGCCGGACCAGTTCCGTTCTCTCGAGATCGAGCAGGAAGGCCTCGACGTCGTCGGCGGCCTGGTCGGGCTCGGCGTCGAACAGACGCACGAGCTCGTCGACGAGGTCCCCCACGCTCCATTCGCCGTCGCAGCGATCCCAGAGTACCAGTCCGATCTCGTCGAGGGTGAAACGGCGTTGGTCGGCGAGTCGGACGAGGACACCACCCCCGTCCAGTGCCCGCCAGTGGACGTCGAAGGCGCGAACGGGCCGGAGATTGCGATCCACGGTGGGTTCCTTCCGAAGAGGTGCGCCTCTCGCCGCTGCATGGCGGATGCCAGAAGGGTGTGCGACGGAGGAATCGCCCCCCGGCCGCCGCACGACTCCAGCAACATCTTGATCATCCCCGCTCGCGACCCGGGGGCGCCCCCTGGTCGAATCGATCGGACATGCTAGTCTTCTACGGTTATCGAAACTGTGAGACACGACGGCGAACGCCGGTCCTGGCGTGCGTCCACAAGACCCGTGGCACCGGCCCGTGGCCGGGCCCCGAGCAGGGAAAGGGAGCAGCGTGGCGAACACGGACTACGACGTGATCGTGATCGGCGCCGGACCCGGCGGCTACACCGGAGCGATCCGGGCGGCGCAGCTGGGCTTGAACACCGCCGTCGTCGAGATGGATTCCCGACTGGGTGGCACCTGTCTGCTGCGCGGGTGCATTCCGACCAAGGCCATGCTGCACTCGGCCGACCTGGTCAGCGAGATGGCCCACGCCAAGACCATGGGTCTGGACATCCCCGACTGGAAGCTCGATTTCTCCCAGGTGATGAAGAACAAGTCCCAGACGGTGGACAAGAACGCCAAGGGCGTCGAGTACCTCTTCAAGAAGAACAAGATCACCACCGAGCGGGGCCGCGGACGCCTCACCGGTCCGAAGACGGTCGAGGTCACCCAGGACGGCGAGACCCGTACGCTCACCGCGAAGAGGGGCGTGCTCCTGGCCATGGGCAGCAAGCCCACCGAGATCGGCGCCTTTCCCGTCGACGGCAAGCGGATCATCACCAGCGACCACATCCTCGAGCTCGAGAAGCTGCCGAAGAAGCTCGTCGTGCTCGGCGCGGGCGCCGTGGGGACCGAGTTCGCGTCGATCTTCGCCCGCTTCGGCGTGGAGACGGTGCTCGTGGAGATGCTCCCGCGGATCCTGCCGATCGAGGACGAGGACTGCAGCAAGGACCTCGAACGCGCGTTGAAGAAGGACGGTATCGAGATCCGTACCGGGACCAAGCTGGCCAACGCCGAGGCGAAGGCCCGCAGCGTCGACCTGACGCTCGACAAGGACGGCGAGACCGAGACCCTGAAGGCCGACATGCTGCTGGTGGCCGTGGGGCGCTCGCCGCTGACCGCCGACTGCGGCCTCGAGGAGGTCGGCGTGCGGATGCACGAGCGCGGCTACGTGCTGACCGACGAATACATGCGGACCAGCGTCGAGGGCGTGTACGCGATCGGTGACATCGTGCCGACGCCGGCCCTGGCCCACTGCGCCTCGGCCGAGTCGATCGTGGCCGCCGAGCACATCGCCGGCCACGAGACCTTCCCGGTCAAGTACGAGACGGTCCCGAATGCGACGTACTGCCGTCCCGAGGTCGCGAGCGTGGGCAAGACCGAGGCCCAGGCGCGCGAGGAGGGCTACGACGTCGAGGTGGGCAAGTTCCCGTGGGCGGCCAGCGGCAAGGCCCGCATCCGCCACGAGACCGCGGGCTTCGTCAAGATCGTCCGCGACAAGAAGTACGACGAGATCCTCGGGATCCACATCATCGGGCCGGCGGCCACCGACCTGATCAGCGAGGCCGCCGCGCTGCTGCACCTCGAGTGCACGAACGACGAGCTCTCGCGCATCGTCCACGCCCATCCCACGCTGGGAGAGGGCATGCTCGAGGCGAGTCACGCCGCGGCGGGTCACCCGATCGCGTTCTGATCGTCGAGCCGAACCCGAAACCCGGTCTCCGGAACCCCGGTCTGCGCAGGAGGAACGATGGCAACCGATGTGACGATGCCCCAGATGGGCGAGAGCATCGCCGAGGGCACGATCACCAAGTGGCTGAAGAAGGTCGGCGACCCCGTCGAGCGTGACGAGCCGCTGTTCGAGATCTCCACCGACAAGGTCGACGCCGAGATCCCGTCGCCCGCTTCGGGCACCCTGGCCGAGATCGTCGTCAACGAGGGCGAGACGGTCGAGGTGAAGACCGTCGTCGCCAAGATCGGCGAGGGGGACGAGGCCGACGGTGGCGGCGGCGAGGCGCCGTCCGAGGCTCCCGCGAAGGAAGAGGAGTCGAAGCAGGAGGCCCAGCCCGCTCAGGAACCGGCACAGGAGCCCGCGAAGGCCGAGGAGCCCGCGAAGGCCGAGGAGCCCGCGAAGAAGCCCGCTCCGTCCGAGCCCGCGCCCCAGCCGCAGCCCGCGGCGTCGACCGGCGGCAACGGCGGCCCGGCGGCCACCCGCGAGGAGCGCGTGCAGACCAAGAGCTCGCCCCTGGTGCGCAAGATCGCGGCCGAGCACGGCGTGGACATCACGCAGGTGCAGGGCAGCGGCGTGCACGGCCGGGTGACCAAGGACGACATCATGGCCTACATCGAGCGCGGTGGCACCGCGACGGAGCAGGCCCCGGCCGAACAGCCGGCCCCGCAGGCAGCCCCGCAGCAGCCGGCCGCCCAGCCGCAGCAGGCCCAGCCGCAGCAAGCCGCGCCGCAGCCCGCCGCGTCGGGTCCGACCGCCGAGGCCGGCGAGCGCGACCGCGTCGAGCCGATGTCGCGCATGCGCCAGGTGATCAGCGAGCGCATGGTGCACAGCGTGCAGACGAGCCCGCACGTGCACACCTACTACGAGATCGACATGAAGCGCGTCGACGAGCTGCGGAAGAAGAACAAGGAAGCCTTCCTGCAGCGGACCGGCGGGGCCAAGCTCACCTACACGGTGTTCATGGCCAAGGCCGTGATCGACCAGCTGGCCAAGCACCCGGTGATCAACGCGTCGATCAACGGCACCGACATCATCTATCACGACTACGTGAACCTGGGCATGGCGGTCGCCCTCGACTGGGGCCTGCTGGTCCCGGTGATCGACGACGCGCAGGACCTGTCGATGGTCGGGCTGGCCAAGGCGATCACCGACAAGGCGACCCGGGCCCGCGACCGCAAGCTCGGTCCCGACGAGCTGTCGGGTTCGACCTTCACGATCACCAACCCGGGCAGCTTCGGAAGCCTCATGGGCGATCCGGTCATCAACCAGCCGAACGTGGCGATCCTGGGCATGGGCAAGGTCGAGGACCGCGTGGTGGCCGTCGACGGCGCCATCGCGATCCGGCCGCGCATGTACGTGACCCTGGGCTACGACCACCGTCTGATCGACGGTGCCACGGCGGAGCGTTTCCTGAGCGGCATCAAGGAGACGCTGGAGAACTTCGACGAGACGGCCCTGTAGGGCCGACGGGGTGGGCGCAGTCATGGCCGAGGCGCACGGGCAGAACCTGCTCGACGTCCGGCGGCCCGGACGGGTCGCCTACGCCGAAGGATTGCGTCTGCAGGACGAACTCGTCGTCGCACGGCAGCAGGGCGAGGGCCGTGACACCCTCGTCCTGCTCGAACACCCCCGCGTGCTCACCCTGGGCCGCAATTCCCACGCCGAGAACGTCCTCCTGGACGAGGCGCAGCTCCGCGCGCGCGGCTTCGAGGTCTTCGAGGTCGGCCGCGGCGGCGACGTCACCTACCACGGACCGGGACAGCTGGTCGGCTACCCGATCCTGCGCCTCGACGGCGACGAGCGCGACGCCCACGGCCACCTGCGCCGCATCGAGCAGGTGCTGATCGACACCCTCGCCGACTTCGGCATCGAGGGGTTCCGCCACCCACCGCACACCGGCGTGTGGGTGCGCGACGAAGGCGTGGAACGAAAGATCGCGGCCATCGGCGTGCGCCTGTCGAAGTGGGTGAGCAGCCACGGCTTCGCGCTGAACGTGAACGTGGATCTCGATGACTTCGACGTCATCGTCCCGTGCGGGATCCGCGACCTCGGCGTGACCTCGATGCAACGAGTGCTCGGACGCGACGTCGGCCTCGACAGCGTGGCCGATCGTGTGGTCGAGCACTTCCCCCGCGTCTTCGGGCGCGTCCTCGTCGACGGCGCCCCCACCCCCGGAAAGGCGGTCGTGTGATGGCCGGCAAGAAGAAGTCCCATCTCGAGCTCAGCGCCGAACGCCCCGACTGGCTCAAGGTCCGGCTCCATGACCAGGGCACCGTGGACGAGGTCACCGGCATGATGCGCGAGCTGCGCCTGACCACCGTCTGTGAGGAGGCCCGCTGTCCGAACCTGTTCGAGTGCTGGGCCGACAAGACGGCGACCTTCATGCTGATGGGCGAGATCTGCACGCGGCACTGCGGCTTCTGCTCGGTGGGCAAGGGCCGACCCGGCGCGCTCGACCCGAACGAGCCGGAGAACGTGGCCGAGGCGGCCGAGCGTCTGGATCTCGATCACGTCGTGATCACCTCGGTCGACCGCGACGACCTGCCCGACTACGGCGCGGGCCACTTCGCGCGCACGCTCGAGGCCGTGCGGCGGCGCAATCCCTCGTGCAAGATCGAGGTGCTCGTCCCCGACTTCGCCGGCGATCCCGAGGCGCTCGAGGTCGTGTTCGAGGCCCGGCCCGAGGTCTTCAACCACAACGTCGAGACCGTGCCGCGGCTGTACCGTCGTGCGCGCTACGGCAGCGACCTGCAGCGATCGCTCGACGTGCTGCGTCGCGCGGGCGAGGCGCGCCCCGATCGGATCCAGCGTACGAAGAGTGGATTGATGGTCGGTCTGGGCGAGTCGATGGACGAGGTGGTCGAGCTGCTCGGCATGCTCCGCTTCGTCGACGTCGACGTGGTGACGATCGGTCAGTACCTGCAGCCCACGCGCGGGCAGCTGCCGATCGAGAAGTACTACACGCCCGAGGAATTCGCCGAGTTGCGGTCGAAGGCGCTGTCGATGGGCTTCGCGCACGTCGAGAGCGGACCCTTCGTGCGGTCCTCGTACCACGCGAAGAAGCACGTGGACGAGGAGAGCGGGGCGGCGATCGGTTAGCCGCGTGTGTCGGTATCGTGCGTCGGTATCGTGCGGTGGCATCGTTGCGTGGTGTCGCCGCGCTTTGTCAGTCCCACGAGGCTGACATCCCGCGACCCCGCTTTTCCGAGTGTCATCGCGCGCCGCCCGGTCGCCGGCCCGCCGGCTGGTCACCGCCCCGCCGGACGTGCGATACTGTCGCCCGACGCCACCCGACGGACAGCCTCCGCGATCCATGGACGCGCTGACGCATCTTCTCGTCGGAGCCGCCGCCCAGCCCCTCGATCCCACCCGACGTGCCGGGGCCGGTGCCCTGCTCGCGCGGATCGGCGAGCGGCATCCCCAGTGGTGGCACGGGCGCTTCCGCATGGTCGCCGAGCACGACCTGTTCGTGGGGTGGATGACCGCGCCCGAACGCGCCTTCGACATCGTGGCGGCCCTGCACCTCGTGTGCTGGCCGGCGGCCTTCCACTTCCGACTGCACGGAGCCGTCGATCTTCCGTCGAGCCAGCGCGCGCGGGCCGAGATGGAGACGCTTCCGGTCGATGCACTCCGCGACGCGACGGCCGATGCGGTCGAGGAAGGGCTTCCGCTCCAGCTGTCCCTCGTCGCCCGTCATCTCGAGCCCTACCAGAGAGTGGCCGAGCGCCTGGCCCGCGCCCACGTCCGCGTGACGCGCTCGTGGACACCCCGGCAGCACGAGATCGTTCTCGCGCGCCGGAGGCAGCACGGCCGCGCGGGACTGCACCACGTGCTCGGATGTTCGCGGCAGGTCGTCCACCGCGCGCTGGACCGGGCGCAGGACGACGAACTCCGGGCGATCGAGAACGCCCTGCGCGACTGGATCACGCTCGCCGTCCACGATCAGGGTCTGCGACGGCACCGTCGGCGGGCGGTGCGGCTGGTGTAGGCCGGCCGAATCCCCGGAATTCCCGCCCGTTCCGTTCTGTGAGAGGATGCGACCGCGCTCACCCCGGACGCGACCTGACGGAAGGCAGACGCGTGCCCATCGAAGCCGGACGCCGATTCCTCCAGCGTCGTGGCCCGATGAAATACTTCGTCCATGACCCGGTTCTCGCCTCGTCAGCCGATATCGGATGACAATTGCCAATGTCAGCCTCCAGCGGCTGACATTGCGCGTCGTCAGCGGTCACAAGCTGACACCCTGGAACCACTGCATTTTCGAATGGAATCGCACGCCGCCTGGCGACGACCCCGCGGGCGTGCGGTTCAGCCGACCCGGTAACCGAGCGCCACCAGCAGCACGTAGCCCACACCGAACGCCAATTCCTGCAGACCGACGACCTTCGCCGGCCTTCGACCGCTCGTGCGGGACAGACCCGCCATCGCGCGGAGCGTCAGCAGACCCATGCCCACCGGCGCCGTCCACGGTGTCACCCCGCCGATCGTTTCGACCCACAGCACGAGGGCGCCGACGACGTGCGCGATCACCGGGAGCGAGCGCGACACCGGTGCGTCGCGCTGGAGCCGCAGCCGCGCCCGCACGTACAGCACGGTCGCGAGACCCTTCATGGCCAGCGCCGACCACACGCCGAGGGCGAGTGCGAGCGACCAGCCGGCGAAGAGGACCATGCCGGCAGCGAAGGCCCCGGTCGCCGCGGCCCCGGCGAGTTCGGCCATGGCGTCGCGGCTGCGCCCGCGCGCGTCGTACCCCAGTTGGACGAGCAGCAGCGGAGCGGACAGGCCGATGGGGATCAGCACGCCCAGCGACGGCGCGAGAACAGCAGCGACGACCGCCGCGGCGGCCAGGAGAACGCCGTACGCGACGACGAATCGCCGGGCCGCGCGCACACGGGGCGAAACCTCCCTCGCCCGCAGCACGATCCGCAGCGGATGCCGCAGCAGGAACGCGGCGACGGCGGCCGTCGCGAGTGCCACCCCGCCCCAGGTCGGCGCGAGCAGCAGACCCAGCAGGATCGGCTCACCGACGAAGCTCCAGCCTCCGTGTTCGTTCGGCAGGGCGATGGTCTGCCAGCGCCCCCCGCGGTCGCGATTTCGAGACGCCGTCATCGTCGGTGCCGCTCTCCTCGGCCGTGGCGAGCCGATGGGGTCGTGGGACTTCTGGGTCCGACAGCTCGATCCTTCCCGACGACACACCCCGCTTGCCGGAAGTCGAAGATGAATGGCAGGATACCTTACGTCTCCGGTCCGGTCAGATCAGGTCAGACGGAGGAGTCCGGTGCCCATGAGCGCGTAGATCACCGAACCGGGAAGGTACCCGAGGACGAGGCTCCAGACCTGTGTCCGCAGGGGGATGCGATGCGCGCCGGCCAGCATGTCGGCGAGGCCGCCGCCTGCCCACGGCAGGAAGCGCAAGAGGATCAGGAACAGAAGGTTGTCGGCAGCGTAGCGCCGCATCCACCCGGGAAGGGTCTCGAGACGAGCCTGTAGGTCGAACTCGTGGTTCCCTTGCCGCCACACGTAGTACATCCCGATGCCCCCGACGATCCCACTGGCGAGATTGATCAGGATCGCCAGCCACAGGGGGAAGATCACTCCGGTGAACACGGCCAGCGCCACGGCACCGATCGGTGTCATCGTGGTGAGTGTCTTCAGCAGGAATGCGGCGATGGGTGCCCAGACTCCCCATCTCTCCACCACGACCGAAGCGCCGCCTTCCGCATCGAGCCAGAGGTCCGCGAGAATCGTCAGGGCGAACAGGCCCACGAGCATCCAGACGAACCGAGAGAAGAGAGCCCGGCGAAGTGCGTTCATTGCTCGGTGAGGTCGAAGGCCACCTTGATACTTCGATGCCGCGATCTGGACATCGAGTACGCGAGTGCTTCCCGGAAGTGACGGAGGGGGAATACGTGGGTGACGAGTGGATCGATCGTGTCGCGGAGTCCCTCGGTGAGCAGATGCATTGCGGTGTCGAAAGCGTGCCGGGTCGTGCCGCCGTGGGGATGGTGACCGTAGCAGAGGCTGCCGCGGATCGTGAGCTCCTTCATCCACAGCGGTGTCCAGTCGACCTTCGGGAGTCGCGAGACGTTGCCCAGTAGGACCACGTGTCCGCCCGCCTGCGTGAACCGGAGCGCGTCGTCGACCGCCCCGGAGTTCCCGACGCAAACGTAGCTGTGGTCGAATCCACCCACGTGGACGCGTGGGCCGAGGATGGGGTGCAACAGGCGACCACCCGAGAGGTCCGAGAGCGAGCGGAAGTAGTCGTCCGCGTCGCGGGGCACCACGATGTGATGGGCCCCCATGCGTTCGGCGTGTTCGGCCTGGAAACGGTGCCGGGCGAGCACGGTGACCCGGGCTTCGGGGGCGACCGTGCGGAGAGCGGCTGTTGCGAGCAGACCGATGGAGCCGCCCCCGATCACCAGTACCTGCTCACCGGCGGCGGGAGGGTGGTCGAGGACGGGCGACAACACCGTTGCGAGCGGCTCGAGCAGGACCGCGCTTCGATCACCGACCTGTTCGGGCACTCGGACCACCTGGCTGACGTGGGCGACGTAGGCGTCGCCCCAACTCCCCCCGAGTGATCGCGTCGTGCCGAGGAGCATTCCGGCCGGGAGCCTGCCTTCGGTGAAGTTCTGGCAGCGCGCGGGGTGCCCGCCCACGCAATGACGGCACGGCGGTTCGATTCCGCGCGGCACGCACGAGAGCAGCGGATTCACCACCACGCGTTCTCCCGGTCGGAGACCGGTCACGGCCGGACCGACCTCCTGGATCACGCCCACGTTCTCGTGTCCGACGACGAAGGGGAACGAAGAGAAGGGTGAGGTCGAAGGGGAGACGTCGAGCCGCACCAGATCGAGGTCGCTCCCGCAGATTCCTCCGAGTCGAGTGCGAACCCGGACCCAGTCGTCGGCCGGCAGTGCGGGCAGCGGGACCTCCTGCAGGCGTGTGCAGCGGCCGGGACCGGAGAGCCAGCGCGACGCGATCCGACCAGTTGCCCGCGTGGTCAGGTATCGTGGAATCGCTCCGTCGAAGGTCACGGCTCTCACGTCGTTCCGTCCTCCACTGTGTCGTGCGTCACGCCCCCTCGGGCCCGAGTCAGAACTCGGGTACGAAGATCTCGAGCGCGGCGGGAACCGACTCGATCTCGAGCCGCCCACCCTCGCACGTGTAGACTTCGCCGTCCATCTCGTAGCGCCAACCCGGCTCGGACCGCACCTCGAGGCGAGAGGCCTGTTGGATGATCACTTTGGGATGTCCCTCGTGTCGCCCTCGGCCGACGAGTGAGAAGAGGCGGGCTCGCTCGAATGCACCCCCATTGGCGATGCTCACGGCGTCGAGACGGCCGTCGTCGAGTCGGGCACGCGGCGCGATGTGGAACGATCCGCCGAAGTAGTTCGCGTTGGCGACCACCAGCATGAGATGATCGAGTACGAGTGGCCGGCAGGAGTTCGCGTGGATCTCCAGCGGGAGACCCGAAAAGCGGAAGAGTTGACGCAACGCGGAGGCTCGGTACAGGGCGTCACCATGCAGGAAAGGCAGACCGGCCGCATCGTCGATCACGGCGATGTCGAAGCCGGCTCCCACCACGTTCAGGAAGTATCGCCCTCCGGCGCGCCCTACGTCGACCCGACGCGTTCGGCGTTCGACGATCGCCCGGACCACCTGCTCGCTTCGATCGGACGTGATGCCCAGCGACTTCCCGAAGTCGTTCCCCGTGCCCGCGGGCAACAGCCCGAGACGCACGTCTCGCTGCCCCGATCTCAGAATGCGGTCCGCGACCAGGCTCCACGTGCCGTCTCCGCCGATCGCCACGATCGTGTCGTAGCCCTCGGTGAGTGCGTGATCCACGAGGTCGGCTTCCTGGCCGGGGCCCGTGGTGAAGACCTCTCGTCGGTCGGGCAACGCGCGCTCCAGGAGCGCTCGAAGACTGGCGATCCGGCCCTCGCGCCGTCCGCGGCCGGCGGCAGGGTTGACGATCACGAAGACCGACATCAGGCGACGGACTCGGTACTCACGATCATCTAGATCGTTTCCAGCTCTTCGAAGACCTGCATCCCGTCCTTCATCCACATCTCGCGGAACGGGTGTGTCGCGACGTCCTGGTCGAAGATCAGCTCGGTCATCGGATGCTCGTGGAGCGTGAGTCGGCCTTGCTCGTCTTCGTGTTCGGTGAAGCGACCGTGCAGATGCATGTCGACCCGATAGCGATTCGAGTCGTCGGTCATGAAGCACTGGTACAGCTGGTCGACGATCGACCACTTGTGTGCCGTGATCCGGAAGTCGAGGATCGGACTGTCTTCGTCACGGACACGGACGTCGACGGTACCATCCTTCTCTTCGAGGTCGACATGGACGTCGGCCATGTAGTGGGGGAGGTGCCACCGTTCGATGGCATGCTCGCGAGAGGCCGACGTACTGGTCCCCACGACGAAGGGATAGTAGGCCGACTTCGGAAAGACATCGGCGGCTTTGACCATCGGGGGCACGATCACTGCGAGAACGACCTCGTGGTAGTCGCCGACCATGCTCTCGGTGAAGTGGAACGCCGTCACCGCGAGGATCGAGGACTGGTGGCGTAGCTCGAGTGGTTGGAGATGGTCGGGCAACAGCTCGGCCGCGGTCTCGGTCGGCATCTCGAAGAAGGCATTGATTGCGTTCGAGAACCTGTACTTCGTCAATTGCATAGCCCGTACCTGCGCAGCACGTGAGTGATGACATCGGCCGCTTCGGCCAGCTCGGCGCGCGTGTGAGCCGCCGAGACGGAGATCCGCACCCGCGATCGGTGTTTTCCCACGGCGGGATAGCGAACCGGATTCAGGTACACGCCCTCGTGGAGAAGGTCCTCGACGATCGAGAAGATCCGCTCGTCGTCGCGGATCAGAATCGGAATCACCTGCGACTCCGACAGGCCCACGTCGACCCCGGCGTCTCTCAGACGATTGCGGAGGAAGTCGGCGTTGTCGTGGAGCACGAACCGGAGCTCGGGCTCGGCGCGAGCGATGTCGAGTGCCCGGTCGAGTCCGGCCACGACGCCGGGGGCGATCGCACAGGAGAACACACGCGAACGCGCGAACCCCCGAAGATAATTGATGAGCTGGGTCGAGCCCGCAACGAAGCCACCCATGCCCCCGAGGCTCTTGGAAAAGGTTCCGAGATGGATGTCGACCTCGTCGTCGAGGCCGAAGTGCTCCGCGACCCCACGGCCGTTCTCTCCGAAGAGGAAGCCGGAGTGCGCCTCGTCGATGAGGATGCGCGCACCGTGCTTGCGAGCGACCTCCACGATCTCGGGCAGCCGAGCGAGATCGCCGTCCATCGAGTAGACGCCCTCGACCACCACGAGCTTCTTGCCATCGGCGCGACCGAGTTTGCGGTCCAGGTCGTCGGCGTCGTTGTGGCGGAAGAATCGAGCCTTGGCGCGTGAGAGGATGATTCCATCGATGATGCTCGTGTGCGAGTACTGGTCGGCCACCACCAGGTCTCCCGCGCGCATCAGGCCGGCGATGAGTCCCAGATTCGCAGCATAACCCGACGGGAACAGCAGGACCTCCTCCTTCGCCTTGAAGCGGGCGAGGTTCTCACGCAGCCGTTCGTGCAGATCGAGGTTGCCGCTCAGGATCGGAGACCCGGACGCGCCGAGGCCGTACCTGCGTACGGCGTCGACCGAGGCTTCGATCACCTCCGGGCGGTAGGAGAGACCCAGGTAGTTGTAGCTGGCCAGGTTCACGAGACCCTTCAGGGTGGTGTGATTCTTGGTCTCGTCGACGTCCACCCTCGTTCCGGGTGCCGTGCGCATCGGGAGGCCGAACTGGTAGTACCCCGCCGGCCGCGCCCATTGCCACCACGCGTCGAAGGGCTCGAGCATGTCGAAGGGATCGTTCCCTGTGCCCGAGTAGAAGTTGCTGTAGTCGTAGTCCTGGAACCGGCGCGCGCGATCCTCGTCGTCGGGCGTCGGTACGGCGTCCTGGCCGGCCGCGCCGGGGGCGGATGCGTTGGACTCGACCGCCGAATCGGGCGGCTCGTATCGGGAGGGGATCCTTGACGGTTTCATGGCTGCCCAAATATCCTTCTCTCGTGGGAAGCACGAGGCGCTCGAGGACGATCACCGGTGCCGGAGAGGGCCTGATTCGACGTCGAGTTCCGGAGCTCGGAGCAGGATCGAACCATTGCGACTGCGCGGAGCCTTCTCACTCTTCACGGCGGCCATCATATTTCTTGTCACCGACTTGATTCAACGGATCATCGTGACTGGATGGATACGGATTCGGCCGGGCGCCCGTGACCGGATCCTGTATGTCTGGATGCGCGGGGTGGCCGCGCTGATCCTGCGAGGTGTGGTCGGAGTGGTCGCCGGGGCCCGGATCGAGGTGCCCGCGCCGGTGCGAGGTACCACCGGGACGCTCATCCTCATGAATCATCAGTCCCTGCTGGACATACCCCTCGGCATTCTCGCGGTGCGGGATCGCTCGCCCCTGATCGTGACCAGACGACGCTACGCTCGGGGGATTCCCTTGGTTTCCCACATGTTGCGGCTGTACGACATGCCGTTGGTGGAGCCGGGATCGCGAACGAGGGAACAGGTCGACCGTCTCGCCGAAGTGGCCCGCTCCGCCGAGCGGCCCATGGTGCTGTTCCCCGAGGGACACCGCACTCGGGACGGCGGGATTCGACCGTTCAAGAGAGGTGGGCTCGAGGCGATCCTCGAGCAGCGGACCTGGGAGACCCACGTACTGGTGGTCGACGGATTCTGGCGCTGCGGCCGGCTCGCCGACTACGTGTCGAACATCGGCGGGGTCCGGGGCCGGGCGCTCCGTCTGGGTCCGTTCCGGTTCGACCCGACCGTGGAGACGGCCTCGGAGTTCTCCGATCGAATGCACGTGGAGATGGTCGAGGGTCTCGCCGGACTGCGAGGGTCGGCGGATTCCGAAGCACCCGGCGGGTCTCGATGACTCGCCGGGTTGCCTGACGAGAGACGGTCGAATGGATCCCGGTTCCCGAGCTCGGCCCGAGCTCTTCGTTCCGACGGACGAAGTCGCCGCCCAGGTCGAGTACCTGTCACGTGCATCGGGGCCGACGCTCGCGGCCGTGATCCTCTTCGGGTCGCGCTTGCTCGGCACATCGCCGGATCCACACAGTGCGACCGACCTCTTCGTGGTCGTCGACAGCACGCGGTCGTTCTACGGAAGGCTTCGTGAGCGGGGGATGGTCCAGCGATCGGCCTTCACGCTATCCGTGCTGAACCGCTGGTTGACACCGAACGTGATCTCGGTGCGACCTCCAGCGGTGGAGGGGGCCGGAGCGAAGTGCTTCGTGGTCACCCGGGAAGGCCTGGAGAGGGCACTCTCGAGCCGGTCAGCGGATCATTTCTGCAAGGGCCGCTTGTCCCAGCGGGTCGAGTTCGTCTTCGTCCGTGAGTCCGCCGTGCTGCGATCGCTCATGACCGCCGTGACGCGTGCGCGGGTGGAGACGCTGTGCTGGGTTCCGCTCGACCTACCCCGGGAGTTCGACGCCCGCACCTACTGCGAGCACATGCTGCGAGTCTCGTACGCGGGCGAGATCCGGCCGGAACGAGGGGAGCGGGTCCGAGAGGTCTTCTCCGCCCAGGAGCACCAGCTCGTGCCGCTCTATCGCGATCTGATCAGCCGTCATGGACCCGAACACGGGGTGGTCGTCGCCGGTGATCACTTCGTGCGGACCCGCGCCGTATCACGGGTGGCACGCCTGCGCTGGGCGTGGTATTTCCGGCGCTCGCGAATCCGTGCCACGTTGCGGTGGTCGAAATATCTCTTCACCTACGACGACTGGCTCGACTACATCGTGCGGAAGCTGCGGCGACGGACCGGTCTCGAACTCGAGATCCGACCGGCCGAACGCCGCTGGCCGCTGGTGTTGTTGTGGCCGAAGCTCTTTCGCGTGCTCCGCGCGTTGCGCCGCGCGCGCTGCGAGTCCATGTCGCCCGGAGACGAGAGATGAGACCCGAGATCGTGGTCGTGACGAGCCTGGTCGGACTCTCGCTGTTGAGCATGGCGGCGTACCGTTTCAGCGCTGCGGGCCGAGCCCGGGGGAGGGACGCCACGGGACGTGGCGGGTCGTTCGTACTCGGCTTCTTCGTGCGCGACTGGTTCTACTGGGCGCTGCGCCCGGTGCGATGGGCGGCATTCGCTTCCGGGGCGAGCCCATTCGTCTTCAACCTTCTCGGTCTTGCGGGTGGTATCGCGTCGGGCGTGGCATTCGGCCTCGGCCATCTGCCGGTCGGAGGGGCGCTGATCCTGCTGAGTGGGATCGCCGACGTCCTCGACGGGGACGTGGCCCGCCGCCGTGGATTGGTGTCGGACGCGGGCGCCTTCATCGACTCCACCCTCGATCGGTTCGCGGAGTTGGCCGTGTTCGTCGGCCTGGTGGTCTTCTACGGGTCGGGTCCCGGTGTGGTCCTCGCGGTGATCGCGTTGGGTGGTTCGCTCATGGTCAGCTACGCCCGCGCGCGCGGAGAGAGCCTGGGGGTGCTGTGCAAGCTCGGCGTCCTGCAGCGAGCCGAGCGCATGTTGCTGCTCGGGCTCGGTCCCGTGCTCGATCCCACGCTGTCGCACCTCCTCTTCGGTCGGGACACGGGAGCGCTCACCGTCGGCGTTCTGGCCGTCCTCGCCGTGGGCACGACGGGTACGGCAGTGTTTCGCACCGTGTGGATCGCCCGCCGACTGGGCGAACGTGGGTGACCGGCGCTCGGCGGACGCGGCGTCCTGTCGAACGGGGCCTCTCGATGCGCTGACGGAATCGAAGTTGTGATCTCTCCGACCTCCAGGCGGTCCTCCGGGATCTGCCGTCCGCGGGCCGAGAGTCGTATGGAGCGCCCTGGAGGCCGTTTCGGGGTCGAGCGGCCGGACGAGATCCTGTTCATTCCTCCCGGTGATGCTTCGATGACCGATCTTCGGTGGCACCGGGCGGGCGCGGTGTCGAAGATCTGGATGGAACCCGTATCGGGCGCCGCGGCTCGACGTGCCCCACACCGTTCCCGGGTCGGAGGGGCAGCGCGGCGTGCGCCCATCGAGAACCCGACCCTGGGGGAACCACCGTGAGTGCACCCGAGACCATGGCCCCGACCACGGCCGCCGTCACCCGTGAGGACATCGACCGGATGCTCGATCGCTACCGGTACTCCGACGAGGTCCGGGCGATCATCGAGCGCGAGGACCTGCTGCCGCAGGGTCTGCTGAGCCGGGTGCACGCCCAGTACCCGGAGTCGTCGGGCCTGCTCGAGACGCGTCCCTTCCTGTTCCGCGACAAGGAACAGTACCGCGGCCTCGAGGGCCTGCGCGAGGTGGTGACCGTCCTCGAGGACGCCGGCATCCACATCGGTCACGTCGAGGAGCGCGAACTCTTCGTGCGCGTCTACCGCTTCATGGTCACGCGCCACGTGCTCAACAGCATCGACTGGGACCACTTCGCCACGGATTCGCTGTTCCAGCTCACCTTCCCGCAACCGGGGATGCTGCGCCGGGAGCTGGTCGAGCGCTCCCGGGCGGCGGCGACCGAAGAGGAACGCCAGCAGGTCCTCGACGACTACATGGAGTCGACCAACCCGCACGACGGCAACCAGCAGCTCAACAAGCCGCTGTTCACGAACGCCGAAGGCGAGATGGAATTCCTCGAGGGCAGCCAGCACAAGTACCCGCAGTGCGCGCTGATCTTCGACACCTCGACGCAGAACTGCTTCGCCTTCTGCACCTATTGCTTCCGCCACGCGCAGGTGCGCGGCGACGAGGACATGTTCCTGCAGAAGGAGATCGAGCAGGTCCACCGCTACGTGCGCACGCACCCCGAGATCACCGACATGTTGATCACCGGCGGCGACGCGGGCTACATGCCGGCGAGCCGTCTGCGCGAGTACGCCCGGCCGCTGCTCGAGGGTGACCCCGACTTCCTGCACGTGCGTGCGATCCGCCTGGGCACGCGCCTGCTCAGCTACAGCCCCGAGCGTGTGCTCTCGCCGGAGTACGACGAGATGCTCGCCCTGTTCGACGAGCTGCACGCCGCCGGCATCCAGCTGGCCTGGATGGCGCACTTCAGCACGCCGCGCGAGATCCTCAATCCCAGCACCATCGCGGCGATCCGCCGCCTGCAGCGCCACGGCGTGGTGCTGCGCAGCCAGAGCCCGATCATGCGGCACGTGAGCCTGTTCGAAGGCCCGGACGGCCGCACCGACGTCGAGCGCAGCGCACAGAACTGGATCGACCTGGCCAACCTGCTCGGGACCATGCACATCGGCTTCCACTCGATGTACTGCGCGCGTCCGACCGGTGAGCACCACTACTTCACCACGCCGCTGGCCGAGGTGAACGAGGTCGCCAGCCGGATCCATCGCAACCTGGCGTCGATCTACCGACCCACGCGCTACATCTCGATGACCTCGTCGGCGGGCAAGATCTCGATCCTCGGCACCTGCGAGGTGAACGGCAAGCAGGCCTTCGCGCTGAAGTTCACCGAGGGCCGGAACATGGAATGGATGGACAGGGTCTTCCTCGCGCAGTACGACGAGGAGCAGAATACGGTGGACCTGCTGCCGCCCTTCGAGGGCGACGAGTTCTTCTTCCGTGAGGAACTGCGCGAGATCGAGGCGGAGCTGGCGCGCGCGCTGGCGTCGGCGCGCGAATCGCTCGACGTCTGACGGCACTCCGGCCGGGGGAGCGGCCCCGGCCGTCCCGAGGATCGGAAAGGCGAGATGATCGACAAGCGATGGAACTCGGTGGCCGAGGCCGTGGCCGACATTCCGGACGGGGCGACGGTGATGATCGGTGGATTCGGCGAGGCCGGAAGTCCGATCGAGCTGATCCACGCCCTGATCGACCAGGGAGCGCGCGGCCTCACCGTGGTCAACAACAACACGGGCAGTGGCCACGTCGGTCTGGCCGCGCTGATCGACAACGAGCGCGTGGCGAAGATGATCTGCTCGTATCCGCGCACGGCGAACTCGAAGGTCTTCCCCGAGCAGTACCGGGCCGGCAAGGTCGAACTCGAGCTGGTGCCCCAGGGCACGCTCGCCGAGCGCATCCGTGCCGGCGGCGCGGGGATCCCCGCCTTCTACACGGCCACCGGCGTGGGGACGGTGCTCGAGGAGGGCAAGGAGACCCGCGAGTTCGACGGCCGGACCTACCTCATGGAGCGGGGTCTGCGGGCCGACTTCGCCCTGGTCAAGGCACGCGTGGCCGACCGCTACGGCAATCTGCTGTACAACAAAACGGCGCGGAACTTCGCGCCGATCATGTGCACCGCGGCCGGGACGACGATCGTCCAGACCGAACAGATCGTCGAGGCCGGCGAGATCGATCCGGAGTGCGTGGTCACGCCCGGGATCTTCGTCGACCGCGTCGTCCGGGTGGCCGAGCCCTTGCAGGAGTCTGCACTGGTGCGGGAGGGGGTGCGCTACCCATGAGCGCGACCGAGGAACAGGGAGTCGTCGGCTGGACCCGCGAGGAGATGGCCCGACGCGTGGCGCAGGACATTCCCGACGGCAGCTACGTGAACCTGGGCATCGGAATGCCCGAGCTGGTGGCGGCCTTCATCCCCGAGGGCCGCGAGGTGGTCTACCACGTCGAGAACGGCCTGCTGGGCATGGGCCGCGACCCGGAGCCCGGCGAGGAGGACCCGGAACTGATCAACGCCGGCAAGAAGCCGGTCACCGCGATCCGGGGGGCGGCCTACTTCCACCACGCCGACAGCTTCACCATGATCCGCGGTGGCCACATCGACGTCTGCGTGCTCGGCGCGATGCAGGTCGCACAGAACGGTGACCTGGCGAACTGGTCGACCGGAGCGGCCGACGCCATCCCTGCCGTCGGCGGAGCGATGGACCTCGTCGCCGGCGTGAAGACCATCCACGTGATCACCAGGCACACGACGAAGACCGGCGAGCCGAAGATCGTCACCGAGTGCACCTATCCCCTGACCGGCAAGCGCGTGGTGGACCGGATCACCACCGACCTCGCCGTGATCGACGTGACCAGGGACGGGCTCGTCGTCACAGAGCTGGCTCCGGGGGTGACCATGGAGGAGGTCCGGGAACGCACCGGAGCTCCACTGATCGAGGGAGACGAGCTGTCCCGGACGTGACCGGGCACGGCCGCGGCACGGTGTCGCGGTCGACGTCCGATCCTGGACCGGCCCTACCGGCTGGTGACGTGATGGACAAGGACAAAGGCGACGACAACCCGCGTAGCGCGCAGCTCTTCGAACGCGCCAAGAGAGTCCTCCCCGGCGGCGTCAGCCGCAACACCGTGCTCCGTAAGCCACACCCGCAGTACGCCGTCCGCGGCGAGGGTTGCCGGGTGTGGGACGCCGACGGCAACTGCCGGATCGACTTCGCGAACAACATGGCCAGTCTGGTGCACGGCCACGCCCATCCGGCAGTGGTCGACGCGGTGTCCGAGCAACTCCGGCGGGGCACCGCGTTCACGATGGCGACCGAGCAGGAGCTGTTGTTCGCGGAGTTCATGGTCGATCGTGCGGCTGGCTTCGAGAAGATCCGCTTCGTCAACTCGGGCACCGAGGCCGTCATGAGCTGCCTGAAGGCCGCCCGTGCCTACACCGGCCGCCCGAAGATCGCCAAGTGCGAGGGCGCCTACCACGGCCTCTACGACTACGCCGAGGTGAGCCAGACTTCGAACCCTTCCAACTGGGGGACCCTGGACCACCCGGTGAGCACGCCGGTCGCGCGCGGCACCCCCGCGAGCGCTCTCGGGGACGTGATCATCATCCCCTTCAACGATCCGCTGCGCGCGAAGGCGATCCTGGATCAGCACGCTGGCGAGATCGCCTGCGTGCTCATCGACCCCGTGCCGCACCGCATCGGTATGATCCCGGCCACGACGGACTTCGTGAACACCCTGCGGGACTGGACGCGCGAGAACGGAGCGTTGCTCGTCTTCGACGAGGTGATCACCTTCCGTGTCGCCGTCGGGGGAGCCCAAGACCGCTATCCGGTCGACGTGGACCTCACGGCGCTCGGCAAGATGATCGGTGGCGGATTCCCGATCGGTGCGTTGGCCGGCAAGAAGGAGATCATGGACGTCATGGATCCGAGTGCGCCCGAGCTGCTGTTCCCGCACTCGGGAACCTTCTCGGCCAACCCGATCTCGATGACGGCCGGGCTGACCACCATGAAGCTACTGGACTGCTACGCGGTGGAGCGGCTGAACGTCCTGGGCGAGTACACGCGGCGAACGATCCGCGAGGTCATGGAGATCGCCGACATTCCGGCCTGCGTCACCGGGACCGGATCGATGTTCCGGATCCACCTCAAGCCGAAGCCGCCTGAGGACTACCGGACCAACTACGTGGGGCCCATGGGATCGGAGCGACTGGAGATCCTGCTGGACCACCTGTTCCACAACGGCATCATGATGATCAACACCGCCTCGGGCATGCTGTCGACGGCGATGACCAGGGCCGAGATCGACGAGTTCGCCGACACCCTGTTGGGTGGACTGTGCAAGGTCCGGGACGCCCGGACGAGCGAGCTGGCCCGTTCGGCGTACCAGCCCCTGACCAAGGTGGGTTGACGCCTTCGGCCGTACGGGAGGACGACGATGACGACGAGGCCAGCCTACCTCTGCGATGCGATCCGTACCCCCGTGGGCCGGTACGGGGGCGCGTTGGCGTCGGTGCGTCCCGACGACCTGGCGGCGATCCCGCTGCGGGTGCTGCTCGAGCGCAATCCCGGGATCGATCCGGCGGGCGTCGACGACGTCCTGCTGGGCTGCGCGAACCAGGCCGGCGAGGACAACCGCAACGTCGCGCGCATGTCGCTGCTGCTGGCGGGTCTGCCCGACTCGGTGTCCGGCTGCACCGTGAACCGTCTGTGCGGGTCGGGCATGGAGGCCGTGGCGCAGGCCGCGCGCACGATCGCCACCGGCGAGGCCGACCTCGTCCTGGCCGGCGGGGTCGAGAGCATGTCGCGCGCGCCCTTCGTGGTGGGCAAGTCGACGGCGGCCTTCGCCCGCGACGCGCAGATGTACGACACCACCATCGGCTGGCGCTTCGTCAACCCGCGTCTGGACGAGCAGTACGGCACCGCGTCGATGCCGGACACCGCCGAGAACCTGGCCGCGGAGTTCGGGGTCGCGCGCGAGGACCAGGACCGCTTTGCCCTGTGGAGTCAGGAGAAGGCAGCCGCGGCCCAGGCCGACGGCAGTCTGGCCGAAGAGATCACGCCGGTCACGGTGCCCCGGCGCAAGGCCGATCCTCTGGTCGTCGATCGCGACGAGCATCCGCGGCAGAGCTCGCTCGAGAAGCTCGCGTCGTTGCGTCCACTCTTCCGTGATCCGGGCACCGTGACCGCGGGCAACGCCTCGGGCGTGAACGACGGTGCCGCGGCGCTGGTGGTGGCGTCGGCCGAGGCGGTCGAGAAGTACGGACTGACCCCGCGGGCCCGGGTGGTCGGGGCGGCGGCGGCCGGTGTCCCGCCGCGGATCATGGGCCTGGGCCCGGTGCCCGCCACGCGCAAGCTGCTCGCGCGTCTGCAACTCGACCTCGACGCCATGGACGTGCTCGAGTTCAACGAGGCCTTCGCCGCACAGGCGCTGACCTGCACGCGGGAACTCGGCCTGGCCGACGACGATCCGCGCATCAATCCCCTCGGCGGGGCCATCGCGCTGGGCCATCCGCTGGGCATGAGCGGAGCGCGGCTGGTCACCACCGCCCTGCACCAGCTCCGCCGCGGTGGGGGACGGCGCGCGCTGTGCACCATGTGCATCGGCGTGGGCCAGGGTATTTCGATGGTGATCGAGACGGTGGAGGCGCGGTGAGCGAAGTCCACCACATCGTCGATCTCGGCCTCGACCCACGGGGCTTCGACGGCGACGACTACGTGGTCGAGCTCGACGTGCAGCCGCGGCACCTGAACATCGGCGGCATCGTGCACGGCGGCGTGCTGTGCAGTCTGCTGGACACGGCCATGGCCCGTTCCTTCTTCATGGCCGACGGCGGCGAGAGCCTGTCGGCCGCCACGCTCGAGATGAAGGTCAACTTCCTCGGCAAGGCCCGCGGCGAACGGCTGGTCGCTCGTGGCACGGTCGTGCATCGCACACGCCGCACGGCCTACGTCGAGGGATGGGTGCGTGCGGAGGACGACGATCGCGTCGTGGCCCGCGCGTCGGCGACGATGATGGTGATCGACGCTCCGCGGTGAGGGGCGCGGCTCAGTCCTCGGTGGTGGCTCGAGGAGCGCCTCCCCGCGAGCGCCGGTCCTCGTCCACCGTCCGCAGCAGCCATTCCTTGAACGCGACCACCGGTGCCCACCCCGCGCGGTCGTGGGGGACCACCAGGTAGTATCCCTTCTCGCTGCGCAACGGCCGATCGAGGATCGGCACGAGCTCGCCGCGCTCCACCTCGCCGCCCACCAGGAAGCGTGGCAGCAGCACGGCACCCAGCCCCGCGGCCGCGGCCTGCGCCGCGGTGAGGAACTGCTCGAAGTACAGTCCCTCGGTGCTCGGCGCGGCGACGTCCTGCGCGCGGAACCAGTCCTCCCACGCACTCCGCCGCGTCGAGATGTGCAGCAGGCGCACCCGCGTCAGGTCCTCCGGTGACTCGATCCGATGCTGGGCGACGAACTGCGGCGAGGCGAAGGGGAGGATCACCTCGCCCATGAGGTAGGTGCTCTCGGCGTCGGGCCAGGTCGACGTGCCGAAGTGGATGGCGGCGTCGAGGTGCTCGAGCCGGAAGTCGAAGGGCGACAGCTTGGTGTGGAAGTGCACGGTCACGCCGGGGTGTTCGGCCAGGAAGCCGGGCAGGCGCGGCATGAGCCACCGCGTGCCGAAGGTGGGCAACACGGCCAGGTTGAGCGCGCCACCCTGCGGATCGCTCATCACGCGCATCGACGCGGTGAGGATCAGGTCGAGGGCGGCGCGCACGTCGCGGGCGTACACCCGTCCGGCCTGGGTGAGCTCCACGCGATGTCCGGAGCGGTCGAAGAGGTCGACACCGAGCTGCTCCTCGAGCGCGATGATCTGCTTGCTCACCGCGCCCTGGGTCAGATTCAGCTCGCGCGCGGCACCCGTGAAGCTGCCCGTGCGCACGGCCGCGTCGAAGGCGAGCAGCATGGCCGTGCTCGGCAGCAACTGGCGGGCGGGAGGGATCTCGGACACGGGAGGCCTCGGGGAACGGGGCACGGTGCACACGCCGGACTCGACGACGATGCCCCGAATATAGATCGTCGTGGCGATGCTGTCCCCCCGCGACCGCCGCTTGCGCGCAGGGGGCCGCGATCGGTAGCTTGCGCGCGAGGCCCCTCGATGCCTGGCCTCCTCGCTCCAAAGGGACGAGACATGCAGTGCACGGTACGGATCGTCGTGGCGGTCCTGGTCCTTTTGTCCGCGGTTTCCGCGGGCGCATCGGTCCTGGGAATCAGCCCGCGTCCGCCCCGGATCTGGCACCCGGCCGAAGACCTTCCGCGCGACGACGTCTTGGCACGCATCGACGCGCTTTCCGCTCGACTTCATTCACAGGGTTTCCGGACCGTCCACGAGGACTTCGAGTTCGCCGTTCTGAACCTCTGTACGGGACGTTCCGAGGATCGGTCGATCGCGGTTGACATCCTGGAGGGCCTGGCGCAGCGCGCTCCGGATCGACTCGACGTGCTGTTGTGGACGATGCGTGCCCACCATCGGGCACGCGACGGGGCGGGGGCGATCGCCGCGCTGGAAGCAGCGCGCGAGCACTTCGAGGAGCAGGCGGCGTACCACTACGCGCTGGGCTTCGCGTACTGGTTCGATGCCCGCCGCCACCTGAAGCCCGAGCCCGTGGGCGCGGCGATCCATCATCTGAAACGTGCCACCGAACTCGCCCCCGGCTCGGCGGATCACTCGGCGGCATTGGCGTCGGTGTGCCTCGTTGCGGATCGGCCCGACACAGCCCTCGACCATCTGCCTCCGCTCGAGGAGGGTCGCGCGGTCGCTCTTCCGCTCCTCCTGCTCAGGGCGGGGCTGTTGTCCTACGAAGCTTCGACGCAGGAATTGTCGGAGAACCTGTTCGGTCAGGCACTCGCGGCGGTGCCCGACGAACTCGCGAGTGTCTTCGAGCACGGAGGTGGCTGGCTGCCCGGTGTCCGCGAGGGCGACGTGGCCACGGTGGCGCGCTACTGGGATCGGATCGATCCGGATCCCGTGCGTCGCAGCAACGGGCATCGTCTCGAGTTCTGGCGCCGGCTCCTGCAGGCCGACGCCCTGTGGGGTGACGCCGAGTCCGGGACCCCGGGCTGGGACACCGAGACCGGTGACGCCTGGGTCCGTTGGGGACGGCCGACCGTGACGTCGGAGTTCACGCCCGACATCCGGCCCATCGTCGCCGTCCGCGACGATTTCAGGCCGCCCTCGCTGAACCGCCGGTGGACGCGAGGGAACTACCGGACCTGGGTCTGGACCTGGGTCCGCGGTCCGTCGACGTTCAGTCTGAACTTCGTGGACCAGAACTACCTGCGGGACTGGGCCGTCGCGCCGGAGTCCAGGCCGCGGTTCGAAGCCCTGCGCAGCGACAAACCGCTCCAGTTCTCTCGCGGAGGCCGGTCCTCGCCCTTCGACCTCGCGCTCGAGATGGCGGTGCTCGCGAGCACGCGCGAGCGGGCCTCGGCGATCCTTTCGATGGCGGTCGTCGCGTCCGACGAATCCACGGACAGGAGCGTCGAGGATCTCGGCGACGTCGAATTGCAGTGGGCGCTGTTCGACACCGCGGAGAACCGGCTCGACCAGGGGACGATTCTCGCCGACACGTCGCGGGATCGGGAGTCCCTCCTCGCGGCGTTCGATCCCGAACGCCGCGCCCACGGGCTCCGACCGGCACGCACCGCACGCGTCGGTCTGGACGTGGAACCCGGGCGCTACCGTCTCGCACTCGAGGGCGAGGACAGGCTCACCGGTGCCCGTCGCTGGATCGACCTGCGCTTCGTCGTCAGTGGTCGTCCCGACGACGCGTCACCGACCATGAGCGCTCTGATGCTCGGTGTCAGCTTCGACGACTACGCCGTCGACACCGACGTGCCCACGGAGTTCGTGCGCTACGCGAACGTCGTCCTTCCCCTGCCCGAGCGCGTGATCCCGCGCGCGCAGGACCGGCTGTTCGTGTACTTCGAGGTGTACGATCTGGGTCTCGCGGCCGACGATCGGACCCGGTTCTCGATCTCCTACCGTACGACCCCGATCGGCAGCACGAAGGGCACGCCCAGCATCGACGAGTTCGTCGAGGAGCGGACGGGCATCTCGCCGGACGGTGTGGTGGTCAAGGGCACGGGGCTCGACCTGCGGGAGCTCGAGCCGGGTGCGCACGAGCTCGTGGTGACCGTCGTCGACCAGGTACGCGACGTCACCCTCGAGCGGTCGCTGGAGTTCGTGATCGAGGAGCCGTCGGGGCCCGAAGAGGGTCGTTGAGGGGACACGGACGCGGGCCGTCGGACGGGGCGGCCGATCGTGTCATCCTCAACCCCGCGACGCCTCCTCCAGCAGATACAGGAACGACTCGAACGAACGCCCCGTCTGCGCGCCCAGACCGGTCTCGCACGTGAGGTTCGAACTCACGAACCGTCCGGCGTCGGCGGCCTCGAGGTCGGCCTTCTCCTTGCGCAACGCGCTGGCCGAGAGCTCGGGGAAGATCAGACCCCGATCGCCGGCCGTGCCACAACAGGCGAGGTTCTCGGGCACGACCACGTCGTGGCTCGCCGCTTCGACGCAGGCATCGACGTCGGGGACGGCCGACGGCGGGTGCTTGAGGTGGTGGAGGTGGCAGTTCGGATCGTCGTTCAGCACGATGCCGGGGTTGAGCACACCGTCGGGATCGAAGATCTCCTTCAGCCGCTTCATCACGGCCAGGACCTCGGCACGCAGGCGACGCAGGCCGTCGGCCACGTGCGGGGGCTCGCGCTCGAGGACCCTGGCGGCCTCCCATCCTGCAGCTGTCGATCGACGCCGGGTCGGGTCCGATCCGGCGGCCGAAGGGGACGAGGAAGCGATTCACGTGGGTGCGATCACGGCGGGCTGCACGCGGACGCGCGCCCCGTCGTCGACGGCCTCGATACCCTGCCAGGCACACTTCTCGGTGTTCCTCTTCTTCTAGCGCGCCGACGGCCAGGGCGTCCGGTCGGCGCGGGGGATGACGCGCGGCGCTCTTGTCGCGATACTGGCGGGTGTGGGAACAGTGCACCCGTGTCCCGATCACGAGGTCCTCGCATGCCACGACCGAGACCCCGGCCCTCCGCCCGCATCGATGCCGACCCGGCCGCACCGGCTGCGATGCCCGCGCCGTCGGCCGCGAGCGAGTGGTACGTGAACGACTGGCTCGACTTCAGGATCTGCAAGCCTCGGGGCTGGCACTTCGTCGTGAACGCCGACTACCACGAGCAGATGCGGAAGCAGGAGGACAATCCGTCCGCGGGAGGGGACCTGCTGGGCTACCTCCACGAACTGTCCGGAGACCCCCTCCTGGTGATCGCGAAGTACGGAGCGCACGAGGACTTCGGGCCTCGTGAGGCCGTGTGCCCGGCGATCCACGTCTACGCCAGCCCCCTGGAGCGCCCCGATGTCCTCGCCGAGGCGCGCGAGACCGAGCGGGCCTTCCGCCGCCTGCACCACGGCTACGAGCGGACCGCGGCGGTCCGGCCGATGAAGGTGGGAGGAGTGCCGGGAGCCGGCTTCGCCTACCGCTACGTGATGGGCGAGGATGCGATGCTCCCCGTGCACGTCCAGGCGCGGATGGCCCACGGACGGGCCATGCACTTCTCGATCGGCATGTCCGGCCCTCCCGACGGACCCGAGCGGGCCGACACGGAGTTCGCCATGGCCTGGGCCTCACTGCGGATCGGGGCCTGAGCACCGATGAAGATCGCCCTCGTCGTCGTCGCCGCCGCTCTGTTCGTGATCGTGGCCACCGTGGTGCTGTTCCGGTCGACCCGGGCCGACCTGCCGGCGCCGGCGAGCATGGCCACCCTGCCCGACGCCCTCGACATCCATCTCGCCGCGCGGGAGGCTCGCTTCGACGACCTGCGCGCGGGCGCCGAGAAGAAGATCGTATGGCACGATCCGACCACGAAGCGTCGAACGCCGCTGGCCATCGTCTACCTCCACGGTTTCTCGGCGACCCGGCGCGAGGCGTTCCCGTTGGCCGAGACGGTCGCCGATTCGCTCGGCGCCAACCTCTTCCTCACGCGGCTGAGCGGACACGGGCGCGACGGTGAGGCCATGGCCGAGGCCACGGTGGCCGACTGGTTGGCCGACGTGCGCGAAGCGATGGCGGTGGCCGCACGGCTCGGGGAACGCACGGTGCTCGTGGGTCTGTCGACCGGTGGGACCCTGGCGGTGTGGGCCGCGACACGGCCGGACTGGAAGGACCAGCTCGAGGCGCTCGTCCTGATCTCACCGAACCTCGGTCCGCGCGACGTGCGGGCCGGGCTGCTGCTGTGGCCGGGCGGACTCACGCTCACCCGATGGATCCAGGGCCCGGAGCGCGCGTGGGAGCCGCAGAACGAGCAGCACGCTGCGCACTGGACCACGCGTTACCCGGTCGAGGCGGTGGCCACGATGATGCGCCTGGTGACGGGGGTACGGCGGCTCGATCCGAGCGAGATCGTCACGCCGGTGCTGCTGCTGCATTCCGACCGCGACACGGTGATCCGTGTGGATCGGGCGATCGACGTCTTCGACAGAATGGAATCCGACCGCAGCGAACGGGTCGTCGTCTCCGGCGTGGGCGACGAGGACGGGCACGTCCTCGCCGGTGACGTCCTGTCGCCGGGGACGACCGATCGGGTCGTCCGCGCGATCGTCGGGTTCGTGCGCGGGGACTCGACGCGGGACTGAGCGGTCAGAACAGTTCGATCTCGCCCTGGTCCATGTGTTCCTGGCCGACACGGCGGTGGGTTCCGGCCCACTCCTCGCGCATCTTCCCGATCGCCTCGCCCAGCTCGAGAAGCCGTTCGGCGAAGCGCCGCATCTCGTCGGCGTCGGCGTCACGCAGGTTCACGGCCGTGTCCTGGATCTGCTCGCTCAGGTCGTCGAGACGGTCGAGGCGGCCGAGGATCTCGTCGGCGAGCTGGTTGACGAGGTCGTCGACCTGCAGGGACTGCAGGACCACCGAGAGGGCATCGCCCATGCGGCGGCCCAGGTCGTGGACGTGTTCACCGTCGAGCTCCGCCGGCTCGACCTCGATACCCGAGCGCGACGCCAATGTGGCCAGACGTTCCCGCAGGTGGCGACGGATCTCCGACGGGCCCCGCTCGTCGTCGAGGTCGGTCATCACGGCCTGCAGGATGTCGGCGGTGTCCTGGACGAAGTGCTTGAGGCCGGCCCGCGCCAGGCGGCGGTCGACGTCCTCGTGGCCGAGGACGGACTCGATCAGGCGTTCGGTGGCGTCGCTGGTGAGCGAGCGGATCTGCTCGAGCGATTGGCGCACGCCGCGGGTCTGGTCGCCGGTGGCCGGCTGGAGTTCCTCGCTCAGGGTGGCGAAGGCCACCGATGGCGAGCGCCGGTGGTCGTCAGAAGAGTTCGGCATCGCCCCAGTCCATCTGCTGCTGTTCCACCGGTTGGTGGGACAAGGTGTCGAAGAGTCCGTGCTTCGCGCGAAGGGTCCGGGCGAGCTGCTCGACGGTGGCCTCGGCCTGGCCCAGGCTCGTCGGATCGGACAGTTTCCAGGTCTCGTCGCTGAAGGTCTCGGCCGCGTACAGGCGCAGGAGATTGGTGCGTTGGCTCACATGCTCGATCAACTGACGCACCATGTCCTCGAACTGCAGGGCCGTGATCGCCAGACCGACCTCGTTGCCGATGTTGCCGGCGATCGCCTCGACCTCGGCCATGGTCGACTTGGCGTGTTCGTTGATCTCGTGCAGGTCCTGCAGCATGGTGTCGATCTCGGACTTCGAGGCCAGGGCCGACTGCATGTCCTCGCCGGCCATGGTCTCCATGATCTCTCGAGCCTGGTTGATCGAGGTGTGCGAGCCCTCGACCAGTGAGCGGATCTCGTCGGCGAAGCCGTGGCTGTCGGCGGCGAGCTTGCGGACTTCGTCGGCGACCACCATGAAGCCCCGCCCGGCGCTACCGGCACGCGCGGCCTCGATGTTCGCGTTCAGCGCGAGCAGGCGGGTGCGCTCGGCGATGTTCTGCACTTCACCGATTCGTCCCGCCACCTGGTCCATCTGTCCGCTGATGTCCTGGATCCGGCGGACCATGTCCTGACTCTGCTGTGAGATCGCCGAGATCTGGTCGACGAAGGCGCCGACGAGGCGGTTGTTCTCCTGGGCGAACTCCTCGAGGCTCACCCGGCGGGATCCGTCGTCGCTCTCGTCGCTCATGATCGAGCGTACCTTCGTCAGCTGCATCTGGGTGCCCTCGTTCATGCCCGTGAAGCTGGCGCCGAGCTTGCCGACCGCGTCCCCGATCAATCCGCGGACCTGCTCGAGCTCCTGCTGGACCAGCGACACCTGCTCGATCTGCGGGCTCATCAGCTCCCAGAGGAGCATGAACGTAGCGGGACAGAAGCCTTCGTGGTCGTGATCGTCGGCCTTCACGCGCGGTCGTCCGTCGGGTTCGTCGGCGCCCGATCCGACGTGTGAGATCCATCCTCCGAATGCCAACGTGGCCACCCCGCTTCCGCCGGCGGCCACCAGCCAGGTGGGGCTCCCGAACAGGAACAGGAGCAGCGGCGTCGCACCGAGTACGACCATGAGCGAGAGGCGGATCCACCGTCCACGAACGGACGCGTCCGCAACGGCGAAAGGGGAGGGATGGGGTGGCCAGCGCAACATGATGTCAGACCTCGATGGATCGGAAGGTCGTCGTCGAGTCCAGGGTGCGTGCACGGTCGAGGATCGTGGCGCACATCGAACCCAGGGGGGGCGGTTCGTCGGTCGCGGCCGGGCGATGGGTGGATGCAGACATGTCCCGGACGGAACTCGTGGCCCCGTCCTGGGCCAGGGTCGCCGACCCGGTGTGCTTCGTCTCGATCAGGTCCGTCGCACCGTCACCGACGGAATCCCGCGTCTCCCGCAGTATCTGTCGAACCAGGGCCGAGTCGTCGACGATCAGGACACGTGTGGTCATCGTGTTCACGTCCCTCAGAAGAGCTCGACGGCGCCGCCGACGGGTTTGCGATCGATCGTGCGGCGGTAGTTCTCCTCGCGCTTCACGACCTCGCTCTCGACCTGCTTCAGTCTCTTGACCTGCACCCTCCCCGAATGGGGTTCGTAGTAGAGCTTGCGCGGGAAGCGATCGCCGACGTCCTCGGCCGAGACACGGAAGCCCTCGATCTGCAGGAACTCACGCACGAAGGCGATGTTCTTGCCGCCGATGTCGGCCATCGAACTGAGGATCTTTCCGCCGCCGAAGATCTTGACCTCGAGCCGATCGCGACTCCCGCCGTGCTTGAGGATGTCGTTGATCATGTTCTCCATCGCGTAGGTGCCGTACCGGTTCGCGGCCGACGCGCTGCGCGCCACGTGGCGGGCCAGGCTCGCCGGGTCGTCGTTGGCGGGCAGCATGAAGTGGTTCATGCCGCCGACACCCAGCACGGTGTCGCGCACGCAGGCCGACACGCAGGAACCGAGCACCGTCATGATCAGGTGATCCTCGGTCGTGACGTAGTACTCGCCCGGATTCAGCTTCGCGGCGAAGCGACCGTAGCGGCGGTCCCAGTAGAAGCCGATGTGTTCGAAACCCCGCAGTGGGCGCGGCGGACTCGGAGCCGGGGCAGTGGCGTGCGCGTTCATCGGTGGACCGCCTTCCGATCGCGGCTGCGGCCGGGAATCCGGGTGGGGCGGTCGTCGATCAGGGTCTTGATCTCCCTGGCCGTGTCCGCACTACGGCCGGCGAGATCGCGGGCCTCGGCGGCGACCACCGCGAAGCCAGGGCCCCGCTCGCCGGCTCGTGCGGTCTCGACGGCGGCGTTCAGCGCCAGCAGGTTGGTCCGGAATGCGATGTCGTCGGCTGCGCTCGTGATGCTGGCCGCTGCCTGGCGCGTGGGCTCGACCACGGAGTCGAGCAGACGGTTGACCCCCGCGGCCAGGTTCTTCGTGGAGCCGACGTAGCGGTCGGGATCGATGCGTCGGTCCAGCCGTCCGGCCACGGCGTTCTCGATCAGGGCCTGGATCTCCCGTTCGGCGTCGACCTGGTCGCTGACGTCGCTCCACTCGTTGCAGATGCCCAGATACCGGCCTTCGTCGTCGAGGACGGCGGTCACGTTCAGGTCGAAGACCAGTGGGCCGACCTGGACGCGGGCGCGGTGGGGGAGGCTCGACGGATCGCGCAGCAGCGCGCGCACCCCTTCGAGATCGGCGTGGAAGGCGTCGATGTCGAAACCGACGAGACGATCGATGTCGAGTTGCGGACACACGCGCTTCAAGGCGGCTTCGTGGCGACGAAGGGTACGGACGGTGGCCTGGTTCACGTAGGTGATGTTCAGCTCGGGGTCGCAGATCACGATGTTCGTGCTCGCCCCGTCGACGGCGGCGCGCAGCCGAGTCGCCTCGATGTCGGCCGCACGTTGCCAGCGGTCGGGCTCGGGTCCGGGCACGCTGAGCGACGCGACCAGTCCGGCGATCTCGGTCGCGAGCGTGCGCAGGTGGGCCGGGCGGAGGCCGACGGCGTGCAGGGTCGGGGCCCAGTCCCGGACCAGTTCCTCGAGCCGGTGCGGATGGTCCAGGGCCTCGGCGGCCAGACCCACGGCCGTACGGAGGCGCTCGACGGCGACCGGCTCGACGTCGACGGCGGGAGCCACCGCACGGACCCGTTCCACCAGGTGTCCGGCCAGAGTTCCGAGGCGGTCCGTCGGGACCACGTCGAACGAAGCGGTGTCGAGCAAGCGCGACGGATCGAGCAGGACGAGCATGCGGTCGTCGACGATTCCCAGTCCCGAGACGACATCGAGGTCGGCACTCGCCCCGAAGTCGGGCGCGGGCTCGATCGCTTCGCGGTCGAGATCCCGGACGTCGTTCACCGCGTCGACGACCACGCCGATCACGCGCTCGCCGATCGCGTCGGCGTGTACGCGCAGGACGATGTTCACCGTGGTCGGTCCGTAGACCGTGGGCTCCAGGCCGAAGCGGGCACGGAGGTCGACGATCGGCACGATCGTTCCCCGTAGCTCGATCACGCCCTTCACGAAGTCGGGGGTGTTCGGCAGGGGCTTGGCGTCCTCCCAGCCCTTGATCTCCTGTACGTGCACGATGTCGACGCAGTACTCCTCGCCGGCGAGCACGAAGGTCAACACCTTCATGTCGTCTTCACGTCGGACCATGGGGCCGCGTTCGTCGAATGCCCGCACCGAGGCCATCGGGTCCTCGTGGCGTCCGGCGACCACGGAGCGGTCGACGCGAGAGTCCGTGCCGTGGGGGCGGGAGCGTGCGACGTCGATCATCATCGAACTACCCCAGCACCTTCTTGATCACCGCGAGTAGCTGCTCGGGGTTGAAGGGCTTGACCAGCCAACCCGTGGCCCCGGCCTGACGGCCGTCGCTCTTACGGCCGTCCCCCGATTCGGTGGTGAGCACCAGCATCGGCGTGAACTTGTAGCTGGGCAGCTGACGCAGCTCCTTGATCAACGTGATGCCGTCCATGTTCGGCATGTTCACGTCGGTCAGGACCAGGTTGAAGTTTCCGGTCTTGGCCAGGTCGAGGGCCTGCACGCCGTCTTCTGCTTCGGTCACGGTGTGGCCGGCGCTCTGGAGCGTGACCGTCACCATCTGGCGCAACGAGCGCGAGTCGTCGACCGCGAGAATCGTCGCCATGGTCTACTCTTCTCCCGATTGCGGGGTGATCGTGGCCGGGGGATCCGTCCCCGCGGCCCGCGCGAACGCCGGCTCGAACCCGAGCGTGGCGAATGTCGAAGCGAGACGTCCGCGTCTCCTTGGTCTCGTCCGGTGGGTATCGGAGGGCGTCCGGGAAATCTTGAACCCGGATCCTCCTCCCGAGGGGCGTTGACGTGGAGGTCGGAGCCCTTAGAGTCCGAACGCCGGAACCGGCGGGGCCTGGGTCGCCGTCGCACCCGGCAATTCCTTCCGGGAGACCGCTGTCATGTCCGACGAGCGAGCGATCGACACTCCCTTGCAGATGATCGGAGGCCGGGTCCGCCGTCGACCGACCTCGCCGGAGGCGAGCGCCGCTCTGCGTCGGCTCCGACGCCTGGGTGCGGCGGCCCTGATCATGCTCGCCGGGGGGTGGCTGCCGGGGATCTGGAGCCATCTCGTCGGCGCGTCCGCCGGTGCCGTCCTGATCGTCGAACTCGTCCGGATGCATCGTCCGCACGTGCTGGCCCCGCGGGTGTGGACCGCCGGCCTGGCGATCGCGGGGGCACCGCTGCTGGTTCCGGGAGCCTCGGACGTCGGCCGCGTGCTGTTCTCCACGGCGATCGTGGTGTTCCTGCTGCTGCGGCGACACCGTGTCCTGGGTGTTCTTCCGTCCTGGCACCGGGCGCTGGTCTTCGGCGGGTGTGTCGGTGCGATCGTACTGATGGTCCTCGTCCCCGATCTGCGTGAGGTCCGCGGCTGGTTCGGCGAGATCCTGCACGGTGTGCACGGGAGTGCCCGGCTGACGCTGGTGGTGGCCGCGGCCCTGACCGCGGTCCATCTGTTCCTGGGCATCCGCCTGCACTTCCTGCGACTGCGTCCGAAGCTGGCCGTGGCCGGCTTCCTGATCGCGGCCGTACCCGTGGTCCTGCTGGCCGCGTTGGCGGTGGTGGTCGTCTACGGCGTGGTGGGCAGTAGCACGAGTTCCCACGCACAGTCGGTGCTCGCCGGCTGGCTCGACCGTGTGGCAACGGGAGAACTGCACGGTCCGGGACCCTTCGAGGAAGGTTTCGGCGCGGTCGGAATCGCGGCGGAGATCGAGAGCCCGGCTCCGCCGCCCTGGCGCGACGAACTGGCCGACGCGATCGAGCACTCCGGCTTCGGCCCCGTTCCGGCGGGCCTGTGGGTCCGTCGGAACGGCGAGATCTGGGCCGTGCGGACCGGCGTGGACGAGGACGGGCAGCGCGTCCTGCTCGGCGGCCGACGGCTCGGACCGAAGAGCATCCAACGCCTGGCCGACCAGCTCGGCTGCGAGGTCGACCTGATGGGAGCGGTCGAGGATTCCGATCTGCATCTGACTCTCGGCGGGTCTCGTTCCGGCGGGATCCCGATCGGCGAGGGCGAGGGCCGCCTGCGGGCGAAGCCCCGGTCGGTGGACACCACGACGGAGTCTTCCCCGTGGACCGAGCAGTGGAGGATCTTCGGGGGAGCGACCTTCGAGGTCCACGATCTCGAAGGGGGGAGCCTCGACGCGACGGGTGCCCTGATCCGGCTACGGACCCGGCCCTCCGACCTGGTGGCGCTGGTCACCTCGGACGCGAACGTGGTGAATCAGATCGTCGGGGTCGCGCTGCTGGTGATCGCGGCCCTGTTCCTCATGCTCGAGGCCCTGGCGCTGTACTTCGGTCTGCGGATCGTGGGAGGAATCACCCTGGCCGTGAGCGGACTGCACCAGGCGATGCGTCGACTGGCCCGGGGCGATCTCGATACCCGCGTCGACCTGCCCAACCAGGACGAATTCGGTGACCTGGCCGAGGGCTTCAACGACATGACCCGGGCGATCCACGTGGCACAGGACCAGATCGTCGAGAAGCAACGACTCGAGCAGGAGATCGCGACCGCCCGCCGGATCCAGATCCGTCTGCTCCCCGAGTCGCTCCCCGAAGTGGAGGGCTACGAGATCGACGGCGGCAGTACGCCGAGCAAGCAGGTCGGTGGAGACTACTTCGACTTCATTCCGCTGCCCGACGGCCGGCTGGGCGTGGCCGTGGCCGACGTCAGCGGCAAGGGCATTCCGGCCGCGCTGCTCATGAGCAACCTCCAGGCGAGTCTGCAGGGACAGCTCCTGCACGAAGCGCAGGTGTCCGAGGTCGTCGAACGCATGAACGACCTGCTGGCCCGCAGCACCGACACGCACATGTTCGCGACCTTCTTCTACGGCGTGCTCGAACCCGCGACCGGTCGCGTGGTGGGGGTGAACGCGGGTCACGATCCGCCCCTCGTGGTGCGGGCCGACGGCACACTCGAGACCCTGCCCGCCGGCGGTCTGATCCTGGGGATGCTTCCCGGGCAGCGCTACACCGAGTGCAGCACGGTGCTCGCTCCGGGCGACAGCATGATCCTCTACACGGACGGGATCACCGAGGCGATGGGGCCGGGAACGCGGATTCCGGGACTGGACCTGCGGGCCCTGCCCGCGTCGACCGAGCCCACGATCGAGCGGCACGACCGCTCGATCGACGACGAGAACGGCGACGACGAAGAAGAGATCGTCACCAACTTCTTCGGCGAGGACCGGCTCCGCGAGATCGCGGTGGCACGACGCCACGAGAGCGCGGCGTCGATTCGCCGGGCGATCCTCGACGCGGTCTCTCGGCACGTGCGTGACGTTCCTCAGTCCGACGACGTGACGTTGGTGGTGATCAAGCGCCGGGCAGCCTGATCGTGGCGTATGCGGAGGTGCACCGTACGCGGATGCGCGGTCCGGCTCAGTGCCGGTCCGGTCGGTCCTCGCCGAGATCCAGTTCCTCTCGGACCAGCAACAACACGGCACTGTTCGGAACGATCAGGTAGTTCTCGCCCTCGAACTTGATCTCGACCGAGGCCTTCTTCAGGAACAGTGCCGTGTCGCCTTCGCGCGCCTGCAGCGGCACGTAGCGCGCCGAGGGCTCGCGCTTCTTCCACGGTTCGTCGTGGTCCATGGGCTCGGGCACGGGGATGCCCGGCCCCACCTTGATCACGCGACCGGACCGGACCTGCTGGTCGCTGACGGCCGTGGCCGGGAGGACGAGGCCGGTGTCCGTCCGTTCCTCGCCCTCCACGGGTTTGACCAGCAGCCGGTCGCCGACGACCAGCATGTGCTTGCGGATCGAGGCCATGGCCTACTTCACGCCATGGGTGAGCTTTCCGATCGGCTTGGCGAAGAGCAGGAAGACCACGCCCGAACCGATCACGATCAGGGCAACCGTCGAGAACAACTGGTCCTGCGGCATGTCCTCGATGAAGCCCGCTACCAGACCTGCGATCAGGTTACCGAGCGCCGCACCCACGAACCACGTACCCATCATCTGACTCACGAGTCGCTGTGGCGCAAGCTTGGTGATCGAGCTCAATCCGATCGGGCTCAGGCACAACTCGCCCACGGTGTGCAGGAAGTAGGTCGTGACCAGCCACATCGGGCTGACCTTTCCCGCCTCGATGAACTGCGCGCCCCAGGCCAACACGAAGAAACCGCTGCCGAGCAGGACCAATCCCAGACCGAATTTGACTGGAATCGAGGGGTTGTACGCGCCGAGTCGCACCCAGAGCATTCCCATGACGGGAGCCAGGATGATGATGAACAGCGGATTGACGCTCTGCAGGAAGGTGGTCGGCATCTCCCAGCCGAAAATCACGCGGTCGGTGAAATTCTCGGCGAAGAGGTTCATGCTCGATCCGGCCTGTTCGAAGCCGCTCCAGAACATGGCCGCGCCCAGGAAGAGCAGGAAGATCACACCGATCCGTGCACGCTCCACGCCGTCCTTGCAGGCGAAGAAGGCCACGTAGACGAAGTAGAAGGCTGCGAGCACCAGGACGATGATTCCGGTGGACTGCGCGAATCCGACCAGGGTCAGCGGAAGGATGTCCGCAGCCGACAGGCCGATGATGACCGCGCTGAGAACCACGATGAAGACCACGCCCCACGTGAATTGCGACACGGCGCGTTTCACCGATGCGGGATCCGCGGCGTCGCCCTTGAGGTACCCCGCGTTGCCCATGTGCTTGCCACCGAGCACGTACTGCAGCAGACCGAAGGTCATGCCGACGCCGGCGGCGCCGAAGCCCAGGTGCCAGTTGACCTCCTCGCCGAGGTAACCGCAGATCAGGGGACCGAGCAATGCACCGAAGTTGATCCCCATGTAGAAGATCGAGAACCCGGCGTCACGGCGCGCCCCGCCCTCGGGATACAGATCCCCGACCACCGAACTCACGTTGGGCTTCAACAGGCCGGTGCCGAGCACGATCAGGAACATACCCAGGAAGAAGCTCGGATCGGTGGGCACGGCCATCGTGTAGTGGCCGGCGGCAATGATGATCCCGCCGATCAGGACGGCTCGGCGCTGACCGAAGATCTTGTCGGCCATCCACCCGCCGGGCAGTGCCAGAGCGTATACACCGAAGGTGTACAGACCATAGATCGCCGTCGCGGTCTCGGTCTCGAGGCCCATGCCGTGGCGCGCGGTGTCGGTCATGAAGAGGACCAGCAGCGCGCGCATGCCGTAGTAGCTGAAGCGCTCCCAGAACTCGGTGAAGAAGAGGGTCGCGAGGCCGCGGGGATGTCCGAAGAAGGAGTGATCGTCCGCGGCCGTTCGAGCGGTGGGTTCGGTCATGGAACGGCTTTCCTGACGGGGTCGGCCGGCTGACGTGGCCGGATCGAGGACACTCGCGGCAGTCTATCCCACCGATCGGTGCGGGGCAACGCTGCGAAACCTTGGTGGGATCAGCGGTTGCGTGATCCAGTGGGTTCACTCCGTCGGCGCGATCCAGGCGTCGACGCGACGGACGAGGCGTGGGTCGTCCAGCCGGGGACGCAGGGTCCGGAGTCGTTCGACGAGACTGTCGCGGACGGCTCCGGTCACTGACGACGGCCGCGAGGGAGTGCCCAATCGTTCCAGCAGGGATTCGACCTCGCGGGTGACGGGATCGATCGAGGTGGCCTCGTCGACGCTTCTCGGCGGCGCCATTCGCCGGACTTCAGGTGCCCGGAGCGCTTCCCCGGTCGTTCCCGGGTCGCCCACGTTCGGATCCGCTGGCGGTTCGACCTCGTGCAGGAAGAACAGTCCGGCCAGGCCCGCGGCCACTGCGAGCGGCGCCGCGATCCGCCACCACGGAAGGCGATCCCGGTGACGGCGAACGCGGATGCGGTCCACGACCGCCTTCCGATCGAGTTCGGCCGCGACGTCGTCCTCGCCGTGCTCGCGGTCATCGCTCGCCCGCACCAGATCGTCGACACGCTCGGCCCACGCATCGGCGGGTCCGTCGCCGGTGGGGCGGGCCTCGTCGCCGCCGAGGCCCTCGGCGATCTCACGTTCGGAACGATTCCGGTTCACGGCGTGCCCTCCTCCGGTGCTCGCGGATCGCCGTAGCGTTCCGCCAGACGGATCGCGATCCGCGCGCGGGCGCGGGACAGTCGGGAGAGGACCGTTCCCAGCGGCAGATCCAGCGCGGTCGCGATCTCCGTCGTGCTCATCTCCTCGACCGCGCGCAGCCGCAGGACCAGGGCCCAGCCCGCGGGGAGATCGGCGAGCGCGCGCTCGACCTCGGCGAGCATCTCGGCGTCGTCCACGGCCCGCGGGGCGTCGGCCGGGACGGCGATCGCTTCCAGCCACGGCTCGGCGTCGTCCACCTCGTCGCGCCGCGACGCGCTCCGGCGACGGTCGAGCGCGAGGTTCACGCCGATCCGCGCGACCCAGGGTTCGAAGCATCGCTCCGGATCGAAGTCCTCGAGCCGTTCCCAGGCGCGGACGAAGGTGTCCTGCACCAGATCGTCGAGCGCGTCGTCGTCGCCGGCGACGTACCGCCGCAGACGCATCCGGAGCCACGACGACAGACGCAGGACGACCGCGCCGTAGGCATCGGGGTCGCCGCCGCGAGCCCGCAGGACGAAGTCGTGCAGATCGGTGTCGTCGGTCGCGGCCACGGTCCGGCTCCGGTAGTTCGACGCATGGCCCTCCGACCGGGAGTACGCCGTGCGCCGTGGTTCCATTCCCGTCATCCTGCCACCGGGACGCCGCGACGACCAGCGGCGAAGCGGGCGACGCTGGAATCGGGTGTGCGTTTCTCCTAGAATCGCGCTCCGACGCGGCCGTCGTGTTCCCGCCGGCGCGACGTGTTCCGCGGAGTCTCGCCGAAAGGAGGGCCCATGGCGCAACCACGCCGTGCCCCGTTGCCTCGCAACGCCGCCGAGGAAGCCCCCATCCGCTTCGGATGTTCCTCGTTCTCGTCCGACGACTGGGTCGGTCCGTTCTATCCCGCCGGCACCCAGCCCCGTGACTTCCTGCGGGTCTACGCCCAGCACTTCGACACCGTCGAGGTCGACGCCACCTACTACGCGATTCCGAAGGCGAGCATCGTCGACGGATGGGTCGACAAGACCCCCGAGGGCTTCCTGCTCAGCGCGAAGTTCCCGAAGTCGATCTGCCACGCGGGCGAGGGGCCACGGCCGGACGGCGGGAAGGTCCTCGTTCCCGAACACACCTTCGGCGAGCGCGACGCCTTCCTCGACGTGATGTCCCGCATGGGCGATCGACTGGGACCGCTGGTGCTGCAGTTCCCGTACTTCGGCAAGGCGGTCTTCGCCGACCCCCGTGAATTCCTCCAGCGTCTCGACCACTTCCTCGACGAGTTGCCCGGCGAGTTCGAGTACGCCGTCGAGATCCGCAATCGCTCGTGGGTCGGTCCCGACCTCGCGCACCTGCTGCGCCGCCATCGGGTGACCATGGTGCTGGTCGACCAGGCGTGGATGCCGCACGCCGACGAGGTCGAGCAACGTTTCGACCCCGTCACCGGCCCGCGGATGTACGTGCGTCTGCTCGGCGACCGCAAGGAGATCGAGGCGATCACGAAGACCTGGGACACCGAGGTCATCGACCGGCGCGAGCGCTTGCAGCGCTGGGCCACGTTCCTGAGCCGGCACGTCCGGCAGGGCCGGAACGCGCTGGTGTACGTGAACAACCACTATGCCGGTCACGCGCCGACCACGGTTCGACGGCTGATGGAGATGGTCGACCGCGAGATGCAGGAGAGCGGCGACTGACGGGAGTTCGCCGAGCGGGCTGCGTGCGGGGCCTTACTTACTCCTTTTGTTCACGTCTGCGCCGGCGAATCCGGCCGCAGGGGCGAGAAGTGGGCACGGGATGTGTCGCAACCGCAGCGGCTTCGGGTACACTTCGAAGTGGGATGGTGGTGAATCGGCGAGATCACGCCGTCCCGGACGCGGGGTCTGTGGCTGCACGGTTCCTCGTATGGTCGCAGAGCGGGAGACGCGGACCGGTGTCGGGAATGAGTCGCTTCCCGGTGTCGTTCCGGCTCCCGCCCCGCGTCGAGATCCCCACCCGCTCGCCGGCTCCGATGGATCACAGAACCCCGTCTTGTGGCCGGGCGGGCCTCTGCTAGCGTGCCGGCGGTCTTTCGCGGGTACCCTCTTGCCGGAGGTGGGGGCATGGCCACCGACTCCACGATCTCCGTTCCCCGGGTGCGTCCCGAACACGTCCACGACGTCATCGGCGGGTCGATGCTCGCCGACGGGATGCCCTTCGTCGTCGACCTCGACGAGAGCTCGGGCAGCCGATTGCACGACGCGCTGAGCGGTCGCGACTACCTCGACTTCTTCAACTACTTCGCGACCCAGCCTCTCGGTCACAACCATCCGGCGATGGTCGATCCCGAGTTCGTGGCCCACCTCGGGCGGGTGGCGATCACCAACCCGAGCAACAGCGACTTCTACACCGAGGAGATGGCGGCCTTCGTGCAGACCCTGCACGACACGGCGCAGCCCGCGTCGTTGCCGCACCTCTTCTTCGTGGCCGGCGGATCGCTCGCGGTGGAGAACGGCCTCAAGGCGGCCTTCGACTGGAAGTTCCAGAAGCGGGCCGCCCGCGGTCTGCCCGACGACGAGAACCTGTCGATCCTGCACTTCCGCCACGCCTTCCACGGCCGCAGTGGATACACAATGAGCCTGACGAACACGGATCCGCACAAGACCAAGTGGTTCCCGAAGTTCGACTGGCCGCGCGTGGACGCGGCGCCGATCACCTTCCCGCTCTCCGATCATCTCGCCGAGGTCGAAGAGGCCGAGCAACGTTCGCTCGCGCAGATCCGCGAGGCGGTGGAGCGCGACGGCGATCGCATCGCCGGGCTGATCATCGAGCCGATCCAGGGCGAGGGCGGCGACAACCACTTCCGGCCGGAGTTCCTGCAGGCCCTGCGCGCGGTGTGCGACGAACACGAGATGCTGATGATCGTCGACGAGGTGCAGACGGGAACCGGCACCACCGGACGGTGGTGGGCCTACCAGCACCACGGCATCGAGCCCGACGTGCTGTGCTTCGGCAAGCGCATGCAGGTGTGCGGGATCCTGGCCGGTGCAAGGCTCGACGACGTCGAGGGGGTGTTCCGGTCGAGCAGTCGGATCAACTCGACCTGGGGTGGCAACCTGGTCGACATGGTCCGCGCCACGCGCTATCTGCAGGTGATCGAGGCCGAGCAATTGGTGGAGAACGCGGCGACGGTCGGCACACACTTCCTGCGCGGACTGAACACGTTGCAGGACGAGTTCGGGGGGCTGTTGTCGAACGTTCGCGGGCGGGGACTGTTCATCGCGTTCACCCTGCCCGATCGCGTCACGCGCGGAAGCGTCCTCGCCCGGTGCCAGGAGGAAGGTCTCCTGCTGCTTCCGTCGGGGCCTCGGTCGATCCGGGCGCGGCCGCCCCTGAGCGTCACCGTCGACGAGGCCGACGAGGCGGTGTCGATCCTGCGCAGGGTCCTCGCGCGTGTGTGATCGTGATCGCGTGGCGGCGGTACGGACTCAGACCCCGTGTCGCCGCCACAGCAGGATCGCCAGCACGACCATGATCCACTCGAAGACGTAGGGTCCGATCGCGCCACCGATCGAGAAGCCGCTGCGTACGAGCACGATCGTGCGGAACAGCACCAGTCCGCCGTAGAGGAAGGTGGCGAAGCCCAGGGCCGGGCCGTGCCAGGCCGGGCGCAGGGCCGCCATGGCGAAGAAGACCGCGAAGGCGGCCTCGATCCCGCCGTACACCGCCACGTACTCGGCCTGACCCTTCCAGCCGTCGAGCTCGAAGCCGAGGAATCGGGCAGTCTGCTCGGGGCGGATCGTGCACCAGACCGCGAAGACCGTGTAGGCGACGGCGTTGAACCAGAAGTAGGCGAGGGTCATGCGGGCCTCCGGGGCGCTGGGGGCACCGATCCGGTCTTCGTCGGGGCGACGGTCGAGACGATCGCTCGCCGCGCGACCATGGTCCTCGGCCCCCCTCCGCGTCAAGGCTCCGGCGGGTCGAGCCCGATCGTGCCGCCCGCGCCGTGGACGGGCTGGAAGCCGAGACGGCGGCGCACCGCGTAGGCCGCCACGCCGAAGGCCACGGCCACGTTGAGCGATTGCTTGGTGCCGAACATGGGAAGGTGGGCGGTGGTGTCGCAGGCCATGCGTGTGGCCTCGCTCACGCCTTCGGTCTCGTGACCGACCACCAGGGCGACGGGCGGGCGGAGCTTCAGCGTCTCCAGCTCGACGCTCGCCGGCGCGCGCTCGAGCGCGATCACCTGGAAGCCTGCCGAGCGCAGCGCCTCGCAGGCCTCGCGAGCCTTCGACCAGTACTCCCACGGGACCGCCTGCTCGGCGCCGAGAGCCGTCTTGCTGATCTCGGCGCGCGGAGGATGGGCGGTGAAACCGCAGAGCACCAGACGGTGCACGCCGGCACCGTCGGCGCTGCGGAACATCGAGCCGACGTTCCAAAGGCTGCGCACGTTCTCGATCACGCCGACCACCGGTGGCAGCGGCGCGCGTGGGCGTCGGGGATCCATGGGGCGGAGTGTACGGTGGCCGTGGGGGTGAGGCCACCGCGGTCCCGTGTTACCTTCTCGCTCTCCGTCGAACTCCCCCTTCCGCCCGGCCGTGTCCCATGATCCAGAGTCCTTCTGCGAAGCCGCATCCGCGCGCCGTCGGCATGATCTCCGGCGGCCTCGACAGCACCCTGGCCACTGCCCTCGTGCAGAGGCAGGGCGTCGACGTGGTCGCCGTGAACTTCTCCACCGGCTTCTGCCGGGCCGACCACAAGCGCCAGGTGCGGCGTCCCGGTACCGACCCCTCGAAACTGCGGAACGAGGCCCTGCGCCTCGGCGCCGACTTCGAGGTGCCCGTGCACGTGATCGACATCGCGGGGGACTACCTCGACGTCCTGCGCCACCCGAAGCACGGCTACGGGAAGAACGCCAACCCCTGTATCGACTGCCGGACGATGATGATGGGCCGCGCACGCACGTTCATGGAGGAGATCGGCGCCGATTTCGTGTTCACCGGCGAGGTCCTCGGGCAGCGACCCAAGAGCCAGACCCGCCGCGCCATGAACATCGTGGCCGAGGAGAGCGGTCTCGGTGATCGCCTCGTGCGGCCGCTGTCGGCCCGCGCGCTTGCGCCCACCCTGCCCGAGCGCGAGGGCTGGCTGGATCGCGCGGAGCTGTTGGCCCTCACCGGACGCGACCGCAATCCGCAGCTGCGTCTGGCCCGCGAGCTGGGTCTCGACGACACACCCCAGCCGGCGGGTGGATGCTGCGCGCTCACCGACGAGGGCTACTCGAATCGCGTGTTCGACCTGTTCCAGCACGGACGCCGCGAAGACGTCGACCACGACGACCTGCTCCTGTGCAAGGTCGGCCGTCACTTCCGCCTTTCGGCCAACGCCAAGCTGGTGGTGGCACGCTTCGAGGACGAGAACCGCTTCCTGGAGACCTGGAGCGGCGAGCGCCCTCGCCTGCACGTCCGCGACCACGTCGGGCCGGTGGCGGTCTTCGATCTCGCTCCCGGCGCGCCGCTCGATCCCTTCGACCTGGAACGCGCGGCGGCGATCACCGCGCGCTACTCGAAGGGCAAGCGCGAGCCGGTGGTCACGGTCGAGGTCGAGGGCGGCGACGGCCCGCGGGCGCTGCGGGTGGAACCCCTCGCGCCCGAGGCCGTCGAGGCCTGGATGTTGCGATGAGCGCCGGCCGAGGACGGACCCTGGACACCCGGGGCGACCTGTGCCCGCAGCCGATCATCGATCTGGCCGCGGAGATCACGGCGCTGCCGGCCGGAGCCGAACTCGTGGTGCTGAGCGACGACGCGGCCTTCCCCGCCGACGTCCGGGCATGGTGTGCCGGGACCGGGCACGATCTGCTCGCGCTCGACCGGCACGACCGCGAGTTCACCGCCCGCATCCGCAAGCGGGAGTCCTGATCCGGAGTCCGTCCTGGCGGCGTCGGGTGGCGTCGTCGAGGAATTCTCGACCGGGTGCGGTCGACCAGGGACGGGACCAGGACATGCAGAAGAATTCGCTCTCGTTGTGCATGATCGTCAAGGACGCCGAGGACACCGTCGGACGCGCGATCAAGAGTGCGCTGGCCGTCGTCGACGAGGTCGTCGTCGTCGACACCGGATCCACCGACAACACGCGGCTGATCGTGGAGGGCTACGGTGCCCGGGTGATCGATCACCACTGGCACGACGACTTCTCGGCCGCGCGCAACGCCGGCCTGTCGGCGGCCTACGGCGACTGGATCCTGATCCTCGACGCCGACGAGGTGCTCGAGACGATCCGTCCCGTGGAGATCGGGCGGCTGCTGGCCGACGAGGACGCCGTGGCCTACTACGCGCGGCTGCGTGACGAGAGTTCGGGGCGCGGTTCGACGGTGCACGACAAGGTGCGCCTGTTCCGCAACCATCCCGACATCCGCTTCCGTTATCCGATCCACGAGCAGGTCACGCCGTCCATCGCGCAGATCGCCCAACGCACGGGCGGGGAGTTCCTCCCGAGCCCGTTGTCGATCGTCCACTACGGCAGTCCCGACGACGACGACAAGAGCACCCGGGCCCGCAATCAGCGCCTGCTCCACCGTGCCATCGACCAGTACCCCGACGAACCCTACTTCCGCTACCGCCTGGCCTGCGAGATCGCGGTGCACCTCGAGGAGAAGGTTCTGCCGGTGAAGGGTTTCCGGCAGATGATGTCGGAACTGCAGGCCGCGATCACCCAGGTGCGCGGTTTCGACGAGAGGCGGCGCGCCCATGTCGGCTACGGCCCGGATCTCTACGCCCGCACGGCCGCGGCCGAACTCGCAGACGGCCGCCCGCTGGACGCTCTGGACACCTGCGCCGAGGGACTCGACCGATTCGGAGAGGGATCACTCCTGCGCTTCACCCAGGGTCGGGCCCTGCTCGCCGCCGCCGAGGTCCAGCCGGGCGAGGCGGCCGACGAGTTCCGCGCGGCCGGTGCTGCTCGCATGCACCTGATGCTGGAGCGCGATGCGAGTCTGGAGCCGGCACCGATCGGCAATGCCTACTTCGAGGTCTACCCGCACCGTTATCTCGGAGCGGCCGCTCTGGCCGCCGGCGAGATCGTCGAAGCGCGCGATCACTTCCGGACGGCCCTCTCGAACGATCCCGACTACACGGGAGCCCTGTGTGGACTCGCCCGCGTCGCCGAGGCCGAGGGGCGTGTTCGCGACGCGCTGCAGGTCTACCTCAAGGCACTGTCGATCAACGAGGACGAGATCGACGCGTGGATCGGCGGAGCCGAGGTCCTGATCGGGCTGGGTTTCGACGACAACGCGCGGTCGTGGCTGCAGAAGCTGTCGAACTCCGTGCCCGAGGAGCCGCGGGTCGAGCAGTTGTTGACGCGCATCGAGGGTGTGCCGGCGGTGAGTCGGGCCTGAGCCGCGCTCAGGACGTCACCGTGACGCCGGTCATCTCTGCACTCACGCTCCACAGTCGTTCCTGGGCGTCCACGTCGCGGGCCCGGGGTACCGGATCGACCCGGCGCCGGTCGACGAAGTAGCCACCGTTGTGCACCTCGATCCCCGGCGCCTCGGACAACCACACCGCGGTGTCGGCTCCTCGCTCCGGAGACCGGATGAACGGCCGCACCAGCTTCATGCCGAGGCGCAGCCATCCGCCGTTGTTCGCCGCGAAGCCGGTGCCCACGAAGCCGGGGTGCATGGAGTAGGTGGTCACGCCACGCCCGTCGATCCGGCGGGCAAGGGCGGCGGTGAACATGACGTTGGCCAGCTTCGAATCGCCGTAGGCCCGCATCATCGACCAGTTGCGCTCGTTCTGCAGGTCGTCGAAGTCGAGCCGACCGCGTTCCTGTGCGCGCGAGGCAACGTTGACCACGCGCGCCGGTGCGCTCTCGATCAAACGGTCGAGCAACAGGTTCGTCAGGAGGAAGTAGCCGAGGTGATTGAGCGCGAAGGTCATCTCGAAGCCGTCGGTCGAGAGGCGGCGATCCCGGAAGATCGCGCCCGCGTTGTTCAGGAGGACGTCCAGGCGCGCATGATCGGCCAGCACGGCGGTGGCCAGTGCGCGCACTTCGGCCTGTGAGGACAGGTCGGCAACGCGGGATTCGGCCGACCCCTGCTCGGCCTCGACGGCCGCCACGACGGCGCGGGTCCGCTGGGGATCGCGTCCGACCACGATCACGTGTGCACCGCGCCGGGCGAGTTCGAGTGCGGCCGCGCGGCCGATGCCGTTGGTGGCGCCCGTCACGAGGACGGTGCGCGAGGGGTTCCGATCCGAATCGCCCGCGATCAAGGGATCTCCGATCCGACGAGGGTCTGCACGATGCGTTCACAGGCCCTTCCGTCGCCGTAGGGGTTCGACCGGTGGTCCGGCCGTGCCGCGACGCCGCGCGCGCGGAGTTCGCGGAAGCGCTCGACGATCCGTTCGTCGTCGGTGCCGACCAGATGCGCCACGCCGGCTTCGACCCCTTCGGGCCGTTCGGTCGTCTCGCGGGTCACGAGCACGGGGGCGCCGAAGCTCGGTGCCTCCTCCTGGATGCCTCCCGAGTCGCTGACCACGATCGTCGCGCGCTCGAGCAGGCCGACCATGGTGGTGTAGCCGACCGGCGGGACCAGATGGATCCGCGGGTGGTCGCCCAGGGCCTCGTGCACCGCTCCCTGGACGTTCGGGTTCAGGTGCACCGGATACACCAGGCGCAGGTCCTCGTTCTCGTCGGCGATGCGTCGGAGGGCCCGGCACACGCGTCGGAGTGGCTCTCCGAAGGACTCGCGGCGGTGTCCGGTGACGACCACGAGGGGCTCGTCGCCGATGCCGAGGGGGTCGAGCAGTCGCGCCGTGTCCGAGGCGATGCGGTCGCGTCGCTGGTCGCGCAACCAGTACAGGGCGTCGATCACGGTGTTGCCCGTCACGTGGATCCGTTCCTCCGCCACACCCTCGGTGCGCAGGGCCCGCGCCGCGCGCTCGGTCGGGGGGTAGTGGAGGCTCGCCAGGCGCGACACCAGGCGTCGGTTCATCTCCTCGGGGAAGGGGTTCGTGGGATCGTCGGTCCGCAGGCCGGCCTCGACGTGGGCCACCGGGACACGATGGTGGAAGGCCGCCAGACCCGCTGCGAAGGCCGTCGAGGTGTCCCCCTGGACCACGAGCACGTCCGGCCGGTGCTCGGCGACTGCCGCCCCCACCCGCGCGACGACACCCGAGACCACGTCGTCGAGGGTCTGGTCGGGGCGCTGCAGATCGAGATCGACGTCGGGTTCGAGGGCGAAGAGCTCGAACACGGGTCGCAGCATCTCCCGATGCTGCCCCGTGCTCAGCAGCGTCACCCGGGCCGGGACTCCGTCGGCGCGCAGCGCCAGGACCAGCGGCGCCAGCTTGATCGCTTCCGGGCGTGTTCCCACCACGACCACCACGTGGGTCGATTTCTCGTGCGTGCTCAAGCTGTCCTCCCGAGGCAGCTGTGGATCGGGCGTGGGCCGAGACGACGGCCCGTTGTAAGTTGATCCGGATCGCAAACCCGGTGCCGGGCGCCCCGGGAGAGGGCCGCGGCCCCGAGATCGTCCCATCAGCCGGAGTCCAGATGCCGGATCGGAACGAATCACAGCACGGATCGCTCGAAACCGCCAGCGGCGGACGTGCCCTCGCCGACCACTTCCTGCCCGGCGAGCGCAACATTCCGCGGACGCAGCGGATCTTCACCAACCGCAACCTGCGGATGGAACGGATCGAGGCGATCGGTTTCGACATGGACCACACCCTGGCCCTTTACGACCGCGCGACCTTCGAGCAGCTCACCTTCGACATGGCGGTCGAGACGCTGATCCGCGACAAGGGCTATCCCGAGGTCCTGCGCGAGGTCCGCTACCAGCCCGACTTCATCATTCGTGGCCTGGTCGTCGACAAGAAGCTGGGCAACCTCCTGAAGATCGACGCGCACGGCTACGTGGCGGTGGTCTACCACGGCACGCGCAAGCTCGACCGCGAGCAGCGGTTGCGGGCCTATCGGAACCTGCGCGTGAACCTGCGCAGCGAGCGCTACCAGAGCTTCGACACGCTGTTCAGCATGCCCGAGGGCTCGCTCTTCGCCGCCGTGGTCGATCTCAAGGAGAGCGACCGAACGGGGGCGATGAAGAAGGTCCGCATGGCGCAGATCTTCGACGACGTCCGCGATTCCGTGGACACCGTCCACCGCGACGGCTCCCTGAAGAGCGTCATCATGGACGATCTGCCGCGCTACTTCATCGAGGACCCCAACCTTCGACCCACACTGCTGCGCTTCCGTGCCCTGGGCAAGCGGCTCTTCCTGTTGACCAACAGCGAGTACGAGTACACCGAAGCGGTCATGCGCCATCTGCTCGGCAACGCGCACGAGGACTGGAAGGACCTCTTCGACCTCGTGATCTGCTCGTCGGCCAAGCCGGGCTTCTTCATGGACGGCCGCGAGGCCGAGCCGGTGCCGACCCCCGACTGCGCCCACGAGGAGGACTTCGTGTTCCTGGGCGGCAACGCCAGCTTCATCGAGAATTTCCTGGGCGCGAACGGCGATCAGGTCCTCTATTTCGGCGACCACACCTACGGGGACATCCTGCGCAGCAAGAAGACGGTGGGCTGGAGGACGGCCATGATCGTGTTCGAACTCGAGCACGAGGTGAGGATCCAGGAGCGACGGTCGCACCTCGCCAGCGAGGTGCGCGATCTGATCGCCCGCACCCAGGACCTGGCCCGGGACCGCGACCAGTTGATGCTGTTGATGCGAGCACTCGAAGGCCTGGATTCTGGAGCGCCCGTGACCCAGGAGGTCCCCGAGTGGGCGCACGGCTACACCGCGCGGGAGGTCCGGGACTTCCTCACCCTGACCGAGGACGAGCGGTCGGTGCGGGTGGCCGAACTCCAGAGCACGCTCGACGGACTGGATTTCCTGGTGGCGCAGACCGGCTCGCGGGCCCGGATCCTGGAATCGAGGATCCGCGACTCCTACAATCCCCAGTGGGGCTGGCTGTTCCGCGAGGGCAACAAGGTCAGCCGCTTCGGGCGGCAGGTGAAGGAATTCGCGTGTATCTACACGTCGCGTGTGGCAAATTTCCTGAACTACCCCGGCAACTTCTATTTCATCGCCCCGGAGGAACGCATGCCCCACGAGTGGTAGGCGCACGGGAGACGTGAACTCACCGACGTCTGCTCGTCGGGCGCGTCATGGAACGACCATGGGCCCAACGCTGCTCCGACCCGTCCTCGTCCTCGACGCCGGCTACCAGGCCGTGAACGTCGTGCCGATGCGGCGGGCACTTCGTCTGATCGCCACGGGCAAGGCCGTGGCGGTGGAAGAGGATCCGGCGATCGTCCTGCGCAGTGAGCGGGCGAGCCTGAACTGCCCGCGGATCATCCGCTTGTTCATCGCGGTCGCGCACCGCGTGTACCGGACCCTGCAGGTCCGATTCAACAAACGCAACGTCATGGCACGGGACCACCACCGGTGCCAGTACTGCGGCAGCGCCGAGCGCTTGACGATCGACCACGTGGTACCGCGCAGCCGCCGGACACGGGAGCATCCGCGGGGCGGACCGACCAGCTGGGACAACTGCGTGACCGCGTGCCTGGCCTGCAACCTGAAGAAGGGCGATCGCACGCCCGACGAAGCGGGCATGGAGTTGCGGTCGAAGCCCACGAAGCCGCGTTGGTTCCTGCCGCTGGTCCACCGCACCGCTCGCAACGACGGCTGGGCCGAGACGTGGGGTCGTTACCTCGGGATGTGAGCCGCCTGGTCAGCGTACCAGCGTGAGCTTGCGGGCCGGTCCGAGCGTCGCGTCGCCGAGGAGCCGCACCAGGTACACGCCGCTGGCGACCTCGCTCCCGGCGTCGTCGGTGCCGTTCCAGATCACCCGGTGGGTTCCGGCGTCGAGACGGCCGCGGTCGAAGGTCCGCACCCGCCGTCCGCGCAGGTCGTGCACCACGAGTTGCACCGGCTGACGGCGGTCGAGCGAGAATTCGATCACCGTGCGCGGATTGAAGGGGTTCGGGGCCACGCGCTCGATCCGGCCCGACGATCGCTGCGGCGGGGCAGAAGTCGGAACGACCGGTTCGACGAGCGTGCGGAAGTGGTCGAGTGCGATCCAACCCTCGGCCGACTCGTCGATCACCTCGACGCGGACTTCGGCTCCGCGGAGGTCGCGCACGTCCCACCAGTCGGAGGTCATGCTGCGGGTCCCGCTCGGGATCGTGCTGCGCACGACGGCCAGGGACTCGGGGTCGGCCGACACGCGCTGCACCAGCTCCACCCTGCAGCCCGGGTCCTCGGTTCCCGCGATCCGGAAGGTGATCAGTGAATCCGTGGGCTCGATCGTGAACCAGCGCGAGGTGAGCGTGCCCACCGGTTCGTCGCCGAGCTGAGCTCCCAGCGCGCCCGCGACACCGAGCGGGCCGTTGTAGAACTCCCGGCTGCTGACGTAGCCGTGGCCGAAGGCACCGACCTCCGGTTCACCACGCTCGAGCTGGTTGTCGCCGAAGGTCGGAGCGGCCAGGAACGCCGTGCCCGTCTCCTCGATCCAGTCGGGCCCGAGCGGATCGGTCGGGACGACGACGGGTTCGCCCGTGTCGGGGTCGAAGCGCATCGTGTCGGCTCGCAGCGTGTAGAAGATCTCGCCCGCCTGCGGATGGGTGGGTAGGTGGACGGCCGGCAGGTGGCGTGTGTAGATCCAGCTGTCCGGGGCCACCCGGTGGAACTCCGCGGCGATTCCGAAGTCGAGTTCCTGCGCGGTCGTGAAGTCCCATCCCGACGCGAAGTCCTCGCTCTGGATGTACTGCACGCCCTGGACGCCGAAGAGCGTGAAGAACATGGTCCAGGTCCCCTGGTGCTCGACCATCTGCACCGACTCGATGTCGCGCCACACGCCCTGGGTGCTGTTGCTCACGGCCAGCGGGCCGACGTCCACCCAGTTCTGGCGGTCGGTGCTCTCGAAGTGGTGCACGACACCGCGACGGCCGGCGCCGACCGTGCTGTCGGGCACCAGGGCCGTGTGCAGCAGGTGGAAGGTGCCGTCGATCTCGAGGAAGAAGGGATCGCGGAAGGAGCTGAGCTCGGGCACCGCCAGGTCGGGCGACCACAGGTAGACCGTGGAGTCCGGTTCGAGGATCGGATTCGCGGGGAGCTTCTGCCAGTCGAAGAGATCGACGGCGTCGGCGCGACCGGTGCGCTGCAGGAACTGGTCGTCACGGCCCGTGTAGTACATCGTCCAGCCGTCGTCGTCCTCGTTGCGGATCACCGTGGGTGCCCAGGTGTTGCGCGCGTCGAAGCTCCCTTCCTCGGACTCGATCACCGGAGGCAGGATGGACCACCGCCGGAGATTCGCGCTCGTCGCGTGTCCGAGCTGTTGCTCGCTGGAGGTTCCGGGAGCACCGACCTCGCCACGGATGTAGAAGGCGTGCCAGGTCTGCGTGCTGTCGTCGTAGACCAGGGAGTGGTCCTTGATCGTGCGTCCCGGATCGAGGAGATACGGCCCTTCGAAGTCGAAGAGCACCCGTTGGGCGGTGGCCGTCGTCGGGACCAGGCACACGGCGAGCAGCAGGGCCGCCGTGCACGACGTCCACGGCCACGGGCGCCGGGAGGGGACGTACGAAGACATCGGGTGGTCGGGGCGGTCGAAGAGATGCATCATGCCGGGTGTCCGTCTCTGGAGCCGAATCGGTGGCGGATCTCGTCGCCGGGGCGCGAACGGGGGAGTCCCCAGTGTATCGACGAAGTCCACGGGGGGTCAATTCGGTCTGGCTCGCGGTGCTCCTGTTGCTGATCGCCGGGCGGGTCGGGGCGACGGGCCTCGAGGAACGACTGGATCGTTCGCGATCGCTCGAGGCCGAGCTCGCGCGGCTCTCGGCCATGGTGGAGGACGGCCGTGCGGTCGAGGTCGAACCGGTGCTCGACGAGCTCGCGGAGGAGGTCCGGGCCGATCCGCGATGGCAGAACCTCTGGGGGACGGTCCTCGCGGCGGGCGGCGACCACGCCGCTGCGGTGGAGCGCTACACCCGGGCCATCCGGCTGGATCCCTCTCTCGTCGAACCCCACCTGAACCTCGCCGTCTCCCTGATCCGGATCGGTGCGACCGGCCGGGCCCTCAGCGAATTCCGGCAGGCGGCAGAACTCGATCCCGAGCGGGTCGACGCCCATCTGGGTCTCGGTCGCGAGCTGGTGCGTCTGGGTCGGTTCCGGGCCGCGCTCGATCCCCTGCAGCGGGCGAGGGAGCTCGCGCCCCGGGATCCCCGTGTGCTGCGGGTCCTCGGCGAGGCCGCGGTCGGGGTGGATCGCACGGACCTGGCGCTGGAGAGCTGGCGGGCCGCGGAGCGGGTCGCCCCCGATGCGACCATCGCGCGTCGGATCGCCGAGCTCGTCGTCGACACCGAGCCGGCCTCGGCGATCGAGGCCTACGACCGCTGTGCCGAGCGTGACCCCGCCGCCATCGACTGCCGCGAGGCCGCAGCGGCATTGCTGCTGCAGGCCGGGAGTCCGGAGGAAGCGAGGGAACGGCTCGCGCCGGTCGTCGAGGACCTCTCGTCGGTCGCGCTGCAGAACCTGTATCTGGCCACGCTGCGGGCCCGGGGGCCCGAAGCCGTCACCGCCCTGCGCGAGCGGCGCGAACCGGCGACCGGCGCCGGTTGGGGCGTGCTCGCACTGGCCCTGCGCGAGACCGACCGCCCCGACGCGGCCAGGGCCGCCGTCGAGCGAGGACTCGTCCTCGACCCACGAGACGCCGACCTCCACTCCCTGCACGGTGTGTTGCTCGCCGAATCCGGCGATTCCGGGGCCGCCCGCACGGCCTGGAGGCGCGCGCTCGAGATCGACCCCGACCATGCCGAGGCCCGCGCGAACCTCGACGCGACGGGCGGTCCCTGAGCGGCCGCGGAGCCGGGTCCACGGGTTTACAAGGCCTGTGCCGTGACGTAACTTCCAGTGTCTTGCCATCCGAGCCGTCCCCCGGACGTTCGCGCGAGTTCGCGTGCCCGGGGCCGGCAGGGCCGTCCATTCCGAGGTTTCACGACGATGCTGGACCGAATTCTCCACGGGTCGCCGCTGCGCCGCACGGCCGTGACCGTGGCTCTCGTCGGTGCGGTCGTCGCGGCCGGCACCGGCTGCGACGAGGTCATCGAGGAAGACTGCTTCGAACAGCAGGGCACCCTGACGCAGGTCACCACCGACACGCTGACGGTCGACCACTTCGATGCCGCCCTGGCCCCCGACGGCACACGCATCGCGTTCTCCACCGACTACTGGACCGGTCTCGACCGTTTCCAGAACGCCGGACTCAAGCAGCAGGGTCAGCGGGACATCGGCGTGATCGACGTCCCGGGGCCCGACGAGAATCGTCCGCCGACGGATCGCCTGGAGAACATCGGAAACGCCCGGCGCGTCGATTTCACGGGCGTCATCGACGTCACCGGACAGCAGATCGACACGGTCAACTCCTTCAAGAGCGAGGTCGTCTGGGTCGACAACCAGACGCTGGCCGTGACCATGACCAATTTCTTCGGCTTCGATCGGATCTTCCTGGTCGAACTCGGTCCTCGGACCGACCTCGACGAGATCAGCGCGATCCAGCGCGGGGTCGTGGAAGAGGAATTCCTGGCCGAGAACAGCGAGAACCGGCGGATCCAGTACTTCTACCGCACTCCGGCCGTGTCGCCGAACGGGGAATGGATCGCGTACTCACGGTTCTTCCTCGATCTCGGAGCCAATCTGTTCGACGACGCCGACGACGAGTTCTCGCAGCCGGCCATCCACGCCTACAACCTCAACGACGGGCGGATCGTCCGGGTGACGAACGGCTCGTTGCGCGAGGACCAGCCGACGTGGTCACCCGACGGCCGGTCGATCGCCTTCACCGCGAACCTCGGAACCGCGGGTCAGCCCGAGATCTACCGCGTGGCCTTCGACCCGGACGCTCCGGCCGAGGTCCGCGCACAGGGGGATCCCTTCACCGATGGTCGAATCCGCCTGACGAACACCGTCGACCAGCTCAAGCTGCCCGAGAGCAGCATGGATCCCACATGGTTGCGCAACGGTCAGATCGTGTTCACCAGCACGCAGCGTCCGCCCTGCACGTCGCAGCGGATCCGGAACCTGTGGATCATGAACGGGGACGGATCGAGCCGCCGGCCGTTGGTGGTCAGCAGACAGGACGACAACTTCCCCTTCGCGGCCAACTACGACTTCAACGATCCGATGGCCGACGGCATGATCGTCTTCAGCACGCGCCGGAATCCGGACGACTCGTTCGAGGGTCAGAAGATGGACCTCTGGGTCCTGCGCGGTGGATTCTGATCGGCACGTCTCCGAGCGGCGTCTGCGCGACGAACTGGTCGAGGTCGGGCGCTGCATGCGGGATCGTGGCCTCGTCGTCGCGACCGAGGGGAATCTGAGCGTCCGGCTCGACGCCGAAAGGGTTCTCGCCACGCCGGCTGGGGCCGACAAGGGCCGCCTGCGCGCCGCCGATCTGGTGGAGGTCGATCTCGCGGGACGGGTGATCGGGGCCGGGCGTGCGAGCACGGAACTCGACATGCACCTGGCGATCTACGGCATTCGACCCGACCTGCAGGCGATCTGTCACGCCCACCCCCCGCACGCGACCGCGTTCGCCGCCGCCCATCGGGCGCTCGACGCCTGCGTCCTGCCCGAGGTCGTCTGCACGCTCGGTGCCGTTCCACTGAGCGCGTACGGGACCCCGAGCACCTCCGAGGTCGCCGACGCGGTCCGAGCCGTCTTCGCCGATCACGATGCCTGTCTGCTGCGCAATCACGGGGCGGTCGCCGCTGCCGCCGGTCCCACCGCCGCCATGTACGTGATGGAGACGGTCGAACGCCTGGCGCAGGTCACGTGGTTGGCCGAGAACCTCGGTGGGGTCCGCTCGCTCGGCCGCGAAGAGGTCGATCGATTGCTGTCGATCCGCGGGGTCTACGGCGCCGAGCGTCCGGTGCCGCCGTGCCGTGCCTGCGACGACTGAACCAGATCCTCGAGTTGCCGCACGATCGCCGGCCACGAGTAGTGGTGTTCGACGTGGTGGCGTGCGCGTCGTCCGAGCTCGGCCCGTGCCCCGGCGTCGTCGAGCAGGTCGGCGACGGTGTCCGCGAAGTTCGTCGGATCGCCGACCACCCGACAGGCCTCACCCGTCGGATCGATCCCCTCGGCCCCGATCGGCGTGGTCACGACGGCCGCACCGCGGCCCATGGCCTCGAGGACCTTGATCTTGATCCCACCGCCCGAGAACAACGGCGCGACGAAGACCTGCGCGCGACGGAACGAGGCGCCGAGATCGTCGACGAAGCCGGGGATCTCGACTCCGGGGCCGGCGTGACGACGGATCGCTTCGGGTGGGTTCGCACCGACGATCTCGGCCACCACCGCGGGGTGGCGTGCACGGACGCGGGGCAGGATGTCGGCGAGGAGACGCTCCGCGCCCTCGGCGTTCGGCGGGTGGGCGAAGCTGCCCACGAAGAGCACCCGAGGAGCGCCGGTCCGACCGCCGGGGTCGACGGGCGGGAAGGACTCGACCTCGGTGCCCAGGGGCACGGTGGCGAGGTTGGTGGCCGCGGTCATGGCCTCGAGCACGCGGCGGTCGCCCTCGGTGACGCAGGTCACGGTGTCGGCCCAGTGGACGACCGACGTCTCGTGGCGGGCCCAGTCCGCGAGATCTCGTCCGCACCGGCGGCGCCGACGCCGGTCGGTGGCCGCGGCGGCGCGGCGTAGACGGACCAGGCTGCCCAGTTCGTGGGTGTTGAGGACGACGTGAGGTCGTTCCCCGTCCCTCGCTTCGACGACGGTGCGCGCACAGGGGGCCATGAAGCCGTATTCGACCTGCACGACGTCGGGATTCCACCGGCTCAGTTCGGCCCGCAGCCGTTCGTGCATGGCGGCGCGATCGTACTTGGCCACCATGAGCGGGCGGCCGTCACGGGCAGCACGCAGGGCGTGCAGGGCGCGGTCGGCCATCAATCCCAGGCGCGACGCCCCGGAGGCCTGCTCGCTGCGGAAGTCCACCGTCCGGACGTCGACTCCGGCCTCCACCAGCGAGGACTCGAGGCCGGTCTCGCGCTCGCGGCGGTAGCACAGCAATCGGGTGTCGTGGACCCGCGCCAGCGCGCGGCACAGCTGCAGGACCGCGGTCCCGCCGCCGTGACCGATGGCCGGGTGCGGCAGGTAGGGGGAGACGACGAGCCAGCGCACGTGGTGCTAGGGCAGCACGTAGCCGCGGCGCACCGCGATCTGGTCGCGCGCGCGCTCGAGTTCGATGCTCCACCCCGTGCTCCCGGGGTCGAGTTGCGGCTTGGTCTTCTGCACGAACTCCACCGCCTCGCGCTGGATCTCGTCCTCGCGAGCCAGATCACGGGTGATCACGTTGGCCACCAGGTTCGCCAGGTCGTCCTCGTCGATCGTCAGGTCGACGAGCTCCTCCTCGGCGAGACGGTCGGTGATCGCCAGGGCGATCGCATCGATGCGTTCCTCGTTCAGACGCACGGTAGCCTCTCCGGGTCAGAGCGTGAAGCCGCGGCGCCGGGCGATCTCGTCGCGGAACCTTCGGCGCAGGGTCTCGTGGTCCATGGATTGCGAGTCGATCTCGCGGGCGTGCTCGTTCAAGAGGGCGTCGACCTCGCGGTCGATGTCGTCCTCTTCCTCGAGGTCGTCGAGGATCACGCTGCCCACGGTCACGCGCAGCGCTTCCTGCCGGTCCTGCAGCGTCACGCCCGGGTGCTCGTCGAGCATCTTCACGATCTGGGCGGCCAGGTCCTTGACCTTGTCCTGCGACATGCGCACGGCGTCGACCTCGGGCGTCGGGGGTGGATTCGGTGGGGTGGGGGATGCGTTGCCAGCAGCCCGGCCCCGCCCTAGTCTAGCCCTTCCGGGCGCTCGGGTGGGTCTCGCCCGCCCGCGGAGGCGCCCGGCGCCACGCTAGCGGTGCCCGGCGCGGTGGCAAGCATTTTATGCCGCCCTCGTCTCCGACGGAACCCCCGCCCCGTGAGGCGCGTAATCCAGCGTCGACCGGTCATGCGCACAGAAACGGGAAGGAACACGGTGAGCCAGGATCTGAACCAGCTACAGGAGCGCATCGAGGGCGAGAGCGACTTCGTGCGCGAACTCCAGAACGAGATCGGTCGCGTGGTGGTGGGACAGCGCGGCATGGTCGACGCACTGCTCATCGGTCTGCTCACCGGAGGCCACGTCCTCCTGGAGGGCGTGCCCGGACTCGCCAAGACGCTCTCGGTGAGCACCCTGGCCCGGGCGCTGGCCATGAGCTTCGCACGGATCCAGTTCACGCCCGATCTGCTGCCGGCCGACCTCATCGGCACGCTGATCTACGACCAGCGCAACGGCGATTTCGTCACCCGCAAGGGCCCGATCTTCGCCAACGTGATCCTGGCCGACGAGATCAACCGCGCGCCCGCCAAGGTCCAGTCGGCCCTGCTCGAAGCCATGCAGGAGATGCAGATCACGATCGGCGACGAGACCTTCCCGCTCGACCAGCCCTTCCTGGTCCTGGCCACGCAGAATCCGATCGAGCAGGAGGGAACCTACCCACTGCCCGAGGCGCAGGTCGATCGCTTCATGCTGAAGGCGATCGTGGACTATCCGCAGCGCGAGGAGGAACGGAAGATCCTCGATCGCATGCTCGACGGCGACGAGATCGAGGTGAGTGCCGTGCTCGAGCGCGAGCGACTGCTGCGGGCGCGGGAGATCGTCAAGGAGGTCTACGTCGACGACAAGATCCGCGAGTACGTGCTCGACCTGGTGCGGGCGACGCGTGAGCCCGCCGAGTACGACCTCTCGGTGGCGCCGTTGATCGCCTACGGGGCGAGTCCGCGCGCGACGCTGTTCCTCACGCGGGCGGCGCGGGCCCACGCCTTCCTCCGCGGCCGGGGTTTCGTCACGCCCGAGGACGTGAAGTCGATCGGGCCGCTGGTGATGCGCCACCGCGTGTCGATCAGCTACGAGGCCGAGGCCGAGGAACTGACCAGCGACGACATCGTCCGTCTGGTCTTCGATCACGTCGAGGTTCCCTAGACCGCCAACCCCGGAGTCCGCCTTGAGCGAGTCCGATCGCCGCAACGCCGACGATTCGGTGCGTGGGATCCCTCCCGATCTCATCGCCCAGGTGCGTCGTCTGGAGATCCGTACGCGCCGGATCGTGCAGGAGCTGTTCGGCGGTGAGTACCACTCGGTGTTCAAGGGGCAGGGCAACCAGTTCCGCGAGGTGCGCGAGTACCTGCCCGGTGACGACGTGCGGGCCATCGACTGGAACGTGACCGCACGGATGTGCGATCCCTACCTGAAGCAGTTCGAGGAGGAGCGCGAGCTCACGGTGATCGTCATGGCCGACCTGTCGGCCTCGGAGCGCTTCGGTAGCGCGCACCGCTTGAAGTCGGCCGCCATGGCCGAGCTGGGGGCACTGCTGGTGTTCTCGGCCCTGGGCAATCAGGACAAGGTCGGCTTGATCCTGTTCACCGACGAGATCGAGCTCTACGTGCCGCCGCGGAAGAACCGCTCGCACGGATTGCGCGTGATCCGTGAACTGCTGTACCACCCTCCGCGGGGACGGGGCACCGATCTCGGACTGGCACTGGACACGCTGAACCGCGTGCAGAAGCGCAAAGCGGTGGTCTTCCTGCTCAGCGACTTCCTCGACCGCGGCTACGACACGGCGTTGTCGATCGTGGCGCGCAAGCACGACCTGGTGGCCATGCAGCTGGTGGATCCGCGCGAGCGTGCCCTGCCCCCGGTCGGTCTGGTGCGGCTGTACGACGCCGAGACCGGACGCGATGTGCTCGTCGACGCCGGCGACCGTCGGGTGGTCGAGGCCTACGCCGGACGGACCGAGCGCTGGCAGTCGGAGTTCGAGCGGCAACTGCGACGCGCCGGCTGCGATCTGGTGACCGTGGACGTGAGCCGGTCGGTGGTCGAGCCGCTGCAGCGCTTCTTCCGGCAGCGGGGGCGTGCACGACGATGACGAGGGCGTGGCTCTGCGTCGCGGCGGTGGCCCTCGCGGGCGTGGCACGGGCGGGGACGCTCGAGCCGGCGGAGCCCCAGCTCGGGGAGCGTGCCACGCTCCGCCTGGAGACCGCTCCCGCCGACAGCACCGAGATTCCCACCGGCACCGGTGTGGTCCTGCGCGAGACGGTCGATCCGCGCACCTACCGCGTGGTCGCGGTGCGGGTGGGCGACGCTGCGATCGCCCTGCCGGCCACCGGGGACACGCTGCGCTGGGCGGTAAGCCCGCGTCTGGCCCAGGCCACGCCCGACAGCCTGCGACCGATCGAACGCGTGGGGGACATCGGCCCCTCGTGGTGGATCCACGGGCTGGCCGCGTTCGCCGTGCTCCTGTTGATCCTCTCCCTGTGGTGGCGCCGCCGCCGCCGGAGCCTGCCGGGCGCTGCTCCCTCCGTGCCCCTGGATCCTCCGCACGAGGTGGCCCTGCGGCGCCTGGACGAGATCCGGGATTCCGGGTGGATCACCGCCGGGCGCTTCGACGACGTGTACGTGCACGCCAGCCAGGCCCTGCGCGGCTACGTGAGCGGGCGCTACCGTGTCCCCGCACTGGACTGGACGACCGACGAGACCATCGAGCGTCTGACGGGCGCCGGATACGAGCGATCGGAGGTGGCCGACGTCGATCCGCTCCTGCGCGCCGCCGACTCGGTGAAGTTCGCGGCGCGACGCCCGACGGAGCACCAGGCCGAGCGGTGGATCGACGACGCCCGGGCGTGGATCGAGCGTACCGCGGTTCCCGTGGTCTACAGCACACCCGACGCGATCCGGGCCGCGGAACGTCTGCGCGACGGGAGGGATCGGTGATGGAGTTCGCCCGCCCGCTCGTCCTGCTCGCGATTCCGATCGCCCTGTTGATCGTCGCGGCGGCTGCGCGTTTCGCTCGCGGGGGGAGCGCGGTTCGTTTCAGCGACCACGGCCTGCTCCGCGGAGTCGGCCGCGGCTGGCGCGCCCGCCTGCGGCCCTGGACCACCGTGGTCCGCGCGGTCGCGATCTGCCTGCTGCTGGTGGCCTTCGCCGGCCCGCGTCTGGCCCACGACCGCGAAGTGATTCGGGGAGAAGGGATCGACATCGCCCTGGTGCTCGACATCAGTGGCAGCATGCGCGCGCTCGACTTCGAACCCGACGACCGGCTGGCCGTGGCGAAGCGCACGATCCGTGACTTCGTCGACGGCCGGAAGCAGGACCGTATCGGGCTGGTGGTCTTCGCGGCCAAGGCCTTCACCCAGTGTCCACTGACTCTGGACTACGACGTGCTCGTGCGCTTCCTCGACGAGGTCGACGTCGGGCTCATCGAGGACGGCACGGCCATCGGACTGGGCATCGCGACGGGGGTCAAGCGCCTGGCCCGCAGCGAGGCGCAGAGCAAGGTGCTGGTGTTGCTGACCGACGGGGTGAACAACGTGACGACCGTCGATCCGCTCACCGCTGCCGAGGCGGCGCGCGCGCTGGGTGTCCGCGTCTACACGATCGGTGTCGGGAAGGAAGGCCTCGCTCCGTATCCGGTGGATCATCCGATCCTCGGTCGTCGCTACACCCAGATCGAGACGCGTATCGACGAGGACCTGCTGCGACAGGTGAGCGAGCTCACCGAGGGTCAGTACTTCCGCGCGCAGAGCGGTGAGGGCCTGCAGCGGATCTTCGACACCATCGACGAACTCGAGAAGTCCGAGATCGAGACCGAGGTCTTCACCAACTACCAGTCGTTGGCGGCGTGGTGGATGATCCCCGGCCTGCTGCTGCTGCTGCTCGAGACCGTTCTGGCCGCCACCTTGTTCCGCGTGCTGCCCTGAGGAGGCCGAGCCAAGTTGCGCTTCGCCCATCCCGAACTCCTGTGGCTGCTGCTCGCCGTGCCGCTCGTGTGGGCGATGCTCTGGTCGACGCGCGTCCGCGCGGAACGGCGGTTGCGCGACTTCGTCGGTCCGTCCGTCCAGAGCGCGCTCGGTGTCGGCGGGCGCGACGGAAGGAGGGTCGCACGGGCGGCCCTGCGTCTGATCGCCCTGGCCCTGGTGGTGATCGCGGCGGCCCGGCCGCAATGGGGCGCGAGTGAGATCGAGGTCGAGCAGGAGGGGATCGACCTGGTCGTCGCGCTCGACATCAGCCGCAGCATGCAGGCCGAGGACGTCCGGCCCAGCCGGCTGGACCGCGCGAAGCTCGAGATCGCCGAGCTGGTCGAATCGCTCGACGGCGACCGGGTCGGACTGGTCTTCTTCGCCGGTGCGGCGTTCCCGCAGTGTCCGTTGACGGTGGACTACGCCGCCGCACGGCTCTTCCTGAACCAGGCCGACCCCACCATGATCGGTGCGCAGGGAACCGATCTGTCCTCGGCGCTGTTCACCGCCCTGGAACTCTTCGACGACGAGGGAGGCCGTTCGCGCGTGGTCCTGGTGGTGACCGATGGCGAGGACTTCGGAGACGATCTGGACCCCGCGCTCGAGGCCCTGCGGGAGCAGGGCGTGACCCTGTACGCGGTGGGGATGGGCACGTCGGAGGGGGCGCCGATCCCCGAGTACGACGATTCCGGCCGTCAGCAGGGATTCGTCCGCGATCGAGACGGCGAGGTCGTCATGAGCCGCTTGCAGGAAGCCGAGCTGCTGCGCCTGGTGTCGTCGACCGAGGGTGCCTACGCCCGTGCCGACCGCGGAGGACTGGACGTGGAACGTCTGCGATCGGAGATCTCCACCATCGAGGGTTCGGCGATCCGCGCCCAGCGCATCGTCAGCTACCGCGAGCGCTACGCCTGGCCGCTCGCGGCCGCGGTGATCCTGTTGCTGGTCGAGGGCTTCCTTCGCGACCGGAGGAGGCAGGAGCCATGAGGAGCGTCCTCGTCGTCGTCGTGCTGATCGTGGCGTCGTGTCCCCGGCCGGTCCAGGCCTGGGATCCTCTGCAGCGCGCCGAGCGGGCCGCCCATCAGGCCCAGGAGTCCTTCGCACGCGGCGACACGCTCGGCGCGCTGGAGTCCATGCTCCGCGCCCAGGCGCTGGCGCCGGAGGATCCACGGATCCGGGCGGGCCTGGCCGAGACCCTCTACGACGGTGGTGAGTTCGAGGCCGCCATGCGCCAGTACGCTCCCCTCGCCGATCCCGAGGCCCCCCTGCCGCGACGGCTCCGGGCCCTGTACAATGCGGGCAATGCCGCCTTCGAGCAGCAGGACTACGAGCGGGCGCTGCAGTTCTACACCGAGGCGCTGGTGCAGGGCGACTCGGAGCCCGATCCCGATCTACTGCACAACCTCGAGCTGGCCCAGCGGTTGCGGGATCAGCAGGAGCAGCAGAGCCAGCAGTCGGAGGAGCAGGGCGAGGACGGCGAGCCGCAGGACGGCGA
>Ga0209949_1000045_pt1 | contig 75285 bp, 62 predicted proteins | sample SalPonC_black_MG_FD_185711 | JGI IMG/M metagenome (GOLD analysis project Ga0209949, IMG submission 185711) | Salt pond soil microbial communities from South San Francisco under conditions of wetland restoration - Salt Pond MetaG... | ecosystem: Environmental > Aquatic > Marine > Intertidal zone... | reverse complement strand
AAAATAGAAACCACAAAAGAAATTTCATTGCTTTTCCAACTCCACCCCGGTTTCTCCGATAAAGAAGCGCCCGACTTGCAATGGAGTTACCTGGACAAAAACTGCTGGAAACCGATACCGGAAAAACAAATATTAGTTGACGGCACCCGCAAGCTGCTCAACGCCGGCATCGTACAAATCGAGCTGCCCCGGGTCACCGACCTCAACCACCAGGCCCTGCCGGCCGGCCTGTACTGGCTGCGGGCTTCTGCTGACAACCCCGATGCCGCCGGCGACCTCATCGCCGTACACCCCCAGGCGGTGGCTGCTACCTGGCTAGACCAGGGCAATACACTCGACCATCTCGCACAGCCGCTGCCGGCGGAAAGCATCACGGATTTGCTTCGACGCGATCCAAACATCCGTGCGGTCACGCAGCCCTATACGTCGTTTGGCGCCCGCCCCGCCGAGCCGGTCGAACACTACCATACCCGCATCAGCGAACGGCTGCGGCATAAGCAGCGCGCCCTCAGCGGCTGGGACTACGAGCGGCTGGTGCTGGAGCGGTTTCCGGAAGTGTATAAGGTGAAGTGCCTTACAGCCCGGGAGAAAACGCAACTCCACCATGAAGACAGGAGCAACCCCGCCGAGGGCAATGTCATTCTGATCGTCATTCCCAATATCGCCAAGGCGGCGCCCTTCTTTCCGCTGGAACCGAGGGTGTCGAATGATAAACGAGAAGAAATTCAGAAGTATCTCCGTCAATACGCCTCTCCCTTCACCCGGATCGAGGTGCGCAACCCGCGCTTCGAGTACATCCGCTACCGGATGGATATCCGCTTTCACGAAGGATACGACGAAAATCTATACGCCAAAAAGCTGAACGAAGCGCTGCACCGCTTCCTCTGCCCCTGGGCCTACGAGGCTTCCGCGGACATCGCCTTCGGCAGCCGGATCTTCCACTCAGAGGTCATTTACTTTATTGAAAAACTGCCGTACGTGGACTACGTGGTGAATTTTAAGCTGGCGCGGCAGTATCAGGGCGGAGAGGATGAATGGGGTTGTATGAGGGATTACGGATGTGCGGCAGCGCAGTATCCGGATTCGATTTTGGTGTCACACCGGGAGCATTTTATTGGGCAGGTAGAAACAGATGACTATGACCCGGATGACTATAAAGGCGTGGGATATGAGAGGATTGGGGTGGATCATTTGGTTCAATAACTAAAATCAATTGCAATGGCAACGCGTGATCAATTAAAAAAGGAGTTCAAAAGCGGAGAGTGCCCGAGTCAGGAGGATTACTATGCTATTTTTGATTCGACCGTAGGATATGATGAAGATGGAGTCACCAAGCCCTCGGGAAATAATCCCTTAAAAATTCAGGGAAGAAGTACTGAAGAAAACATCCTTAGATTTATCCCCCAAAACTTGTCCCGTAAGGAGTGGCTCATCCAATTAAATAAGGGAAATAAGCCTGGGTTATCTATATCCAATGAAAATGGTCCATGCCTTTTCTTAAAAGAGGATGGGAAGGTTGGAATTGGGACTGAAGAGCCGAATAATTTACTCACTTTGAGGGCTCAAATACCAATTATAGAACTTTATGGAGGCAAACTGCCGACGGGCGAGTCCGGTGAGTCAATTGGTCAAATAAGGTGGTACGGAACCACTTCGGATGAAAACGATGAAGAAGAGATGGCTCGTATTCAAGTTGTTCATGATGATGTAACGGATGCATCCGATAATGCAAGTTTTCATTTTTACCAAAGAATCAATAATCAATTTAAGGAGGTATTGACAATTGATTCTGAAGGAACAGTTCATTCCCAAAAAATGGTGATCGGGGAAAATAATAATTCTCTGAATGGTGAACTTGAAGTTTTTGGAATGATAAAAGGACCACTGACACTTCCACTTAGACAGCAAAAAGTAAGTTCTATTGTGATTTGGGGTGTTCCAGGAGATACTATTCCTCTGACTATCCCGATTTTTGACAATGAAGAGGAAATCACTCACCAAGCTCTTAGAAAAATATTCATTAATGATATCAAGTTTTTTGGAGAACAACGAAATGCTACTCGAAAATATCGGATAAAGACTGTTTTCTATTGCTCACAAAGAAGTATCAATATTGGCAGTTGGATAGTTTTCTCTTTTAAACCATTCTTTGAAAATTCTTTGTTTGAAATCCACATTGATACACCAATGGGAAGTAGCATAGCAGATGAATATCATAGTAATAGCATTTTTTTCAATCTTGATATTTCAGGTTATGATCGTGAAATTTGGGAGTTTATGATTCATGCAATTGATGAAAACAAAAATAATGATCCTCCAGAGTTTGAGTTGAAACTGAAATATGCAGAAATTGAAGCGTGGGATTTTTTTTATTGAAATTCAGCATTTTTCGCATTTATTTTTTAAATAAATAAAAACAGTAATGCCGTATGTAAGAAAATATTTTTTCGATACTACTTCCTGGACCGACCACAACCTCCACGATCCCGGCATCACCCTCCTGGAGCACCTCGCCTATGCCATCAGTGACCTTCGTTACCGCTTGGGGTTTGAGATGGAGGACTTGCTGGAGGGCGCCAGGCGATCGGGGCTGAAACCATTTTTCACTGCCCGGGAAATTTTGCCCTCATCGCCCATCACCCTCGCCGATTACAGGAAGTTGCTTATTGATATATCAGGTGTAAAAAACGCCTGGATCCGCGCGCTGGAGCGCCCTCAGCCGGGCCTATTTTTCGATTCTTACCATACAGAATTATCCTTTCCGGTTAACCCGGCCAAGGCGGATGTCTTCACAAAAGGGCTGTATCAGGTATTGGTTGAAACCGAAGTAGGGAGTACCATCACCGATGCGGACATCTGGGATAAGCTGCATGAAAACCGCAATCTGGGAGAGGCGGTACAGGAGGTCACCCTGCTAAATCCCGAGTATATCGGTATCCGGGTTGAACTGGAAGTACGGGAAAAAACAGACCTGGAAAGCCTCAAAACCCGGATACTCCTGACGCTTCGCTCGTGGATATCTCCCAACATTCCATTTTATTCGCCGGCGGAAATGCTGGCCAAAGGAAAAACAGCCGGCGATATATTTCAGGGGCCGGTGCTCACCCACGGATTTATCGATGACGACGAATTGGCCCGCTTCGATAAAAAAAGCGCATTGCGCGTTTCCGATGCCTTACACCTGCTGATGGATTTACCGGAAGTGAAGTTGGTTCAAAATATATTGCTGAAGGCTAGTCCAACCGATGACCTTCTCTTCTGGCAATCAACGGACAACTGGGAAAAGCAATATCAACCGCTGACAGAGAACCTCGCTCCCCAACTGGCCTACCTCGATCTCAAATGTAACCATCGCCGTCAATTGCTGGGGTTTCCTCCTATTCACGGCGCGGAAATAAACCTGGACACTCCCGGCTCGGAGGCTTCTGAAGTGTTCTACGACCTGTATCCTCCCACCGGCAAATTCCGGCATCCCGAACGCTTCTTTTCAATTACCCAGGACCTCCCCCGGAATTACGGGGTCGGCGCCGACGGCTTACCGGACCGGGCCGGCGCCGCCCGCCAGGCGCAAGCCCGACAGCTGAAAGCATACCTGTCTATTTTCGAGCAGTTGCTGGCTAATTACCTGTCGCAGCTGGCACACGCCGGCGACCTGTTTGCCTTGGATTATGAGGGCGCCGACACCTACTTTTCTCAAACTCTGGCAGGGCCGGACGGGATTGTGGAATATCAGGAATTGCTGCGGGGGGGCTTAGCGGGAACGGAAGAAGAACAGATAGCCACCCTCGTCAGCTGGCTGAAAGGAGCAAGCCGCCAACACACCGACCGCCGTCACCGGCGCCTCAATCATCTGCTGGCCCGCCTTGGAGAGGACTTCCCGGAACCGTTCCTGGTTGCGGAAAACGGCAACGGTCAAACTCCTGCTTCCGAAAATAACCCGGAAACCCACCTCACCCGAAAATGGACTTTCGTTCAGGACTACGAAGCACTAAGTAAAAACCGGGGAAAGGGATTCGATCTTACGGACGATAGTCCGGACAATATCTCCGGGCTGGAAAAGCGGCTGCAGCGCCTGCTGGGTCTCGATGATATTTTTAAACCTGGCCTGGCCGGTCTGGAAATAGCCTATTACGACGAAACGGATCAGGTAGAGGACCATATTGAAGAGTTTCGCTTCCGCGTTATCGACCGGGATTCAAAAAAAATCCTGCTGAGCGCCAGCACCCGTTATTACACCCGGGAAGACGCCGAAGAAGAGTTGAAAATCGCAGTTAGACTAGCCGCCCAAGAAGGCGCCTACCAGCGGCTTAAAACGAGCGACGGCCGTTTTTACTTCAATATTGTCGATAATACCGGCGAGGTGGTCGCCCGAAGGATCGAATATTTTCGCTCCGCCTACTTGCGGGAAAAAGCCATTAGCCAGGTGAAGGCTAGATGTAAGGCGGCAGTGACGGAAGCGCTCCAAATAGTGGAACATCATCTTTTGAGGCCTGCCCCATCCCCAACCGGAATGATATTTCACTCCGCATGGAAGCCATTATGTCAGCAGCCCGATCCCTGGTCTCTGCAGCTTAGTTTTGTTTATTGTAAAGAATGGGGGCGGTTTAAGAATGCCGCTTTTCGCGAATATGTCAGTGAGGTGATTGACCGGGAAGTGCCCGTCCATCTGAAACCCTACATCAGGGCATTTGATGTAACCGAGATGGAGACGTTTCAGGAGATTTACGAACATTGGAAAACGGAAGAAGATCCCGGGGAAAAAGCCCGGTTAACGGAAGAGTTGAATGAATTGCTGCACATTAGTAGAAAAGTGGACAATCAAAGTCACGGTCTAACCATAACCGGAAACAATGCTTTCTTCACCATCCGATGGTATAATTCCCCCTGGGGGGATAATTCCCCCACCGATAATTATCAGCAGACCATCAGCTTTTGGCTCCAGCTCGGAGAATCGAATCCCGGACAAACCCTGCCGCTTGTCTCCGTTAATGAACACCCAAACTTTCCGCCTTTCTTTTCACCCTTACTTCAATTTGGCTTCCAGGACCGGGGTGACCAGGTCGCCTTTTTCTTAAAATGCATGCGATATAACGATCCCGAACTGAATCTGGAAGTCGTACTCCCGGCAGAAGAGGCCCGGCAATGGAATCACTGGTCGATCGTGCTGGCCAAATCATCAACGCCTTCGGGACCTCACCCGGGAGGCGGCAACCGGGTGAATGAATTTGCCAAGTTATACTTAAATGCAGACGATGCCGGCTTGCCGGAATACCTGAGAGAAAATGTGCCCCGGGAAAACCTGCCTTCCTTTTCCACTACGGATAGCGGTCCGCAGTGGGAGATCGGCAATACGGAGGACCACCCCTGTCATTATTTCTTTACAGACTTCCGGTTTTATGGCCGGCTCAGACAAAAATTAGAAATTCAGCAGGACTATCAAAATAGGCTGGAAATCGTTTATCCGCCGGAACCCGGTCATCCATTGCCGGCAGGGCTTCTAGGCTATTGGCGACTAGACGACCGGAAACTGGGCGCTTTCGGTACGGATCCACCGGATCCGGATTCCCAGGGGTATCATCCTCCTTACTGGGAACCATCCAATGAGGAAGACGATGGCTGGCACTGGTATTAAAGAACCCAATTTCTGATGAAAAAGCAGCGCCATATTATCCGCGAACAGGTCCTGGAACTGGAATTCTCCAGCCGGACGGCTGCCGAACGCTGGCAGGCCGAAGCGGCCGCTATGGCCCGCCGTTCCATTGTTCCTCTTCTGGATCGATACCTTGACGAACTTTGCGATCCCGACACCTTGATACGCATCGATACACTTGAGCTGGATATTGGAACGTTAGACCCGAAACGCTTGCATTTCGACCTGGAAGAGAAAATGCGCCGTCAATTGAAACCGGCCCTAAAAGAAGCGATGCGCCGGCAAAATAGAGAATCAACAACTCGTTTAGTTTTGCTCGATTTCTTCATCACCAAGGGTGTCCTCCCCTGGTGGGCCGATAAGGACGATCCCACCGTCTTAGAGACGAGCATGTCCCATATAATCGCCAATAATCCGGGAGAATTAGAAGAAAAAATAAGCACTTACATCCGCCATGAAAAATACTTGCACCGGTTGATCCATTATTTTTCTGATGCGATGCTGCTGAACATAGTAAAATCTTTTTCGGGCACCTTTCACCTGTCTCTGGAGGAGCTGTTTCGCGATCTCATCCGGGTTGCTCCCGAGACTTCAGTACTTAGGAAGTATTCCTTTAAAGTCAAACGTCAGGAAATTTGGAAGGGATTTTTTTATGCCTTAGTCGCGTTTCCTTCTTCGAAGGAGAACACCACTTCTTTTACCAGGCAGATAATGCTTCATCTATCAACCGCATTTGGCATTCCTCTTTCAAACTTGACGGCTTCAATTAAGAATCTGACAAAAGAAGAAAGTATACTCGGACAGCAATTAGAGGAACCTGCAATCCACCCAAAAAAGGAAAGTCGAAACCTTGAAGAAGCGCCTCCTGGCGAAACACCAAAGGAACGACCTATAACCGACGTCTTCAGCCAAACCGACGAACTATACCTTACCAACGCCGGCCTTGCCATCCTCACGCCCTACCTGCCCCGTTTCTTCGAAAACATGTATCTCGTGGAGAAAAAAACCTTCATCGATGAGTTGGCTCCCCACAAGGCCATGGCATTACTGCAATTCCTCGCCGACGGCAGTGTCGAACCGCCGGAATACTTGCTTCCTTTGAACAAAGTGCTTTGCGGCATTCCGCTGGAAACGCCTTTCGAAGCTGTAGTCGAATTAGATAAGGAAGAAACAGAAGCTGCCGAAGCTTTCCTCGAAGCCGTCATTGCCAATGCCCCGATTCTAAAAAACATGTCGATCGACGGCTTTCGCAACACCTTCCTGCGCCGTAAGGGTATCCTCAGCTTTGAAGACGGCCACTGGATGCTACACGTGGAGCGCAAAACCTACGACGTGGTGCTGGACCGTTTTCCGTGGCCTTTTAAGATCGTGAAGTTGCCGTGGATGGAGTATGTGTTGTATGTGGATTGGTAAAAACGAACAGGATGAACAAGAATAGTCAAGAAAGCACTCCGAACTTTGAAGGAATCATCCAGGATCTGGCCAAAGAACTCCACTGGTTTACCCAGGTTCTTGACACCCGCCTGAAGCTCTACTTCGGCCAGGAATCGGAGTACGAGGATATTGAAGCCTTATCGCCCCCGGAGTTGACCGATTCCGATTACGCGCAACTGGTTCGGGATAATGATTTCGGCTTTGAGGAACGGGTGGCCCTCCTACTCGCTCTCACGCCTCATCTACAGCCCCGGCTGCTCGACGTCTTCTTCACCAAGAACGCTACCTTCGACCGGCCCTTCACCGAATTCGGCGGCTATACACACCCTCAGCATCCCGGCTTTTTACCTACCGGGGAGACGCTGGCCTTTATATTGGCCGGAAACGATTTTGAGCGCCGGCTGCCGGTCCTCGCCCTTTTCGCTCCGGAACACTCTTTCGTCCGGCAGCACATCCTGTCGCTGGAGCCCGGTCCGGAGGGCGGCCCCACGCTCAGCGGCAAGCTGCTCCTCGCTCCCGACTACCTGCACCGGCTGTGCACGGGTCGCCCCTACCGGCCACGCTTCGGCGCGCGCTTCTCTGCCCAGTTGATTGAAACGGAACAAGAATGGAACGACCTCATCTTGCCGGAACGCACCATGCAACAGATCGAAGAGATCGCCCTATGGATCGTACACGGTCCAACTTTGCTCGGGGACTGGGGCATGCGCCGTCAGCTGCGCCCGGGCTACCGCTGCCTCTTCTACGGCCCGCCCGGCACCGGCAAGACGATGACGGCTTCCCTGCTCGGCAAGCGCACCGGCAACCCGGTTTACAAGGTAGACCTCTCGCTGGTCGTCTCTAAATACATCGGCGAGACGGAGAAAAACCTCGCCCGCGTCTTCGACCAGGCCGAACACAAAGACTGGATCCTCTTCTTCGATGAGGCCGACGCCCTCTTCGGCAAGCGCACCCGCATCCAGGATGCCCACGACCGCTACGCCAACCAGGAGGTGTCCTACCTCCTCCAACGCATCGAAACCTTCGACGGCATCGTCATCCTGGCCTCCAACCTGCACGACAACCTCGACGAAGCCTTCAGCCGCCGCTTTGAGGCGATGATCTACTTTCCGCTGCCGCAAGCGGAACAGCGCCTGCGAATCTGGCAACAAGGCTTCTCTCCGAAAGCGAAGCTGGCGCCGGAGGTGGACCTGCCGACGATTGCCCGGCAGTATGAGCTATCGGGCGGTGGGATTATGAATGTAGTGCGGCTGGCTTCCTTGCGGGCGATTGGGAATGGGGGGACGGTGCGGCTCAGTGATTTGATGGAGGGGATTGGGCGGGAGTATGGAAAGGAGGGGCGGACTATTTGACCATTTTTATTAGAGTTAGTGTCAGCGAGGAACCTTGCACCATTCTATCCTGTTTGTTATCTTGAATAAAAAACGAATGGTCGATGAAAGATTCTCTGGCAGATCAACTAATGGAACGCCCTGATGCAAAGCTGATTGTCGATGAAGTGAATCAGATGCTGGAAGCCGAGCGCCGGTTGCGGCAACACTTCTATGAGACGGTCCGGGAAGATGAAAAAGCGGAATTTATCAACGGAGAAATCATCGTTCATTCACCTGTGAAAAAGAGGCACGATAATGTAAGCGGCAATCTCTATGTTTTATTGAAAACATTTGTGGTCAAAAACGACCTCGGTTACGTCGGTCACGAGAAGGTCATGGTCAGCCTCTCCCGTAATGATTACGAACCGGATATCTGTTATTTTGGGAAGGAAAAGGCCCAACACTTCGATGATGGACAGACCATCTTTCCGGCGCCCGACCTCATCGTGGAAGTGCTTTCCGCAGGAACCCGCAACCGGGATTATGGAGTTAAACTGGAGGACTACGAAGCCCACAAGATCTCCGAATACTGGATCGTGGATCCCAAAATCCGCACCTTAGAGCAACGAATACTGGATGGCGAAAACTATTTGCTCCAAACCACTCTCCATATCGATGATGAGGTTATGAGTTCCATTCTTCCCGGCTTCCGTATTCCCATGCGGGCGATATTTGACGAAAAAGCGTATTTAGCGGCTTTGGCGGCTGTGTTGCAATTGAGGTAAGTTGTTTTTTGCCACTTATCTGACGCTGGTCGCCCGGCAGTACGAGCTTTCCGAAGGAGAATTATGAATGGGGGGATGGCTTCGTTGCGGGCTATTGGGAATGGGGGGATGGTGCAGTTAGATGATTTGATGGAGGGGGTTGGGCGGGAGTGTGTGATTTTTTGGTCAGAAACAGCATCAGAGCAACTTTGCACCATTTTCTACTGTTTTTCATCTTACGTAGCAAATAGAGAGGTGATGAAGGATTCTCTAGTAGATCAACTAATGGAACGTCCTGATGCGAAGCTGATCGTCGACGAAGTCAGTCAAATACTGGAAGCGGAGCGCCGGTTGCGGCAGCACTTCTATGAGACTGTCCGGGAAGATGAAAAAGCGGAGTTTATCAACGGAGAAATCTTCGTTCATTCGCCTATGAAAAAAAGGCACGATCATGTAAGCGGACCACCTTTTTGAAGTAGTCCCTAGTCGTACCAACTATTCAGTAACAACTCATCAAAATACAAAATGATGTTTCCTTTTCCTCGATTCACCAGAGCTAGGTTGTAAGCAAACCAATTTTTGACTGTTTGTGATAAGGCTATGCTTGTCGGTTACTGTTCCGGTTACTAGCGGGTACTCCACTTCCCGACGTATCCAGAAGCCCCTGCTGCTAATCCCGTGAGGCCTCCAAAGCCGATAACTGATTGAGTTGGGATATCGTCCAAACTTCGATTGCAGAAAAAATAGAGTACCGTTCCTCCTACTCCTCCACCGGCAGTAATACTGGCAGACTCCAGAACTCCCCTTCCTTCAAAATCTTCTAGTTTCATGGGTACAGTAGTTCTAAATTCGGTCCAATCAGAAACTCCATAACCACCAGCTTTATATCCCACTGTTAGCCCGATACCAGTAAATGTAATGAAGACTTTTTCCTTCGGCCTGCCATTTCGCATTGCTTGCAACTCAAATGTAATTAATGTGCCGCCAAGAATAACCCCTCCCTCTCCTCCAGAGATAGTTCTGATGCGAAATTGATAGCTTTTTCTTTGTTCTTCTTTTGCTTTTTCCTTTTCTCTTTGTTGAATACTTTCCCAGATTTTGTCTAACCTCTCCATTTCTTTTTCGTCTATGACAGGCGCTTTTTTCTCCTTCATATAGAAGAAAATATGAGAATTTTGGACCGTTTTACCCTTCGCTACTAACACATTCAAAATGATGCATTCAGGTAAGGTTCTTTTTGCTAGCAGCCGATCAAATACTGCTTTTCTGAAATTGGATCTAAAACCCATAATATCAGGCCCCCAAGATTTCGGCAATCTAACCTTATTGAGTCTTTCTATCAGCATATTATAGGCAAAGGATTCATAAAATATATAATATTTCTCCGTCAGAGCTTGTGGAAAAGAAGCAAGAGGAACTTCAAAAGTGATTTCTTCAATTTCATGGTTACCCGTTCTTTGCACCATTGAATCATGGCATTTTCCGCCAGTGAATTCATGTTTTTGATTTGTTCCAAGAATATTTTGCTGCACCACATGCCCCAACTCATGCCCCAACAACCACTTCCCCGCCCCCGTCTCCGGCTGAAACTGCCCCTGATTAAAATACACATTCCCTCCAACCGTAAACGCCTTCGCCCCCACCTCCTCACTCATCCGCACCGCCTCAGGCCCCGTATGCACCCGCACACCCGAAAAATCCGTCCCAAATGCCTGCTCCATAAAGCTCAGGGTAGGCTGCGGCAAGGGTTGCCCGCTTCCTTTTGAAGCGTTTAGCCGGCTTTCCAAGGAGGAGCCGGCCTCGGTGGAAGCATGATCCGATTGCAATGGACTGATCTGATGGGCTAAAGGTTTGGACTGAAGGGTATCCTCCTCCAAAGATCCGACTTGGACATCCGCCTTCGACATCCGCACCACCTGATCCGCCACCGCATCCGCTTCGCGTTCGTATTTGTCGCCGGATTGGCCGATTTTCAGTTTGGCTTGGATGGGCTTTTTCTTTTTTAATTCCTCCTCTTTCTTTTTTTTCATCTGAATAACCGGCCCATCCACCGATGGCAATCCATAGGTCGGCGGGGAGACTGCCTGTCCTTTCCCTTTTTTCGCATCCGAACGGTTAGTCGTGGCGGTATTGGTCTTTTCGCGTGGTGCTTTCATGAATTGGCGGATTGGTGATGGGGTGCCGATGTATGATAAACCGCTTTCGGTCATCGAAGTGAGGTTGGATCCGAGGATTTTCCGGGAACAGGAAAATTACGATGGCGGGTCAGTATTTCAGTTAACTAATAAAATAAAGGATTTGGGAATGGCAGGAAATGACAAAGGTCATCAGACTGGTAATCATTTGTGTATTGGAGAACAGGTAATCATTCAGGAGATAATTCACCTCGTCCACGATCAGTTTGGCATCGGGACGCTCCATCAGTTGTTAGGCCTGGGAGTCTTTCATCTGTGCTTAGGGTTGTGTAAAGAATAACTTATAACACTTGGCTGCTTCTTTTGAAGCTATACTTCGTTAAAAATACTCGCCGTAACTTTGGCTACGCCTGCGTTTTTCGCCTCGTCTAGCTTCAAAATAAGCGACCCAATTATTCATAACTTATTCTTTCCACAACCCTTAATTTGAACTTCAAGATATCAAACATGCCTTGATCACACCAGATTCCCCCCTGAAAAGTCATCCCGGCCCACTGACACAAGTCATTGAGGATTTAAATAAAATGAATTAACATTTAAGTCCAATAGACTAATTGCGCCGGTTCGCCCCGTTCTACAACCTCACCTTATTCCGCGCCGGAAAGCGACGCCCCCGATTCATCAACCAATACCCGAACTAAATGGACACTTTATTCTTCGCATTCGCCAACGATCCGCTGAATCCTTTGCCCACGTTGCAAAGGGAACGGGATGAAATTTCTGATTTTTTATCCCCAGGAGAACACGAGGAGCGGTTCAACATGCACATGGAGGAGACCGCTACGCGGGAACGCATTGCCCAGTACCTGACCGGTTTTCGCGACGACATCGTTCTTTTCCACTACAGCGGCCACGCCGGCCGCGATGCGTTGTGGACGCGGGAAGAAGCCAGCCGGGCCGGCGGCATCGCGCAATTGCTGGGACAATGTCCGAAACTGAAGGTGGTCTTTCTCAACGGCTGTTCTACTGAGGGCCAAGTGAAGGCGCTTATGGGAGCCGGCATTCCTGCCGTTATCACCACCAGCGCACCGGTGGATGACCGGACGGCAACGACCTTCGCCATCCGATTTTACCAGGCCCTGAGCTCAGAGGCGAATCTGGAGACGGCTTTCAAACTCGCCAAAGGCGATGCCCTGGCGCTGAACGCCAACTTGGACATTCCTCTGAAACGTGGTTTTGAATTGCCGGATGAGAAAAGCGAAAAACCGGTATGGGGTTTTTTTGTACAGCCGGGACGCGACAACCTGTTGGACTGGCGTCTTCCCCAAAAAGGAATTGAACGCCAATACAAAGACTTTATTCCTAACCAGCTGTTGCTCGACACCCTCATAGAAGTGCTGGCCCCTTATGACCGCCAGGTGCGCCATATTAAGGAAGATGAGGCGGCCGGTGACACCATCGATTTGTCCGATAAAAACGTAGCCGTTCTCAATTGTTTGCCCGGACCGGTCGCTGACCAGGTACGCAAACTCCTGGCCCTGACGCCCGATGAGAAAGAACAGGGCTATGATCGAATCAGTCCCGACCGTCTTCAACAACTGAGCCTAACCTCTACGATCATTATCGAACTGTATACCGACACCTTACTCGCTCAACTTTGGGAAGCCAAGGAAAAACATCCCGACCTGGAACTAACCGAAACGCTCAAAAAATCCCTGAGCCGGTTCATCCAACTTCGGGCGCCAAATCTGACGCTGCATGACTATCTCCCGCTCATCCAAAGCATTCGCGAAGCACTCGACAGCGTAGAGTATCCCTACTTTTTTAAAGAACTGCACCAGCATCACCCTACCAGTCCTTTCCGCAAAGCTTGCGAACAACTCAACATCCTCCGGCATCAGCTCATTGAAGGCGATTTCCCATCCGACCGCGTACCGGAAGCCTGCCGCCAGGCCGAAAAAAGCCTCGCCACCATCCTGCGGGAACTGGGCTTCCTCGCTAAGTATACCTTGACAGCCGTCCAAATGATCAACGCCGTCAAATTCCGCCATCAGGAAAAACCCACTTTCAGCCATTCGCTTGTTAAACTGGTCAAAATCGTTGGCGGAACCGAAAAGAAAAAGGAAGACCTGGACGAAGTGATGTACAGCCGTTCCGTGCTGATGTTGAAAACAGATAATGCTCACACGCAGTTTCTCAACCTTTCTCCCTTTATCATTGACAAGCACGCCTTTGAGAAAGGTCCCTCGGAACGGCCGAAGCTTTATTTCTTCCACTATTACCAACCGATGGAAGACACTTACTATTTCCATTATGCCTACAAACCGGATGATCCTCTTTTTCCGGTATCCGAACAGGAGTATCCCATGGTGACCGCGCAGTTCGACGCTTTTTCTCAGCTCATCTTCGGAAAACCGATGGCGGCTGTTTTGGAAAAAATACAAGAATCGAATAAAACCACACCCTAAGCATAATGAACAGTCCTTTTAAATTTCTGGATCCCTTTGGCCCCGAAGACCGGGACGTCTTTTTCGGACGCGACCAAGAAATCGAAGCCCTCTACGAATTGGCGCTCAAAGGCCGATTGTTGCTCGTCTATGGACTTTCCGGCACCGGCAAAACCAGTCTGGTGCAATGCGGCCTGCGCAACCGCTTCGATTATACGGAGTGGTTGCCAATTTTCGTTCGCCGCGGCGATCACATCAACCGCTCTCTGAAAATCACCCTGGCCGAAACGGCGGGGAACCTCGCCGGTGAGGAAAACCTAATCAACAACGTCAACCGGATTTATAAAAAACACCTTCGGCCTGTCTACATCACCGTTGATCAGCTGGAGGAACTCTTCATCCTGGGCGACGAGGCGGAGCGTGATGCCTTCATACAGTCCCTGCAAGAACTGCTTCACTCCGGACTGGACTGCCATATCATTCTCATCATCCGGGAGGAATACCTCGGCCGGCTGTATCCTTTCGAAAAAGCCATCCCCTCCCTCTTTGACTACCGCCTGCGCGTAGAACCCATGAATTACAGCAATGTGGAAAAGGTGATTCGCGGTTCGTGTGCACAATTCAACATCACCCTGGAAGAGCCGGAGCGAAATACCCGGCAGATCATCGAAAACGTCAGCAGCGGCAGGGCCATCATCCAGCTGCCCTACCTCCAAGTATACCTGGACCGGCTCTGGCGGGAAGTATATCATCGCAGCCACGCTAAAGCCTCCGCAGAACACCCCCCTGCGGAAGCAAGTGGAACCGGCTATCCACCCCTTACCTTAAGCACCCAGGACATCGACCGGCTCGGTAAAATCGAAGATGTGCTGGACAAATTCCTGCACGACCAGGAAGACGATATCTCAAAACAATTGAAGCAGGAATACCCCGGCCTGCCGGAACAGCCGGTAAAACCTATCCTCGACCTCTTCGTCACCGAAGAAGGCACCAAACGTCCCGTACTGTTTTCCAGACCCGAAGGCCGACCGGTGCAACTGAAAGGAATCGACCATACGCCCGTCAGCCAAATGCCTTCGGAAGCCGTACAGGAGGCCCTGACCACCCTGGATAAAGCCCGCATCCTCCGTATCAAGGGACAGCAGATCGAACTGGCCCACGATAGCCTGGCGAAATTGATCGATAGAGACCGGAGTGTGGAGCAAAGACAACGCAATCAAATCAGAAGGGAAGTACGATTATTCTACAATACTCACCGGGAAGGAGGCCCTTTCCTGACCAAAAAAATGGTCGAAAAGATAAGATACGGATTCCCCGACTTGAAACTGGAACCCGAACTGGAGAAGTTTATCGATGAAAGTAAAGCCAATTACGAGCGTGAGGAGCAGGAAAAAGAACGACAACAGCGGCGGGAACAAAAGGTCCGCAGACAACGGTGGTTCCTGGGCGTAATCGGGACGGCGCTGGTGATCGCGGTGGGATTGATTTTTTGGGCATTGCATGAAAAAAATATCGCTGAACGATTCGCAAAGGCTTTTTTCGCCTCCAAAGACGAGAAGTTCGCATGGGCCTATGATTTTGAAAGTGAAAAATTTAGTGTCATAGATCGAAGTGGAAGTATATTAAATGATACGCTTTGGGGAGATCCGAAGCAGTTTCACAATAATACGGCTATTGCAAGCCGGAACGGTCAATATTACTGGCTAAGAGGTGATGAAACGATCTCAGATCGATATAGCTGGTTGCATCTAACAGATAAAGATGTTTATTACGGAGTAATCGGCTCTAACCATATTCTACTCGATACTTTACGTGGTAAGCCTATAAGTACTAACCCAAGCTTACGGTCTTTCATAGATGATAAAAGCATGGAAGATACAGTGCCGGATAGTACGCAGCTTACCCCATTTTGGGTTGGAGATCAAATCGGTTTTAAAAACTTGCAAGGAGACACTATTTCTCCCCGCTATGAATCTTATCAAGTATTCTTCGATACCCTAGCTCCTGTAAAAAGAAATGATAAATGGGCATATATTAATCAATCTGGTTTAAGATATGGTTCTGTTCTATTTGAAAAAGCTGTGATGGAAATTCCCTATAATGGAATTTTCAGAATACAGGAAGCCGGCAAACAGGGAATCGCACATATTAGAGGAGATGAAATCCTTTTTCCATATTACCAGAGTATTGGGAATTTTTCAGAAAACTTGGCAAATGTTAACAAAAGTGGAAAATGGGGTTTCATTAATCCGGAGGGTAGAGAAGTCATTCGCCCTGTTTTTTTGGACGCCAGCCATTTTTCTGAAGGACTGGCAGCCGTTCAAGTGGATGAATCTTGGGGGTTTATTAACAAAGATGGACAACTTGTCATAGAACCAGTGAATTCCTATTGTGGCGACTTCTCCGAGGGGCTGGCTCGGGTTGAACAAAATAACTTATATGGATACATCGACAAAAAAGGCAAGATGGTCGTCCCTCCGACTTATGAATATGCTGGAAATTTTGCCGAAGGGCGGGCGCCGGTTCGAAAAGATCAATTATGGGGGTTCATCGACAAAGCAGGTAAAATAGTAATTTCTCCTTCTTTCCTCTTGGCTAATAATTTTAGAGAAGGTTGGGCCTGCGTGCAAAAAGACAATTATGCCTGGGCATTTATCGGTTTGAATGGAGAAGAAACAATGCTAAAAGATATTCAATACGCGGAAAATTTAGTTGCTGGAAGAGCTATAGCTAAAAAAAACAATTTATTGGGAATCATTGATTCAACAGGAAGGTTTATCCTGCCTAATAAATATACCCGGATTCAACAAATAGGTGAGAGCGAATTCATTCTTGAGCAAGGAAACAAAATCGGTTTAATAGCCTTTAAAAAGGACTTCATCTCAGCTATAGCCCGTGAACTTCCATGCGAGTATGAATGCATAAGTTATTTTTTGGATGATTACCTCATAGTCAAGAAAAACGGGAAGTGGGGATTTGTCTTTTGGGACGATGACTCTGTTGAACCGGCATATAAAATTGACTGCCGTTACGATGCGGTTACCCCTTTTGCTGAAAATGGATTCGCCCGTGTGTACGTAGAAGACAGGAGCTTGGATTTTCACATCAATAGAGAAGGAAAAATGTCGATCGAGTCATTTGAATAAAACTTAGAGAGGCCCTTTACTGTATACAGGGAATACTTAGACTATTTCTACAGGCATTATTCCAATTATTACCCAATGGCTGATTAACATTCGGGTAGTTGGTTTGGCAAAGAATATTTGAGCCGCGTCGAAAATTTTTAAACGGTGGCGGATTACTGAATCGGTATCCCCTGCGCTGTTGAGCGGCATTTTGCGCTACTTGTGGTATGCGATATGCCTCAAAATAAACCATCTGTTCCGGCGCAACCCTGAAGTATACCGTCGATGCATTATTAGTAGGTCTTGTTTCCGCATTGATCACCTCAAATTCATTCAAACTGGGATTCATCCGCACCGTGTACATATTTACATAGGCAGGGCGGCAACCCATCACATCCACCCGGAAGTTTACTTGCCCTTCCGCATCATGCTCCGCAAATTCTTTCTGAAAAGGCTGGAACAAAAGAAAAAGCCCCCCAGCCAGCACAATTCCGGCGGCGAAGCCATATAGTTTCCATTTCCCACCGCGCAGGGCGGTCCCCACCACGATTTGATTTTTCCGTGTAGCAGACATGTTCATTGGTTTTTTCGGTGAAGGAGTTCAATCCGATAGCGAGGTGAGCGATATCCGTTCCTAAATTATCGTCTTTTCTTTACTCATTTCAAATGAGAACAGTCAGCCGCTTAAAATGAGATTCGTCAGTTGCCGGGAGAGCGGTTAAACGATAGCAGGTTGGACTGTCCCTGTCTCTCACTATTTCCCATTCGGCTCCACCACCGCTCCCACAAACAACAACACCCCCGTTTCTTTATCCTTAATCGCGCAGAAAAACGGCCGGTCGACGACCATCTTGAAAGGCCGGGGCGGCGCGGTCATGGAGGCGAACACGGTCACGACACTGGTCGCCGCTGCCGCTTCGCTGCCTTCCTCATTCACCTCCAGAAAGGTTTTGTGACGCACCTCGCTGAGGTGGACCTCTTTCCGGGTATCCGAAAGGCCGGAGAAGTCGGCTGTGGCGGGGTGGAAAGCCGGCGACATCCCGAGGCCGGCCAGCGGATCATTGAGCGAAACGGCGTAGTCGAGCTTAAACCGCGGCAGGATCACGCGGCCTTTTTCCGGGCGGAGCTGCCGCTCGATCTTTTGCCAGCGGTCGCCGCGCAGAGTATGCAGGAAGGCGTCCAGCCCCGTCTTTTCATCCGGCAGGAGGATGTACATGCTGATCCGGTCTTTACCGTAGGGCAGCCGGACGGCTTCCAGTTCCGCACTTTGATAATGAGACAATTCCTCTGCCGCTTTCATATGCATCATCGGCAGGCGCTTCGTACGGCCGCCGGGCAGGTGGAAGTCGCCCTCTTCGGTGAGCGCCTTGTCAAAAGGATACTTCCAGGTGCCTTTAAAATAGACGGCATTCAGGAGGAGGAGCAGCGTTAGGGGATCGGTCCGGTCCAGGATGGAAGGTATTTTTCCATGGGTCTGTTCTGCAACCCATTGGTTGATCTTATCAACGGTGGCGGGCGACTGGAAATCCACTAACTTCGTTCTGGCGTGAAAATAGGTCTGGGCCTTTTCAATAAATTCAGGTGAGAGGCCGATACCCTGGTTTCCCCAAAGCGAATTGGCCAGTTCCAGCCGATAATCGCCATCCTCGCCGCTCGGGCGCAGCAGTCGCTCACGCAGCGCGGCGAAGGCTTCATTCAAGTCGTCAGCTTTGCCCGGCCACTCCAGCGTTTTGGCCATAGCGCGGCGCGTATCGCCGCCGGCGCCGTTGTACAGCAGGGCCAGTGCGGAAAAAACGCTGAAAGGGGACAGAAAAAAACTGCGGCTTCCCTCCCCTTCCGCGACTTCGCGCAGCAGCCGGAAGGTGAAGTCGTTGACGGACGTGATGAGCTGACGGAAAACGGCGGGATCGAGGTTGGCGTATGGGGTGGACATAAGATGGTCAGTTAGAAAATATTCAACAATAATCCTTCAATTCCTTATCATCCACCGCAATGAGCCGGTCGAGGCGGATGGTTTGGCCGCTTTCGAGTTCCATGTACTCTACGCCGTCACGCACGTACAGGTCGGCGATGACGGCGCCGGTGAGCGTATGTTCATGGCCGCCTTCCCGGTACTGTATGGTGCAGAGCCGGCGCAGGGTGGCGCGGGCTTCCAGTTCGTCGTAGAAGTTGCAGCTGATGGGATTGTATTTTGATGCGTCAGACATAATTGTGGGTTGTATGGATTGATGATCTTGCTGGATACTGTGGATGCTAAGTGGATACTGTGGATGCTAAGTGGATGCTGTAGATGCTTACCACCTCATATTATGGAACAATCCAGGACGGCATCACGTTGCATCAACATTTCTTGTATTTCCGGAAGGTTCCCCTGCACAAATGCCTGCTTTAGAGTGTTGAGACACAAAAGCGCGCGTATGAACACCGAACGACCAACGATATCCATTCTCGGCGCCGGCTGGCTGGGCTTGCCGCTAGGCGCCCATTTGGCGAAAGCCGGTTACTCCGCCAAAGGCTCTACCACCCGGCCTGAAAAGCTGGACACTATCCGGGAAGCCGGCCTGGAGGCCTATGAAGTGACTGTTGACGAACAGGTCAAAGGTCCGGATTTAAAGCACTTTTTTGACTGCGACATTCTCATTGTCAATATCCCGCCGGGGCGACGGCAGACGAATGTGGAGGAATACCACTTCCAGCAAATCCGCGCAGTCTATGAAGCAGCAGTGGCCGCCGGGGTTTCCCACCTGTTATTTATCAGCTCCACCGGCGTGTACGGCAACCTCAACCGCGTAGTGACGGAGGCCGATCTGCCCAATCCCTCGCGCGCCTCCGGCGTGGCGCTGGCTAAAATCGAGGAATTCCTGCGCGCGCAAACTGCCATGGAAGTCACCATCCTGCGAATGGCCGGCCTCGCGGGCAGCAACCGCAAAGCCGGACGTTTTCTGGCCGGAAAGAAAAATGTATCCAACCCGGAAGCCCCGGTCAATATGGTGCACCTGGAAGACTGTATCGGCGTCATTCAAACCGTCATTGAAAAAGGCAAATGGGGGGACGTTTTCAATGTCTCAGCTGATAAACATCCCTCCCGAAAAGAATTTTACATCAGCCAGGCGGAAAAAGACGGACTGGAACCACCTACCTTCCAGGAAGACGGCGAACCGGATTACAAAATCATTTCCAATGAAAAGGTAAGGGTGGAGCTGGGTTATCAGTTCCGGCATCCGGATCCATTGGCGTTCTGAAGAGGTTCGGTCAAGTTTAAGGAACCTCGGAGGTGTGCTGATTACCCATAAGTCGGTTTGGGCTACTTCTGCGGTTCAACTGTTCGTCGGTTTTACTGTTCTGCGGTTCTGAATGTCTACAAAAAGGTAAAAAACTGCTTCAAACAGATCGGAACCGCAGAACAGAAGAACCGATGAAGTTAGCCCCAACTAAAGATGTGAGTAATTGATACACCTCGGAGATTTCGTAAACGTAAGCCCCAAATATCACTCCTTCACCACCCGCCCCGTTCCCACTCCGTTTTTCGTGCGAACCTGAACCAGGAAAATCCCCTTCGGCAAGCCGGTCAGGTCGTCATCGTAACCTGGTGGATGACCCTGATGCGGTTTTCCTCCTCCGGCGTACAGCTGGTCCATCCCCGGCCCTGGTAGACCGCCGTGGAGTCCTGAATTCCCAGGTACTCATCTTCCTGCGCCGCTCCGACGAGAAAAGCTGCCAGACGCTTCCCGGCGGAAGCCCAGTACCAAACCGATTCGCGGGTGTAATTCCCAAAGTAGCGTTCCAGCGCAATGCGGCCGTCCTTGAGAATGATCAGTGATTTGCTGTTATTAGCTTCCGCAAAATGAACCAGCGTATCGATGCGTTCCGGGCACCAGCCCAACTCCAGCGGATCAACGGTCGCCCAGGTATCACCGGTCAACGGCGGATAATAGAGGGATTGAGTATGGAGGATACGTAGAAAGGGAAAAACAGGAAGAGAATGGTTAAGTATTCGCGACGCATAGGAAGATTGATTGAAGTGATATACTCCTTTTTCAGACGCCGGAAGTAAAGAGGGGTTTAAAAAATAAGTTCTCCCCGGTTTTCGGCTTTTCAAAGCCGAAAACCGGGGAGAACTTATTTTTTACCGTTCACCAACTCTGATTATTTCTTTTTCATCCACATCTCAATGGATGCCTCATTCATACGAACGTAATCCTTGTTACCCGCTTCCTGGGCCATTTCTTTCGACTTTTTAGCCACCTCGATAGCTTTGTCGTACCTGCCCATTTCGGCCAGAATCTGGGCTTGAGTGCGCAGCGTCCAGAAGCGCGGATTCATCTCATTGGCTTTGGCGGCCCACTTAGCGGCCTTTTCCAAGTCTTTGCCGGTTTCCAGGTAATAATTGGCGGCGGCCATGTAATCGTTGGCCGTCGGTCCGCCCATAGTGCGTTCAATCTGCCCCATCACTTTATCATCCACATCCACTTCCAGGGGAAGGCTGACCAGTGTGTTTTCCCACATCAGATCGATGGTGGCCTTATTATGGCGCACATTGTTGATGTTGATGAGGAAAGTCTCAACGAGATAATCGATTTCGCGGGGATCGGCGGTGAAGGAAGCTGCCGGATCCAATTCGACATAGGCGCCCCAGTTTGTCGACTCGTAGGGATAAAACCTGATTTCCCACTGATCTTCGCCGGGCTGGGTGAGCACGGCATAAGAACCACCTTCCAGTTTCTGCCCGCCCAGGGTGACGGCGTCGCTGAAGGTGAATTTGGTGGCGGCGTTGGCGCCAGTGCGCCACATATCACCATAAGGGACCAGTCCCTCTTCCGAAAAGACTTCTCGGCCTTTTACGCTGGGACGAGAGTATTCGATGTGTACATCCGTCAGACCCACCTGCATGGAAAGTTCAGCCGTAGGGCTGGGCGCAGGCGTTATGATCTGTGCTTCCAGCATCGTAGCTGATAATAACAACATCGTAAGTGCGAATAAGCTTGATACTAATTTCTTCATAAGAATTTTATTTGGTTTAACGTCAATTTTGAATAAACGAAATCAAAATTAACACTTTCCCTTATAGATAGGGTTGAAAACGTAAATGTTCACATTTTTTTAAGATATGGACTATCTTTGGCGGCATAATGATTCCAAGTCGGAAAGCGGAAGTGAGAAAGCGGAAAGCGGAAGGCGGAATACATAAGTCATTGATATTTAACTTTCTGATGATGATTATATCCGAAAAAAATGGGATTAGTATAAATACTGAAACTATATCATGAGCACCCACCACATCACGATCGCCATCATCGCCCATGACGGCAAGAAACCCGAAATGGTCGCTTTCGTCAAGGATCACTTCGATCTCTTCAAAGCCAAGAATATTCAGCTTATCGCCACGGGCACCACCGGTTCGCACCTGGAAAGAGCCGGCCTGGAAGTGGAACGCATGCAGAGCGGCCCGATAGGCGGTGACGCGCAGATCGCCAGCCGCATCGTCGAGGGAGAAGTGGATATGGTCATTTTTTTTCGCGATCCGCTAGGCAAACACGCCCATGAGGTGGACGTCAATATGCTTATGCGCATCTGTGATGTGCACAATATCCCGCTGGCGACTAACCCGGCGGCAGCGACGCGGCTGGTGCAGACGTTGTAGCTGGATGCTGGGGGCTGGGGGGCTCGCTAGCGGAGCAACAGCACCGTTCCCGATTCCACGATCATCTTCTCTCCTACCGATGTCTGATAACGAACCATCCAGGCATACACGCCGGGAGCAGCGGGTTGTCCGTCCGATTGACCATCCCAGTGTATTTCCGGATTTACACTTTCAAAAGCCAGGTTGCCCCAGCGATCGAAGATGCGAAGGGTGTAGGCGCCTGGTTCGCATTGATTCAGCGGGCCGAAGCGGTCGTTGAGACCGTCGTTGTTGGGAGAAAAAGCGTCGGGCAGGCCCAGGGCACAGGCCGAAGGAGTACAATCTTCACGGATAATCACTTCTTTTGATGATGAGTAGGTGCAACCATCCGCACTTTTTGCCGTCAGCAGAATCTGGTAAGTACCCGGTACAAATTCTACAGAAGGTTTCGCTTCCCCGCTCAGAATTCCGTCGCCGAATTCCCAGGTCCATTCCGTCAGCTCCGCGTTGCTCTCTGCGGAAAAAGAAAGGGGATTGTCGGCACAAGGGATACCGGTATAATTGATGCGCAGGGAATCTTCACACTGAATGACACAGGGTCTGATATCGAGATCGACGAATGACGTGTAGGCGCAACCCAGCGTATCGATACTTTTTAAAGTAAGGTTGGCAGCTTCTTCTTCCTCGAACACCAGCGTGCCCTCGCGCCGGTAGGTGAGCAGTTCGTCGTTCCAGCGCCATTCGTAAAACCGGAGGTCAAGAGTGGTTACCGGAAAAAAGTTGATCGAATCCACGGTGCAGGGAGCGCCGTCGAAGCCGATTTCCATGTAGGCGCCCGGTTCGCAGCTTTTATCCTGGCAATCGTAAATCGTCAGTTCCAGTTCAGCGGAATCCGGGCGGGCGCCGGCGTTGACAAAACGAACGCGCAGGAGATATTCCCCCGGGGTGGTAAATACGTGCCGGGGGCGTTCCTGTCCGGAAGTATTGCCATCACCGAAGTCCCATCGCCAACCAGTAGCGCCCTCTGCTTCCGCCACCTGAAAAGTCAGTGTCGAATCCATGCATACGCGCCCTTCCACCCGGATGAAAGGCGCTGTCTCCAGGCCCTGTGACCACAGAAAATAACTGAGGGGCAGAAGTAAAACCAACAGGAAAAGCCTTTTTGCCGACACCTTTTTACTTTTTGTCAAGGGAAGAATGTGTAAATTGAAGAATTGTTCAGCAATCACCAAATCCATGCGTCCACCCGATCATTCACGCGAAGAACGCATTAGTTTCCGTCACATTGCCGATTACATCATGGAACAGCTCAACCTGGAGCGCGGGCTGGGATTTACCATTAAAAAGCTGTTCGTGGACCCACGCGGAGCGATGCATGAATTTTTATTCGAAAACCGGCGGCCCTACGTCAAACCGCTTCCTTTATTGCTGCTCATCACGGGGTTGACCGTTTTCATCACTTTCCAGTTTATGGGACTGGAAGTGGAGCTCATCAAATCCTCGGCGAGGATAGAAACGATGGTCGCTCAACTATCCCCTTCTTTGAGGGAAGTGGTGCGCACCTTCATGCGATTTTTAAGCCAGTATTTCAACGTAGCTCTGATGGCAGCTCTGCCATTCGCCGCGCTGATGACTTACTGGATTTTTCCGGACCACCGGCTGTATTATACAGAACACCTGGTTATCAATACCTACATCTATTGCATTCAATCCATCTTCACCATTCTCATTCTGCCTTTCCTGCGCAGCACGCCGGCGCTGGCTTCTATACTTGTTCCGCTTACATTGGCCTACATGGTCTACGCCATCACCAGAATTTTTGAACAAAACTGGTGGGCAGGCCTTCTTAAAACGCTGGCGGTGTACCTGGGAGCTCAGGCGATGTACAATATTTTCATACTATTATTATTATTGAGCATGTGGGCCCTGAGCTGATTCACCAACTTTTCCAGTCAACCCTGACAGATGGATTTATGAAATATCTAAAAAACGATCGCCTTCCCCTTATACGTTCCGATTGGGAAGGGAACCCCTATCAAGACGGTCAGTTTCGCTATCCGGATAAGCCATTCTATCCCTCCTGGCGCAAGCTGCTGAAGTGGCAACTGAGCACCAACCCGCATAAAGAGGAAAAAAAGCAGGATGAATGGCGGCCGCCCCGGCAGCAAAGAAAGGAAGATTTATTCACCGAAGGGGATTTCATCGCCTGGCTGGGGCACGCCAGTTTTTACCTGCAGTTGGGCAAATACCGCCTGATCACGGATCCGGTGCTCTACGACCTGCCCTTTATCCCGCGTTTTGTTCCGCTTCCCTATGAAGTTGAAGAAATGCCGCCGCTGGATTTCATTCTGCTCTCCCATGATCACCGCGATCACTGCGACAAGAAATCAATCCAATCCCTGTTCCGTCATCACCAGCTGAGAAAAGTGCTTACCGCGCTCAAAATGCAGGATGTTATCGGAAGTTGGATCAACGGAACACCGGTAGAAGAAGCCGCCTGGTACCAGGTATACGATCTGCCCGGCGGGCTGGAGGTCACCTTCCTGCCGGCTCGCCACTGGTGCCGGCGCGGGTTGTTCGACTTCAACCGCCGCCTCTGGGGCAGCTTCCTGATCCGCACCCCGAAACAAACGATCTACTTCGGCGCCGACAGCGGCTACGCCGGTCACTTCCGTGAAATCGGCGAGCGCTTCCCCGGAATCGATATCGCCATCCTCGGCATCGGCGCCTACCGGCCGGCCTACATGATGGAAGAAATTCATACCAGCCCTGCCGACGCGACCCGGGCCTTCCGCGATCTGGGCGCCCGCTACCTGCTGCCCATGCACTACGGCACCTACGACCTGAGTGATGAACCCATCAGCGAACCCTACCGGATGATCCAACAGATTTTTGAGGAAGAAGACATGAAGGACCGGCTGCTCCTGGCGGAGGTTGGAGAAGTTATCCGGCTGCCGGTGAGGAAGAATATACCCAAACTTTAGCCTTTCAATATGCTCCGGATAAGTAAATAAATACTTATTTTTGATGTCAATTGAAAAATAATGAGCATGGCTGTACAGGTAAGCCGCAGGAAAATTTCTACCGGAGAATATCACCGCATGATAGAAGCGGGTATCCTCCGAGAAGACGATCGCATAGAATTGATAAACGGTGAACTACTGGAAATGAGCCCTATCAGCAGCCGGCATTCCGCCATGGTGGATAAAATCAAAGATTGGTTCATATTACAACTAACCGGTAAAGCTATCGTACGCGCCCAGAATCCAATCCTTCTTGACGACCTGTCTGAACCGGAACCAGATATCGCCGTAGTTAAATACCGGGAAGATTATTACGCAAATGAGCACCCCCAGCCTAAGGACATATGGCTTATCATCGAGGTATCGGAAACCTCTCTGGAGTACGATGAAGAAATCAAACTTCCGCTATACGCCGAAGCAGGCATCTCCAACTACTGGATTGTCAATCTGAAATCCCGGAAAATCAAAGCCTATCGCGATCCTTCCGGAAAGGATTACCGAATCCGGGAACTGGCCAAATCCGGTGATCATTTACCACTGGATGCACTGGAGCTTACCGTCCCCATCAGCACCTTCCTTTAAACCTTTTCTCTTCTCTGCTGTATCCAATGCCTGGGGGATATTCAAAGGAGAATTTGCTACCTTTGCGGCCCGATAATTTTTTGAAATACCATCTACCATGCAATCTATACTCGTCTTTTGCGGCGCCAATAAAGGAAGCGACCCGGTATATACGGATATCGCCCGCCAAACCGGCGCCTTGCTGGCCGAGCGCGGTCTGCGCATCATCTACGGCGCCGGCAACATCGGACTGATGGGCGAGCTGGCCGACGCCGCCTTGGAAAAAGGCGGATACGTCAGTGGCGTCATCCCCTACTTCCTGCAGGAAAAGGAGGTCTGCCACGAAGGGCTTACCGAACTGCACGTCGTCGACAGCATGCACGAACGCAAAGTGCGCATGGCCAAGCTCTCCGACGCCGTCCTGGTGCTGCCCGGCGGCTACGGCACCCTCGACGAACTCTTCGAGATGCTCACCCTCGTCCAGCTCGGACAATCCCGCCACCCCATCGGCGTCCTCAACGTCAAGGGATACTACGACCACCTCATCGCCCACCTCTACCACATGCAGCGCGAGGGCTTCCTGCGCAATCAGCACCGGGAACTGCTGCTCTCCGATGACGATCTCGAAGATCTGCTCGACCGCATGGCGAAATTCAAAACGCCGGTGACGAAGGGGAAGTGGCTGGATTTGGATAGGTTGTAAGAGTTCTTGCCCGTCCGTCAAACGGCACATCGGCTATGTGCCCGAACAAGCCGAACTCTACAACGTGCTCACCCCGATGGAGGTGCTTACCCTGACCGGGCAACTCCACGACATGGAACTCCGGCAGATCGAAATCCGCGCCCGCCGCATGCTCGGCTTTTTCGGGCCGGAAGACCATAAAGTACGCAACCCGGCGGCGGGTATCGTCGGCATGCTAATCTTCGCTACCGTACTGGAGGCGCTGCATTATCTCGCCCTAACCTACGCACCGGCCCGGCTGATCCCGGCGCTGCCCCCTGCCACTACTGGCTTTCTTCTATTTTCTGAGACAATATCAGCAGCTCGGATGGAAAGCGGTGGTGATTTGAAGCACGTCCGGTGATCCCTATGCCGCTTTAATTGTTGTGGAAGAAAAAACATCCATGAATCAGCGAATGATAGGCAGGTTATTACTTTTTTCCATCTTCGGCCTATTCACCTGCTCAAAGCAGCCACTACCCACCGTCGACCAGGTAGACCTGGAGCGCTATGCCGGCAAGTGGTACGAAATCGCTTCCTTTCCCATGTGCTTTCAACGCGGTTGCACCTGCACCACTGCCGAATATACGCCCACCGGCCAGGGATACGTGGAAGTGCTCAACCGCTGCATTAAAAACGGCGAACCGACCAGCGCCGAAGGCAAGGCCTTTCCGGTGAAAGGCAGCAACAACAGCCGCCTGCGCGTACAGTTTTTCTGGCCCTTCCGGGGGAATTACTACGTCATCGCCCTGGCCGATGATTATAGCTATGCCATGGTGGGCAGCCCCAATCGCAAGTACCTTTGGATACTGAGTCGCAGCCCGCAATTGGATCCGGATACTCTTCAAATGCTGAAGGATAAGGCCGAAAACCTGGGCTTCGACATCAACCGCCTGCAGCGGACAGAGCAGGAGGAGTGTGAACGATAGGGGGAGGAAGACGAGGGGACCTTGAATCCCGTTTTTAGTCCAACGACCTATTTGCTCTGCGGACGCTGCGCCTTTGCGTGCGGCCCGTTGCCAGCACGGATAACAGGCTGGCGACCAGTCAAGTAGCTTTTAAACTCCACGCCAAGGCGCAAAGGTCGCAAAGCACACAGCAACAGTTTATAAATGCTTTACCTGCGGCACTTTCGCCAGGAAAGTTTTAAAAAAAGCGGGAAACTTCGAACCCTTGAACCTTCCCTGATATATTGCGTTGTGAAATTTGTTTTCCGCGTTTTACAATTTACCATGCCCGCAGATGGGGTAAAGCTTCCATTAAGAATTGATTTAGAGCGAGGAAAATCGTACTTTTGCACCGCAAATTTTATACACTTCAAAAAATAATTCAATGGATTCTGTAGACCAAAAGTTGAACTACAAGGTCAAAGATATTAACCTCGCCGAATGGGGGCGTAAAGAAATCGAACTGGCCGAAGCCGAAATGCCGGGTCTGATGTCGCTCCGCGAAAAGTACGGCGCCGAAAAGCCGCTCAAGGGTGCGCGCATCGCCGGCTGTCTGCACATGACGATTCAAACCGCCGTGCTGATCGAGACGCTGATCGAGCTGGGCGCCGAAGTCACCTGGTCTTCCTGTAACATATTCTCTACCCAGGACCACGCCGCCGCCGCTATCGCGGCCACTGGTGTTCCCGTATTCGCCTGGAAAGGCATGAGCGAAGAGGAGTACTGGTGGGCCATCGAACAGACCCTCAGCGCTTTCGAAGGGGGAGCCTCACTGAATATGATCCTCGACGACGGTGGCGACCTGACCAATACGGTACTCGACAAGCACCCCGAGCTGATTGAAGGGATTCAGGGCATCTCAGAAGAAACGACTACCGGTGTACACCGCCTTTACGAACGCATGAAGAATGGCACCCTGCCCGTTCCGGCTTTCAACGTCAATGACTCGGTCACCAAATCTAAATTTGACAACAAGTACGGCTGCCGCGAGTCGCTGGTTGACGCTATCCGCCGCGCCACCGATGTTATGCTGGCCGGCAAGGTAGCCGTCGTAGCCGGTTACGGCGACGTAGGCAAAGGCTCCGCCGCTTCCCTGCGTGGCGCCGGCTGCCGCATCATCGTCACCGAAATCGATCCTATCTGTGCGCTACAGGCCGCCATGGATGGCTTTGAAGTGAAAAAAATGGTCAATGCCGTGCCGCGCGCCGATATCGTGGTCACCGCCACCGGCAACCTCAACATCATCACCGAGGAGCACTTCCGCCTGATGAAAGACAAAACCATCGTCTGTAACATCGGCCACTTCGATAATGAAATCGACGTCGCCTACCTCAACGAAGAACACGGCGATTCCAAAGTGGTCATCAAACCGCAGGTCGACAAGTACACGATCGACGGGAAGGACATCATCCTGCTGGCCGAAGGCCGCCTGGTCAACCTGGGCTGCGCTACCGGTCACCCCTCCTTCGTCATGTCCAACTCCTTTTCCAATCAGGTGCTGGCCCAGAAGGAACTGTGGAACAACAACGGCGAATACGAGAATAAGGTCTACACCCTGCCCAAACATCTCGACGAGGAAGTCGCCCGCCTGCACCTCGCCAAGATCGGCGTGGAACTCGATGAGCTGAGCAAGGAACAGGCCGACTACATTAACGTACCGAAAAAAGGACCGTACAAGCCCGAGTACTACCGGTATTAAAGCTTGTCGGGAGTTGACGATTGAAGGATAGAAGAATTAACTCTTTAGAGTCGAGGAGAGATCAACCTTCTTCTCAACTCAATAAAACTTCAATCCTCATAGTCACAATCTTCAACCCGCTCTTGCGAATAAGAACAGATACAGCCTTTGCTCCGTCTTTTGGAGCAAAGGCTGTTCGCTTTCATCCCAAAAGAAAGTGCACGAGAAGAAAACTACCCAAAACGATGGCAATCAGCAACAGGATATGAGCGGGCGGTGAGGAAACCTCCTGAAATATGGGGCCTGGTAAAGGAGAGGGCTTGTTTTTCTTCCACAGCGGATGGTTCGCCTGTTGCTGCTTCAGCATAGTGCGACGGGCGGCGAGATAATGGCGTGGTTTTATCCGGCTGAGCGGCATTCCTCTTTGGGGTAAAAGAATCATATTGTTAGCTTTGTGGTGAAATACTTAAATGCCAACTTTCTATTAACTCCGTCGATTTTTTTCGACCAGTATCCCGAAATATGCAAAGTACGTTCTCTACCTATCTGCAACTCGGCTTCGAACATATTGCCGACCTCAAGGGCTACGATCATATTCTGTTTATCATTGCCCTCTGTGCTATTTACCAGTTGCGCGAATGGAGGAAGGTCGCCATTCTGGTGACGGCTTTTACGATCGGCCACTCCGTCACGCTGGCCCTGGCAGCACTGGATATCATCCCGCTGAACCCGGACCTTATCGAGTTTTTGATCCCCGTCACGATCTTCCTGACGGCGATCTACAACGTCCTCGTGCACCGGCACTCCACGGCGCTGACGGAGGGGACCTTCGACCGGCGCGTCAGCTGGAACTACGGCTTTGCGCTTTTCTTCGGACTCATCCACGGCATGGGCTTTTCCAACTTCTTCCGCTCTTTGCTGCTGCCCGGCGAGGAAAACGAGCTGGTATACCAACTGCTGGCTTTCAATATCGGAGTAGAGCTGGGACAGCTGGCCATCGTCGGAGTGATCCTGGCGGCCTCCTTCGTCGCGATGAACCTGCTGCGCGTCAAGCAACGGGAGTGGAACCTGTTTATCTCCGGCGCGGCGGCCGGCCTGGCGCTGGTCATGGCGCTGGAGCGGCTGTAAGGAAAAACAAGGATAAACGATAGCTTTAATCCCGAACTGTCATTAATTACAGTCATGTACTGTTCGCCAATATTCGAACATAAAGTCCCCCGCGCTCCTTGGTATAAGAAAGATTTCCACACTTTCAATCTGCGGCCATGTTTACCATTACCACTGAAATTCTAACGCTAAACATCTTTGAAGTCATCGCCGGCCTTGGTTTCTTTGCCATACTGCTCAGTATCGCCTTCGCGGTGCTCTGGATCTGGGCCCTGATCCATGCGCTGACACATGAGTTCCCGACGGTAGAGGAGAAAGTCATCTGGTTGGCGGTGATCATCCTGCTCCCGGTAATTGGCCTGATCTTGTACTACTTTATCGGCCGCAAACACACGCTGCACCGGAGCGGGCTTTGAATTACAGCATTTGCCGGCCGGAGAAACTGATGTCCCGGAGAGTATGTTTAAACATACTCTGAGGCCTTGAACTTTTTCGATGGTTCGCATCGTTTTAAGGAGGCAAATGCATAATCAATGGAAGTACTACTAGCCAGTCTGCTCTTACTCCTGATCAACCCGTTTACCGGGACCTCCGGCATGTCGTCTTTGCCGGCAGCAGATACTACCGCGACCACTCTATCACTCAGCGAGGAAGTCCACGACTTCCACGTCAGCAAGTGCCTGATAGAATACAATGAACAGGAACGCGCGTTGCAAATCAGCCTGCACCTCTTTATCGATGATCTGGAAGAAGCCCTGCGGCAGCAGGGCGCCGACAAGCTGTTCCTCTGTACGGAGAAGGAAGCAGCGGATGCCGGACAGCACCTTGGCCGGTATCTGGAGCAGAATTTCATCCTGGAAGTCAACGGCCGGCAGGCCACGTATCACTTCCTTGGCAAAGAGATTTCCGATGACCTGGCAGCTGTCTGGTGCTACCTCGAAGTGCTGGAAGTTGATCAAATGGAACAACTCGCCGTCACCAATAAGATTTTGACGGAAGTATATGACGATCAGAAAAACATCGTCAGTGTTTTCGGACCGGGCAATCAAAAGGGCCTACTGCTCTTTCAAAAAGGTAAAAGCCGGGAATCGGTCAGTTTTTAAATTTGACTTTAACATGAATCGCCTTTTCAGAAAAATAGTGATCTTACCCATCCGATTTTATCAGGTAGCCATTTCCCCCCTCCTGGGCTCCACCTGCCGTTTTCAGCCGACCTGTTCACACTATATGGTCAAATCCATCGAAGAATGGGGCGTACTGCGCGGTGTTTGGCTAGGGCTGAAGCGCATCTGGCGATGCCATCCCTGGGGCAGTCACGGCTACGATCCTGTACCAACAAATTCGAAAAAGCGAAACAATGTTAAGAAGACCAAGAAGAAACCGGCGCAGTGAAGCCATTCGCAACCTGAACCGGGAAACTCACCTCTCGCCCGGGCACCTCGTACAACCCCTTTTCCTGATGGAAGGCGACGAGGCCAAGGTCGCCATCCCTTCCCTGCCCGGAAGCTACCGGCTGTCGCTGGAATCTACGCTGCGGGAAATAGAAACGTGTTTGGAACTGGGAGTGCACAGTTTCATCCTGTTTCCGGCAGTTCCCGACGAGCGAAAAGACAAAGAGGCCACCTATAGCTATAATCCGGACAATTTCTATCTCAAAGCCGCTACGGCGATTAAAGAGCGTTTTCCGGAATGCTGTCTGATCAGCGACGTGGCCATGGATCCTTATAGCTCCGACGGCCATGACGGACTGGTTCTTGACGGAAAAATCGCCAATGATGAAACCCTGCTTATTCTATCGAAAATGGCCGTTGCCCAGGCGCACGCCGGCTTCGACATCCTCGGCCCTTCGGATATGATGGACGGCCGGGTGCAGGCCATCCGCGAGGGACTCGACCGGGAAGGCTATACCGATACGGGCATTATGTCGTATACGGCCAAGTATGCCAGCGCATTTTACGGACCTTTCCGGGACGCCCTGGAGAGCGCCCCGAAAGCCTCGGGGGATATCCCTGCCGACAAGAAGACCTATCAGATGGATCCGGCCAATAAGCAGGAAGCCTTGATAGAAGGCGAACTGGATACGATGGAGGGCGCCGACTTTCTGATGGTCAAACCGGCGCTGAATTACCTGGATGTCATCCACTTACTCAAACACAGCTTTGACCTGCCCATTGCCGCTTACCACGTCAGCGGGGAGTGCGCCATGCTGCTCGCAGCCTGCCGCAACGGTTGGCTGGAGTACGAAAAGGCCATGCCTGAAACATTACTGAGTATCAGAAGGGCCGGAGCGGATGTGATTATTACGTACTTCGCGAAAGATTACGCGAAGTTGACAGGTTGAAAGGTTGGCTGTTAAAAGTCAAAGGTTCAAGGTTCAAAAGCTATGAAAAACTCCAACTTTTGAACCTTGAACTTTTGAACTGTACCTACTGAAGAATAATTTCTTTTTCTTCCACCATCTTGCGGATGTTGATTAGCGCATAGCGCATACGGCCCAGCGCCGTATTGATGCTCACGCGGGTCAACTTGGCGATTTCTTTGAAGCTCATATCCGCGTAGTGACGCAGGATGACGACTTCGCGTTGCTCGGGCGGCAGCATATCCACCAGCTTGCGCACCTTGTCGTGCGTCTGGCTGCGGATAATGTGCTGCTCGGCATTGTCATCGGTCACCTGCAACACGTCGAAAATATCAAAGGTTTCAGTAGGTGATACTTTCGGACGGCGCTTGGAACGACGGAAGTAGTCAACGCACATGTTGTAAGAGATGCGCATGGCCCACTGCAGGAATTTACCTTCGTGGTTGTACTTTCCCTTCCGGAGCGTATCAATAATCTTAATAAATACTTCCTGGAAAATATCCTCAGCGAGACTCTGGTCTTTGACGAAGAGATAAATAGAAGTGTAAATCTTCTGCTGATGACGGTTGAGCAGCTCTTCAAAAGCGCGCTCATCTCCTTCCAGATAGTGACCAATTAGTTGCTGGTCAGTCAAGGGCGTAACTTGCATACCTAAATAGTTTTACGTTAATGGGATTTGTTAAGTCGTCTAAAAACTAATTTAGTGTAGAAGTTACTCCTATAGTCAGCAGTTTTTTATTTGAAAAGAAAGAGAGTAAAAAAGCGTGTTTTACTGTTTACAGACCAAAGATAAGTGCATATGATCGAAAGGAGGAAATATTTTGACGTTTTTTTTCATCCTTTAACAGAAAATTAACCTGTCACATAAAATAAAAAGCAAGCTTTTTTAACAAAAAGAACAATTTCTTTGGCTTTTATTAAGGGTTGTACGTCAATAAAGAAGTGTGGTTTCCATTTTCAGAACAAAATTTCAAATCTTTTCAGTGCCCGGCTTCTCAAAACCGGGTTATTAAATATTCGGGTAAAACAGTAAGTTTGATTTTTTGTTTCCAGTGTAGTCCAACTACTTTATACCCAATAGTAACTACCAACAGATGCCATCGAACAGAGCGAATGCGGTGATAGAAGAACTCCCCAAGACGGACACCCCCCGGGATTATATCCAAATCAAGGGAGCGCGGGCGAATAACTTGAAAAATATCTCACTCCGGTTACCAAAGAATAAACTGATCGTCGTCACCGGCGTTTCGGGGTCGGGAAAATCATCTCTGACCATGGACACTCTTTTTGCCGAAGGGCAGCGCCGCTATGTAGAGAGTCTTTCTTCCTACGCCCGGCAGTTCCTGATGCGGATGAAAAAACCAGAGGTCGATTATATAAAAGGCATATGCCCGGCCATCGCTATAGAACAGAAGGTGAGCACCCGCAATGCCCGCTCAACGGTAGGAACCCTGACGGAGGTCTACGATTACCTGCGCCTGCTCTTTGCCCGCGTAGGCAGAACCTTCTCCCCGGTGTCGGGCAAGGAAGTCAAACGACACGAAGTTTCGGATGTAGTCGATTACATCCACAGCTTCGAGGAGGGAACGAAGGTTCAGCTCTTTATTCCCCTGCCTTACAAGTATAAGGATCGCAAACTGGAACAGGAGCTTAACCTGCTGCTGCAAAAAGGGTATACCCGATTGTTGCTCGATGAGACGCTCACGGACATACAGGATGTTCTTGAAAGTGAGGACCCGTTACTGAAAAAACGCATCGGCGAAGTCGAAGCGCGCAACCCGCTGATTCTCATCGACCGCTTCGTCGTCAAACCCGGTGACGAGGAAAACAGCAAACGCATCGCCGACTCCGTACAGACTGCCTTTTACGAGTCGGAGGGCGAATGCACGGTCGATATCATGGGCCGGGAGCGCAAATCTTTCAACAATCGCTTTGAACTGGACGGTATCACTTTTCTGGAGCCGACGCCACAGCTTTTCAATTTCAATAATCCCTACGGCGCCTGCCCTACCTGCGAGGGTTTTAGCCAAGTGATGGGTATTGACCAAGACAAGGTCGTTCCCGATTCCTCGCTATCCGTATACGAGGGCGCCATCGCCTGCTGGAAAGGCGAAAAACACGGACGCTGGCTGGATCGCTTCCTGGAAGTAGCTCACCGCTTCGACTTTCCAGTTCACCGCCCCTACCAGGACCTGAACAAAGAACAACGCCGGCTGCTTTGGCAGGGTAACGAATACTTCAACGGTATCGACGACTTTTTTGCGGAGCTGAAGGAGAAGATGTACAAAATCCAAAACCGCGTCATGCTGGCCCGCTACCGGGGTAAAACGAACTGCCACACCTGCGAAGGAGGACGCTTGCGCCAGGAAGCTACCTACGTAAAGATAGCCGGTCGCGATATTACCGAACTGGTTATCCTGCCGGTCGATGAACTCAAGGCCTTTTTCGATCAGCTGGAACTAAGCGATTACGACGAACGCATCGCCAAACGCCTGCTACTGGAAATCTCTAACCGCCTGCAGTACATGCTCAATCTCGGACTGAACTACCTCAGCCTCGACCGGCTGTCAAATACACTGAGCGGCGGCGAAACCCAGCGCATCAACCTGACCCGCACCCTGGGCTCCAACCTGACCAGCTCCATGTACTTGCTCGACGAACCCAGCGTTGGGCTGCACCCTCGCGATACCAACCGAATGGTACAGGTGCTGGAAGCGCTGCGCGACCTGGGCAACACCGTCATCGTGGTAGAACACGAAGAAGATGTAATCAAAAATGCCGACTATCTCGTCGATATCGGGCCGCACGCCGGAATATTCGGGGGAGAGGTCGTCTTCGCCGGCAATTACGAAAAGATCTACGAAGAAGCCGCCGAGAGCCTGACTACCAAGTACATGAGCGGCCGCATGGAGATTCCCCTGCCGGAGCTGCGCCGCAAATTCACCGAAAGCCTCTGGATCAAAGGAGCCAAGCAGCACAACCTGAAAAATATTGATGTGCAAATCCCCCTAAACGCCCTGAGCGTAGTCACCGGCGTATCGGGCTCGGGTAAGACCACCCTGATCAAACAGATCCTTTACCCTTCCCTGAAGAAACAACTGGGCGAGAGCTACCGCAAATCACCGGGCCTGCACCTGAAACTGGAGGGCGATCTCGACAGCCTCACGCAGGTGGAGCTGGTCGACCAGAACCCCATCGGCAAGTCTTCGCGCTCCAATCCCGTCACCTATGTCAAGGCCTACGACGCCATCCGCGCCCTGATGGCCGACCAGCAGCTCTCCAAAATCAGGGGGTTCAAGCCTAAGCACTTCAGCTTCAACGTCGACGGCGGCCGCTGCGACACCTGCAAAGGGGAAGGCGAACAGGTTATCGAAATGCAATTTCTCGCCGACGTGCGCCTGGAATGTGAAGAATGTGGCGGCAAACGCTTCAAACAGGCAGTACTCGATGTAGAATACAAAGACCATAACATCCATGATATCCTTCAATTGAGCATCGACGAGGCGATGGACTTCTTTGTCGACGAATCGGATGTGATCAATAAACTGCGGCCCCTGCAGGACGTCGGCCTGGGGTATATCAAGCTTGGCCAGTCCTCCTCTACCCTCTCCGGCGGCGAAGCTCAGCGCGTCAAACTCGCCAGCTTTCTGGGTAAGGAACGCCGCAGCGAACGCATCCTTTTCATCTTCGATGAGCCCACCACCGGGCTGCACTTTCACGATATCCGCAAACTACTCGACGCTATGAATGCCCTGGTCGAAAACGGCCACACCGTGCTCATCGTCGAACACAATATGGAGGTCATCAAGTCGGCCGACTGGGTCATCGACCTGGGTCCGGAAGGCGGCAAAGAAGGCGGCTACCTGCTGTTCCAGGGTAAGCCGGAGGAACTCGTTAAGGTCGAAGGCTCCTATACCGGGAAATACCTCGCGGAAAAACTTAGGGAGACAGGGGATAAAATAGTTTGAGGCCGGAGGTAAGCATGCGCTACCGTGAAAAACCTACCCCATCCCGGCTGCTCAGAAACCCATTTTGATCGAAATTATAATTTTGCATGCCTTTCCAAGAGAGATAGTTACTAAATGAAAAGTTTGCCTTAACTTACTTATTTGAAATCAGGAACAATCGCTTTTCCAAAATGAAAACGCTTCAGTCGAATAAATCTGTATTGCGGCTTATGCTGCCCATTTTCCTCTTTCTTACGTCCTGCCAGGAGCAGCAGGCCCCGCCCCCGCTACCGCCGCCTGAGATTCCCTGCTACGAAGTTAATGCTGCCGACTATCCTGTCATCGAAGAATTCGTGGGGCAGACTTACGGCGCTTCGGATATTGACATCCGGGCGCGCGTAGAGGGTTTTCTGGAAGCCATACATTTCCAGGAAGGCAGCCGGATAAGTAAAGGCAAATTACTCTACACCATTGACCCACAGCCCTTCGAAGCCAAAGTTGCCGAAGTACAAAGTCGTGTCGCGCAGGCACGAACGCAATTGGTTCAAGCCAGAAATGAACTGGAGCGCATCCGGCCGCTGGAGGAGATCAAGGCTGTCAGTGAGAGTGACCTGGATGCGGCCATCGCGACGCAGGGCGCGGCCGAAGCCGCAGTAGAAGCCGCCGAAGCTCAGCTGCGACTGGCGAAAATCGAATTAGGGTACACCAAGGTCTATGCGCCCATCTCGGGCATCATTGGCAAAACGGAGGTCCGCGTCGGCGATTTTGTCGGCCGGGGCCTTAACGCTGTAGTGCTGAACACCATTTCCGATATCGATCCCATTCTGGTTCGCTTCTCCATCACCGAAACCGAATACCTGCGAATGCGCCGCTATCAGGGGGAAAACCGGCAGGAAGAAATGCTGAAAAAGTATCCCGAACTGGCCGGAATGGAACTTATCCTGGCCGACGGTTCGGTGCATCCTCATCGCGGAAAGATTGATTTCGCCAACCGTCAGATCGACCCCACCACGGGCACCCTGCTCATTCAGGCGTCTTTTCCCAACCCGGAGGGCATAGTCCGGCCCGGCCAATTTGCCCGGTTGCGGGGCGTCACCGGATTACTCGACAAGGCTATCCGCGTGCCACAACGGTCGGTGAAGGAATTGCAGGGTAACTTTCAGGTTTACGTGGTCAACGACAGCAACAAAGTGGAGATACGCCCTATTCAGACCGGTCCGCGCAGCGGCAATATGTGGGTGATTAGTGAAGGGCTCGCCGCCGGCGAGCGCGTTATCGTTGAAGGCCTCCAACAGATCCGGCCGGGCCAGCAGATCAACCCTGTTCCCGCCAATTTTGAGATTATTGATTAATCCCGTCAAAATCCAACCGCCACATGGCATCATTTTTTGTCAACCGCCCTATCGTGGCCATGGTGATTTCCATCATCATTGTCATTCTTGGGATCATCTCGCTACAGGAACTCCCCGTTGCCCAGTATCCCGAACTGGCGCCGCCGGTAATCAAGGTCAGCGCCTCTTACACCGGCGCCAATGCCCTCAACGTAGAACAATCCGTTGCTACTCCTCTCGAACAGCAGATCAACGGCGTGGAGAACAGCCTCTACCTGAAGTCGACCAACAGCAACGACGGCGGTATGACGCTCAACATCTCCTTCGAGGTGGGCTCCGATCCGGATATCAATAATGTACTTACCCAAAATCGCGTCGCCACCGCCACAGCCAAGCTTCCCGAAGAAGTTAAACGAACAGGAGTCACCACCAAAAAAGCCTTTTCTTTTCCGCTAATGCTGCTGACCATCACTTCCCCCAACAACAGCTATGACCGGAGTTTTCTCAGCAACTACGCCCAGATCAATGTGCTGGACGCCCTCGCCCGCATTCCCGGCGTCGGCGAAGCCACCCTGCTGGGCGCCGCCGACTACGCCATGCGCATCTGGATCAAACCGGACCTGCTGGCCCGTTCCGGCATCACCACTCCGGAGATCGTCAGCGCTATCCGGCAGCAAAATGTCATCGTGCCGGGCGGTCAGTTCGGAGCCGAACCCGCTCCGCCGGGCACCGAATTCACCTATACGGTACGGTTGGCCGACCGTTTGCAGACGGAAGAAGAATTCGGTAATATTGTGGTGCGCACCAACCCCGACGGCTCCCAGGTGCGAATCCGCGACCTGGCCCGGGTAGAGTTGGGCTCCTCGCTCTACAATGCCAAGGCCCGTCTTAACGGACAGGACGCCGCCGGGCTGGCTATCTACCAGTCGCCAGGTTCCAACGCACTAGAAATCAAGGAAAGGATACAAGCCGAAATGGAGCGGCTCTCAGCCTCCTTCCCCGAGGATATAGCGTACACCGTTTCGATGGATACGACCTCGGCCATCACAGCGGGCATCAATGAAATTGTCGTCACCTTCTTTCAGGCGCTGGGGCTGGTCATCCTGGTGGTCTTCATTTTTCTACAGAACTGGCGGGCAACGCTCATACCGACGCTCGCTATTCCCGTCTCCCTGATCGGCGCTTTTGCCTTATTTCCACTACTGGGTTTTTCTATTAACGTACTTTCTCTACTGGGGCTGGTACTGGCCATCGGCATTGTAGTCGACGATGCCATCGTTGTCGTGGAAGCGGTGCAGGCATATATCGAACAGGGATACGACCCAAAGGAAGCCACGAAGAAGGCGATGGCCGATGTCAGCGGCCCCGTCATCGCCACCACCCTCGTACTGGTGGCGGTTTTCGCTCCGGTGGCCCTGATGGAAGGCATCACTGGTGCGCTGTACCAGCAGTTTGCTATCACCATCGCCGTATCGGTGGTCTTCTCTTCCATCAACGCCCTGACACTCAGCCCGGCCCTTTGCTCCCTGCTGCTGCGGGAGAACCGGCCGGTACGTGGCCCGCTCGGCGCTTTCTTCCGGGGCTTCAATAAAGTATTTGATCGCGCCACGGAAGGATACATGACCTACACCAGCATCCTGACCCGCAAATTTGTCCGGTCAATGGTCTTTCTCGCCGTTGTGGTCGGCGCTATGGTCCTGCTCTTCCGGGCCGTACCGGGCGGCTTTGTTCCCGAGGAAGACCAGGGCTACATGATGGTCAACGTACAACTGCCCGATGCCGCCTCACTGCAACGAACAGATGCCGTGATGGATCAGGTAGCGAATATTTTGGATAACTACGAGGAGATCGAGTACCACACCGCTGTATCCGGCTTCAGCCTGCTCACCGGAAGTTTGAGTTCCAACATGGGCTTTTTCTTTATTACCCTGACCGACTGGGAAGAAAGGCCGGAACGGCACAGCCACGTCTTTAATCTGATCCGCCGCATTAACTTTGATCTGTTCCGGCAAATCCCCGGCGCCCAGGCCTTCGCCTTCGGCCCACCGGCGATTCAGGGATTGGGCAGCGGCTCCGGCTTTAGTATCATGTTGCAGGACCGCAGCGGCAACGCCCCTGAATACCTGGCTCAAAATACACAGCGCTTCATTGAGGCCGTCAATCAACGGCCCGAAATCGCCAGTGCTTTCAGTACCTTTCAGGCGAATGTCCCCCAGCGCTTCATCGATGTAGATCGTGACAAAACCCTGAAGCAGGGGATTGCACTAAATGACCTGTACAGCACCGCCAGCGCTTTCCTGGGAGGCTCCTACGTCAATGATTTCAACCGCTTCGGCCGGCTTTACCGCACTTTCGTGCAAGCCGAACCCGAATACCGGCTCAATGCCGATGGGCTGAAATTTTTCTTTGTCCGCAACAAGAAAGGAGAGATGGTGCCCCTGAACACGCTTGTCGACGTTAAAAGCATCAGCGGACCGGAATATACCAGCCGCTTTAACCTGTTTCGCGCTGCCGAAGTGACGGGCCAACCCGCTGCCGGCTACAGTTCAAGTCAGGCGCTCGCAGCGCTGGAAGAAGTGGCGGAGCAAGTACTGCCCAGCAATATGGGCTATGCCTGGAATGCCATGTCCTATCAGGAAAAAGAGGCTTCCGGCGCGGGCGCCCAGGTATTTCTGCTCTCGCTGTTATTCGTCTTTCTCATTCTGGCTGCCCAGTACGAGAGCTGGTCACTGCCCATGGCTATCCTGCTGGGCACTCCCATCGCAGTCTTCGGCGCTGTATTGGGGCTATGGGTTTCACGGCAGATTCCCGTCATCGGCGAGAGCTACGTTAATAATATCTTTGCCCAAATCGCGCTGATCCTGCTCATTGCCCTGGCGGCCAAAAACGCTATCCTGATCGTAGAGTTCGCTAAGATGGAATTTGACAAAGGACTGTCACTGACCGAGGCGGCCATCAAAGCGGCCCGGCTACGCTTTCGGCCCATCCTGATGACGGCTTTTTCTTTCGTCCTGGGGGTCATTCCACTGCTTACCGCTACCGGGGCCAATGCTGAGGCCCGAAAGGTAATAGGCATGGCCGTATTCGCCGGTCTGCTGATTGCCACCATCGTCGGTGTTTTTGTCTACCCGGCCTTCTTCGTACTCATCGGCAAATTGGGACGATACGAAAAGGGGCGGAACCTTGAACCGGTCATTGAGGACGGCGCAGCTACCTCACAGAGTGGAAAAGCCGAAGACCAAGAGCCGGAAAAGGAATAGGAGTGTTTGAGTTTGGCTCAATGCTGTTCCACGGGTTAGGTCTTCAATAATCAAAGGGGTGCGCAACCCTTTAAAAATCTCAACAAGTGATGAGAAAATATTTTATCCCCATCATTTTCCTTAGCCTTGTGTTGCACAGCTGTATGGTGGGTCCTAACTTTGAAGAACCGGTAATTGAAAGCCCGGCTGCTTACCGCTTCGACTCACTGCAGGCCGACAGTACGGCCAACCTGGCCTGGTGGGAACTCTTTCAGGACACCTTACTGCACCAGTTGATCGATACGGCGCTGGTCAACAACCTCAATGTAAGAGCCGCTGCCGCCCGCATCGAGGAGGCGCGGGCCTTTGCCGGTTTTACCAAAGCCGACCTGTATCCCCGCATCGACGCCTCAGCGCTGCTCAACCGGGGCAACGCTACTCAGGGGCCCGTCAAACTCGGTCCGGAAAGCACCAGCATTGGACTGGCGCCCAGCCTCAACTGGGAGATCGACTTCTGGGGACGCTTCCGCCGCGCCAACCGGGCTGCGCAGAATGAACTGCTGGCCACGCAGTACGCCCAGCGCGCCATTATAATCGATTTACTCTCAGAGGTCGCCTCCGCTTACTTCCTGCTCATCGGACTGGATGCGCAGCTGGAAGTTGCCCGGCAGACTTACGAAACCCGGCAGGCCTCCACCGAACTGATCCAGGCCCGCTTCGATCGGGGCATAGCCGCCGAGATCGACCTAAACCAGGCACAGATCCAGGAAGCCATTGCCCAATCGACCATTCCGTTCTTCGAACGGCAAATCGGGATTACCGAGAACACGCTTAGTATACTGCTTGGACAATCGCCGGGCTCCATCCTGCGCGATTCGCTATCCCGGCAAACCCTACCCCCTGATATTCCGCCCGGGCTGCCCTCCAACCTGCTCTTGCGCCGGCCGGATTTGCAGGAATTTTATTATCAGCTGGCAGCCCAGCACGAACAAATAGGCATCGCCGAAGCCCTGCGGCTGCCCTCCATCAGCCTGACCGGCCTGCTTGGCGTATCGAGTAATGAACTCAGCACACTCTTTACCGCCGACGGCATCGCCTGGAGCGCCGGCGCCGGCCTCTTCGGCCCCCTGTTCAATTTCGGAAAAAACCTGCGCCGGGTGGATATCGAGCAGGCGCGCTACGAACAGGTGCAGGCCGATTACCAGCAGCGGGTGCTGGTAGCTTTCAAGGAGGTGGAAGACGCGCTGATTGAAATTCGTACTTACCGCGACGAAACCGCCGCACGCCGGTTTCAGTTCCGATCGGCCGACAATGCGCTGCGGCTTTCCAATGCCCGGTACTACGGCGGCCAAACCAGCTACCTCGAAGTGCTGGAGTCGGAACGCCAGCGCTTTAACGCCGCCCTGAACGCCGCCGCTGCCTTAACGGATCAGCTAATCGCTTATATCAGCTTGTACAAAGCGCTGGGGGGAGGATGGATTTCGGAAGCAGAACGGGAAGAGGCCTCGCAGGGAAATTGAATGGGAAATTTCCCAGAACCTAAGGCTTTTTTTATGCAGAGCTGTGAAGGGGGGGATTGACCACGCTTTGTCAATGTTATTTCGGGAAACCATAAAATTCTAAATAAGTAACGAAAATCCCCAACCCTTTTGAGCATTCATCCTGTCTAACTAATAGCATTCTCTGGGTGATACCCATTTGGTTACCAACCCCATCACCCTGTAACAATGATTTCGGAAGAGCGCAGGGGAGTCCTGCGCTTTTCTCTTTTAGGCGAATTAGCCCAGTAATCACTGCCATACTGATGCATGCCCCTATATTTTTTCTTACCTTTCGGCTGCAAACAAAACGTCTAACTACATGAAACTACTCGAAGATAAAGTAGCGCTGATCACAGGCGGCTCGCGGGGTATCGGGGCCGCCATCGTCCGGCGGTTTGCTGAACAGGGCGCCCAGGTGGCCTTCACCTATCGCTCCAGTGCCGAACAGGCCGAGGCTATGGCCGAAGAATTGGAAGGCATGGGAGTTAAAGCTAAAGCCTTGCGGTCAGACGCCGGCGATTTTCAGCAGTCCGAAGAACTGATCCAAACCGTTCTCGAGGAATTTGGAAAAATTGATGTCCTCATCAACAATGCAGGCGTCACGCGAGACACCCTGATGCTGCGCATGAGCGAAGAACAGTGGGACCAGGTCATTTCGACCAACCTGAAATCAGTTTTCAATCTAACTAAGCACGTGCTGCGTCCCATGATGAAAGCTCGCGGCGGCTCCATCATCAATATGAGCTCCATCGTAGGCGTAACCGGCAACGCCGGCCAAGCTAACTACGCCGCTTCCAAAGCCGGTATCATCGGCTTCACCAAATCCGTTGCCAAAGAAATGGGGACCCGCGGCATCCGCTGCAACGCCGTCGCCCCCGGTTTCATCCAGACGGATATGACGGACCAGCTCGATGAAAAAACCCGCGACACTTACCTTGGCAATATTCCCATGAAACGCTTCGGCAAAGCGGAAGAAGTCGCCGACGCCTGCGTCTGGCTCGCTTCCGATCTGTCGACTTACGTTTCGGGACAGACGATTAGCGTGTGCGGGGCTTTGAATACTTAGAGGCTGTTTGAGTTTCTACGAACTAATCATCAAATAAGCAAAGTCTATGGCAACCCGGCCGAGTAAGAAACCGATCTATCCTCATCTTTTCCGCGATCTGCTGATTGCCGAGGTGAAGCGGCGACTGTTTGAGGAATCCATGCCCCGTTTAAAAAAATGCCTGGATCAGTTGACCGAGGAAGAGATCTGGCAAAGACCCAATGCGCAATCCAACAGCATGGGTAACCTGGTGCTGCACCTCAGCGGCAATATCCGGCAATGGGTTTTATCAGGGCTGGCGAAGGCGCCGGATGAGCGGAAGCGAGAACAGGAATTTGCCCAACGCGGGCCTATCCCCAAAGCAGAACTCCTCGCGGATCTGAAAAAAACCATGGAGGAAGTAGCTGAAGCGCTTGACCATATTCAGCCTGAAGACCTGATGACCCATCACGAAGTTCAGGTATTTCACGAAAGCGGGCTTAGCATACTGGTGCACATTGTAGAGCATTTCTCCTATCACGTCGGTCAAATGACCTATTACGTGAAAGCCCTGAAAAATATCGATATGGATTACTACAGAGGTATGGAACTGGAATAGGATATTACGAGAGGGGCCGGTGCACCAGGCCGTTCTGAATTCAAAGGCGGTCTTTAACCGGTCCTCACCCAAAATCGATCATCATGCCATGGGACCTGAGAATGTAAAAATATGCTCGGATTGATCCCGAAAGAGTATGTCAACTATACCAGAGGGATAAGTACATTTTTCCAGACTTGATGGTAAGAACGCTGTCTGAAAGGGGCTGCCCAACCTTCGCGGAACCCTCCTTCGGCGTTGCACAGTCAGCGATGATCATGTGGGATGGAAGAAAAAAAGTGGGGGGCAAAAGAGAGCTTATAAATTCCGGGAGGCATCAAAACCTCGGCCCGCTAATTTGTCGGCGAACATGGCCAACTCTCTACATAAACTGAGATTGAGCAAATATCGCGTTTCGGCGATACTGATTTGACGAATGACCAACTCATTTTTACAAAGCTGTTCCAATTGAGTTTCCAAAAGCCGGCTTTCCATTCCGGTGTGAACGAGTAATTCCAGGAAACTCGCACCGTGGTGGTCTTGCAAATAAGCGGTAATCGGAATGCTGTCGTCGTGCGTTAAGACTTCCAGTAGTGAAAGCACGCGCTGAATCTGGTTAGCGTCGGCTAACGGCATAGTGTTCCAAGTGTTCATGGTTTGGTGGTTACTTGTTTAGTGTTGTCACCTAAAGATAGCGCATTTATTAAAAGCTTCCAATTAAACATCAAAAAAAGTCGTATAAATAAACAATATCTATGTTACTTTTATCGTTTTGCGCTGCCGTGATGTGAAAACCGGAGTATCGGGGGCCGGATAAAGGTAAAAGCGCTCCTCGATAACCGAAAGTTATTGATTGCTCGTCGCTGAGCAATGGGGCGTTTCCGGTTTGGGAGGTGGCAGGCAAAAGCAGGTATTTAGCCCGGATTATTCATGAGTTAATCTACTGCGAAGTCAAACTGCCCGCCATTCTTGGGCGTCCTCGTCAGTCGATGCTCACCGTATCTGGGGATACGGCTGCGCGTCTCCTGCCTGCCTGCCCGTCTGGGCGGGTTCCCAAGCCTGGCAACCATTTTGGCTTCTCATCACGAAGAACCCAGGAATAATCCGGGTTAGTGTAGCTCCAGATAACATCTTTTTGCCACCACGATGATTTTCGGTTGATTGGTTTGTTTCTACAGGCAAAAAGGTGTCATCTGGAGCGCCGACCTCAAAATTTGATTCCCACGCTGGCTGTGAGGAAATTCGGTTTTTCACCGGAGTCCTTAAAGGGTTCGCTCAATCCGAATTCATAATTGACATCGACGGTGAAAATGGCGATGTCGAGGCCCAGACCTACATTTGCTCCATAATTAAAGCGATTGAGGTCATCTATGTCCAGATCGAAGTTTTCCTTTTCCTGTACGCTAAGAGTGTAGGAAGGGACAATGCCGCCACGGGCGTGCAGCGCCATCAGGCCTCCCTCTCCGGTCAGGCGGATGCCCAGATTTAGCGGGGCCCTCAGCGATTGGATAGAAGTGTTTTCCTCCAGCTGAATATTGTCCTGCAGGTTGCTATTCTTCTGCAATTCCGCTGTGAAGCTGTAGTAGTGCAGTCCCGGTGTGAAATAGAAAGCGCTTTCGCCAAAGCGGAGGTCGATACCCGCATTCCAGCCTACCCTCGACTCTGCCTGAAAGTCCTTGATGTCCCCTTTAAAACCGGAGAAATTGATCCCTACTTTAGGGTTGACTACCACCTGTGCGGGCAGCTGAGCAGCTAACACCATGAGGAAAGTAAATAGCAACAATTGATTAATCCGTTTCATAATTGATGTTTGGTTCAATAATGTCTGTGAATTGACAGTGAAAACGACGCTCCATTCAGAAATGTGATACGGGAACTTCGATTTTAAGTTTCCTTTCACACTTCAAAGGGCTATTTTTATTTTTTTAAATTTTAGCAGGTTTCCGAAAAGAAACCCGGAGAACGAATATTTCCAGAATATAACTTAAAATTCACATGTACGAACAACTCAATATAAGCACTCCTACCCTGTTGCTCGACGAGGAAAAATGCCGGCGAAACATTGAAGCCATGGCGGAGAAAGCGCGCCGTCACGATCTCTTGTTTCGGCCTCATTTCAAAACCCACCAGTCGCAGGAGCTGGGGCGCTGGTTTCGCGACTACGGCGTGGATTCCATCACCGTTTCTTCCCTGAAGATGGCGAGCTATTTCGCCGACGACGGCTGGCTGGACATCACGGTGGCTTTTCCCGTCAACATCCGTGAGCAGCAGCGTCTCAGCGCGCTGGCCAGCCGGGTTCAGCTCAACCTGGTGGCCGAAAACACCGAAAGTCTCGATGCACTCGACAAGCTGCTGCAAAGCCCTGTACGCATTTTCATCAAAACTGATACCGGCTATCACCGTACCGGTCTGGGCCCTCACCAAAGTGAGCTCATCGACCGGATGCTCAATCGTATGGAGCGCTCCTCCAAGCTCGAATTTGCTGGTTTCCTCGCCCATGCCGGCCACAGCTACCAGGGCCGCCGGGACAAAGTCGTGGCTGAAGTGCATCGCGAAGCACTCGATGTCATGCAACAGCTACGCGACCGCTACGAAGGCCGCTACCCTACTATGATGGTTTCACTTGGCGATACCCCTACTTGCAGCACCATGACTGAATATCCAGGGGTTGATGAAATCCGGCCCGGCAATTTCGTATTCTACGATCTCACCCAGGTTTTCATCGGTTCCTGTTCCGCGGAAAATATTGCGGTGGGGCTGGCCTGCCCCGTCGTAGCACTACACCCCGACCGCCAGGAAATCATCCTGTACGGCGGCGGCGTTCACCTATCCAAAGACCGCGTAGAAGATCCCGGGGGAAGAACCATTTTCGGGTATGTTGCAGACTGGACGCAGCGGGGCTGGCAACTGCACGAGAAACCCGCGTACCTGCGCTCCCTGTCACAAGAACACGGCATTGTCAGGGCGACGCCGGAAATGATGCAGCGCACTAAAGTGGGCGACCTGCTCTGCGTCCTGCCCGTTCATTCCTGCATGACGGCCGACCTGATGAAGGAATACCTCACCCTGGATGGGAAATCGATCGATATGATGAAATGGTGAGAGCAGGTAAGGTTACAGTGACGGACCACTGTAACTATGCCACCCTACTCAAGTATCTCTGCGGGGAAAGAAAGCACCGGTGTATCAGAGTGATACGACATTTTTTTTGTCTTGCTGTAATTAAAGAGTCCCTGGATAAAGTTTCGCTTGTGGGTAACCATAGCCAGAAAATCAACTGGGTGTTCTTCCAGGTAGTCGGTCAGCTCTTCGTAAATATCCACCCCGTCGAGCACATGAAAGCGCAGTTTTTTCTTATCCTGGTAATCCGCTTTGAATTTGTCCATCCGGTGATGGTAAAAATCAGTATGGCCGGTGTCGATATTCACTACGTGGATTTCGGCATCGAAGGGCTGGGCAAATTCGATTAACCGATCCAGCGCGCTGCGTTCTTCGTCCTCAAAATTAGTGGTGAATACCAACTGATCGATTTTGCCGTCGAATTCATTTTTTTCCGGAACGGCGAGTACCGGGCAATGAGCGCGCTCCAGCACCTCCCCCGCCACACTGCCCAGGAATATTTCCTTGAAGCCGCTGGCGCCCGTAGTGCCCATGACGATGAGATCCGGTTCTTCGGTCTTTGAGCGCTCAATAATCCCCGGAATGACGTTCTCCCTCTCTTCCATCATATGATGCAGTTCCACATTGCCAAAACCGGCTTCTTCAGCAATTTTCCGCAGCGGAGGAATAGAATCGCGATAGTCTTCAAACTCCTGCAGTTCTATGGTTTCATAAACACGCCTCACCCTTACCGGCAGCCGGGTAGTAGTAGCCAGATCGATCGGCCGGTAGACATGATAAGTGGTGATACTCGCCTGCCACTTCTTGGCAAGATGCAGTGCAAAAATAAAAGCCTTGTTGGCGGCTTCTGAGAAATCAGTCGGAAAAAGAATGCTTTTCATAGTGTGCTGCCTTGCGTAAAATTCAATTTTAAGAAAAAAAAAAGGGAAGGAAAGAATAAAAAACTTAATCCTGGTTTGTCCTTTCTCAACTTGGTTTACCGCTAAATCCTGATGGAACCCTCCTGGAACCCCACGAGGGAATGGTTTAGGCAGAATGAAGAAACTTCAAATCACTTCTATCCTATTGACCATGCTAGCCTCCCGCAGCAACATTTTAATTTCGGAAACGCCGGGAATACGCCCGTTAGTCACCACCTTATCCTCGATCACCATCGCCGGAATGGCGGAAATACCTGACTGAAGGAAGGTTTCGATGTCCGTTATGAGTTGCATTTCTACACTGAGTCCCATTTCCAGGGCTGCCATTTCAACCGATCGCATCATTTCGCGGTCTCTGGCGCTGCCCACTCCCAGTATTTTGACCATCTTTTTCATGATATGTTCTGTTCGTCGGTTAAAAAATGTACGATCCCAGCTAGTTTTCCGGAATTTCTCTATCCAATATTGTGAGGGGGATAATTTCGGTTTAATATCCTGGAAGGATCTTTACCATCTTACCCGGGTATGCTCCACCCATCGCTACAAAAATATCAGAAGACAAGCCCCTATGAAATGATCACCATCAACCAGGTCCATGATTTTTATCAGCCGTCTCCCTACTGAGGATAATCAGCCTTTGGCATGATGAGCATCATTTATTAGGCTTTGAGAAATAACGTACCTTGAGTAGAACCAATACAGTCCTCGTATGAAAAAGTACTTCTACATACTTATTTTGAGCACTTTGCCTTATTCCGCCAGCCTCACCGGGGTGGGTGCTCCTGAGCAGGACTCCCTGCCGCCGCTCGCCTTTACGCTTTATCCCACCCTACATGAGATGTCAGGATATGCTGTCGGGGTTCACAAGGATTACACCCTGGTTTTCGGAGGTGTGATCCACGAAGGCGCCCCGGAACTTCAGAACACTTATCCCAATATGGAGATCATCCTGATTGACTACCGGCGGCGGCGGGCCTCGGCTTTCACCACCGGCTCTTTCAAAGGTATACTCGGTGAACAACTCGCCGCCAGAGGAATGGCCTACTTCCAGGACGGCTCCACCCTTTACCTGATCGGCGGCTACGGCTATAGTGAAACCCACGGACGGTTTCTCACCTTTCCCTATCTGACAACTATTGACCTGCCTGCCACCATAGAAGCCCTGAATCGAGGCGCTCCACCGGTAGGCGCGGTTCATCAGCTCTGCGATGATCGCCTCGCGATCTTCGACGGCACAATGGATTATAACCAGGACGAGTTCTTCCTGCTCAACGGCCGTAAAGCTCAAAAACTGCATCCTTTTGAGGACGATTCCGAATACATGGAGGAAACCAGGGAAGGACAGGTCCGCACCTTCCGCCTCAGCGGTGAAGGCTCCAGTCTGCAAATCAACCAGTTTCGCACCTGGTATGATCTACAGGCCTTCGAGGAATACTACCAGGGGACACTGCCTCCGAAAATTGCTATCGCCGTGGAAAAATGGCGGCAGTCACAGTTGGAAGATTGAAGGAAATACGAAATAAGGGCTTGGGCCGGTCACTTTATTCCGGGTCTGGTTGGGCGTAAAGGTTGTTGGCTGATGGCGTGAAGTGAGGGAAGATCTCCCTGTCCCATTGATGATAATCATATCCGCCATTGACGAAAGTCATTATTCAAAGCCTTCGCATCGCTTACATTTGTAAAAAGCAAACAGAAAACCGAGTTGCGAATTTTTCCCGAAGAATTGCTGAGAAAAGCCTCAGCCTTGGCCGGAAAACCAACGTAAGACGGAAAGCTTCGCAACTCTTTTTAAAAGCAATCGACTTTTAATTTGGTATATATTCCATGGTCAATTGGGTGTTCAATTTTTACGGCCGTTTCATTTGAAACATGCATACCTTCAAAACAAGAAACCGGCCCTGCTGTCGCTCCGAATGTTTCGGGGCGACAGTTTTTTTTTGCAGCTCCTATTTTTTTCTTCCCGCCTTTGAACTCCCTCCCCATTCCTGATGTCATAAGAGTAAGCCCAATAGAAGACTTGAGACAAAATACCCCTCTTATGTATTATCGTTTGCTCTTCCTGTGGTTTTTCATCTTCGCTACCCTCCCTACACTCTTTTCCCAAACCCGCTTCAGCCCGAAGTTCGGCTTTAATTTTTCCGCGATGGATATCGAAGCCGATACCATTGAAACGGAAGGTCGATCAGGCTTTAATATCGGCCTCGATCTGCGCATTGAGGACCAACGATTGTTTTTCCATCCCGGCTTCCACTATCAGCAGGTCAAGGCCGACCTGACCAAACTGGAGAAGCCCGCCGCCCCCGAAGCACTGACCGAAGAGGTCCGCATCAACTCCATCAAAGTACCGCTCAACGTGGGCTATTATCTGACCCGCGAAGGCAGTCTGCTGCGCCTGCACCTGCGCGGCGGCATCGTCCCTCAGTTTATCGTCTCCGCCACTGAGCGCGAAGCATTCAATTTCAATAAAGACCAACTCAATAGCTTCACCTGGGGGGCCAATGCTGCCGTCGGTATCGACTTTATTCTACTCACCGTGGAGCTATCCTATGAATTCGGGCTCTCCAATGTATACCAGGAACAGCCGGGGAAAAACCGGATGGCGATCCTGCGCTTCGGATTCATATTTTAGCCTCGTCTGCAAAATTTTCTTTTTATCCTGCCGATCATTGTTTCACCGCAAGATATTAGTATCTTTAGCATCGAAAACGTGTACCAACCACCTGTCACGCTTCCCATTCGATTTTCATTGCTTTCGCAAAAATTGATCAGGCGCCTTTTTTCTGGCGTTTTGCCTGATACTTTGCGCTGAATGCATTCTCAAACTTAGTGCGCTCAAATCCGGAACATCCATACACCGCCTAGCGGGGTATGCTGCTTTTTTTATTCATTTCAATATACTTCAACACAAAAATTTTTGTTATGAGAAAAGTTCTGATGACCAAATTACTGGTTCTCTTTGTCTTCGCCGGCACCCTGAACATGGGCTGCAGCTCCGGCTACTCCAAAGTCCTGAACATGCTCTCCAATAAGGGCAACCTGGACACGGTTCTCAATTTGGTGAATGCCGCCGGAGGACTGGATAACATTTTGGGAGACCTGAAAAACTTCACCATGTTGGCGCCCAGCGACGACGCCTTCTCGAAACTCGGCGCCGACGTGCTGTCCAGCCTCACCGATCCCTCTAATAAAGACCAGCTCGTCAATACGCTGAAAAATCACATCCTGCCGGGCAAGATGGATCTCGCAGGGCTTGCAGATATGGGGGGTGACATCGCCAGCCTGGGCGGCAAAGACCTCGGTATCAGCGGCAGCGGCGATGATATGAAAATCGGCGGAGCCAATGTAATGGAAACCATCAAGGCGGGCAAAGGCGTCATTCACGTCATTGATAAGATACTGTAAATCTACTTTCGGCCTGGAGACTGGAGGACATCGGTGAATCGAAGCTTCGCAAAAGCGAAAATCACACGCATTCTCCGAGTCTTTCCGTCTTCCGGTTATCTTCTTTCTTTGCTTCCGGTCTCCTCGCCGCTACCCCCCTCCATTTTTCATACCTGCCTAACCCTGACACAAATGTTTGACATTCAAATATTTTCGATCATTTGTCGTCATTATTCATAGGTTCTTCATCATGTGAGGCTAAAGTGTTTGCCAGGCTTGGGTTCCCCAACGCTGAGGTCCTTGAGGAGCAAAACCCAAGAATGGCAGTCAATTTATCCTCCTAATAGATTAATCCATGGATAATCCGGGTTGGTCTGGCCCAGCCCAATTCGGCCCTCCGTCCTGACGTTCCCGACGGGTCGGCACGCTGGAGCTCAACGAGGATCCCGGCAACTTTAAGTTTGCAATCGTCCCTGATCGCAGCGGCGGTCAGCGGGCCGGCGTATTCCGCGACAGCGTCCTTTCGGAAAACGTGGGCACGGAAAAAAATTCCCTTACCTTTGTGCCTGCAAAATGCGCTTTACATCAAACTCACAATATTCCACTCCATCATGAGCCAAGAAGCATTTGATAAGATCTGGAAAATGATCGGCCTGCGCTACAAGTCGCATCCCTGGCACGGCATCCCCATCGGAAAGGAAGTGCCCAATGTGGTGACGACTTTCATCGAGGTGATCCCCACCGATACCGTTAAGTACGAAGTAGATAAAATCACCGGTTACCTGATGATTGACCGGCCGCAGAAGTTCTCCAACATCGTGCCGGCCCTGTACGGGTTTATTCCACAGACCTACTGCAAAGAACAAGTGGCCGCTTACTGCCGGGAGAAAACCGGCCGCGAGGGCATCATCGGCGACGACGATCCGCTCGACATCTGCGTGCTGACCGAGCGCGAGGTCACCCACGGCAACATCATCGTCAAGGCTACGCCCATCGGCGGTCTGCGCATGATCGACAACGGCGAGGCCGACGACAAGATCATCGCCGTGCTCAGCAATGACGAGGTGTACGGCCACTGGAAAAATATCGACGACCTACCTGCCAACCTGATCAACCGGCTTCGCCACTACTTCCTCACCTACAAGCAGCTCCCCGGTGAGGAACCGACCTGTGAGATCACAGACGTCTACGGCCGCGAAGAGGCCTTTGAGGTCATCCGCCGCAGCCGCCAGGACTACGAGGAAGCCTACGGTGACCTGGAAAGCGCCCTGACGCTCACCCTGCTGGAGGCCTTCAACCTGGGACAACGGCAACGGAATATTCTCAAGGATTTGGAGTAAGCGGATGAAAAAGGCGGTTCGGGATGGTTTGAGTTGGTTTGATATCGTTCGAGATGGCTCCGACAGACGGAGGGAGAACTTCCATTAGGAGTTCCATCTGCTCTTATGGTCAGGTTGTGGTTCTGCGATGGTTTAGCATAGCTTAACCCGTGTTGATTACCCATAAGTCCGGTTTTGGCTACTTCTACGGTTCATCTGTTCGTCAGTTTTACTGTTCTGCGGTTCTGAATGTCTACAAAAAGGTGAAAAACTGTTTTAAACAGGCCGGAACCGCAGAACAGAGGAACAGAAAAACAGAAGAACAGAGGAAGTTTGTACCGACTAAAGTTGTGGGTAATCAATACAGCTTAACCCCGGTGCAACCTGGCTTCATTCCCAGCAGGCCTTGACGAACCACGACAGCACCTTCGAACTGTTGAATCTTGAACTGTTGAATCTTGAACCGACAATGCGTCAATCCCTCTACATCCTCCTATCCATCTTCCTCGGCACCGTTCTCACTCTGGGCCATGAACTAACCTGGCTGATCCGCTATTCGCTGATGGTCATGCTGTTTTTCACCTTTCTGGGCGTCCGGTTCCGGCGGGAGATGTGGCAGAGCCAGCACATAGCCGTCGTGCTGGTCAATATCCTATTGCCTTTATTTTTCTTCGCCCTGCTGAACCAGTGGGACTGGACGCTGGCGATGACGGTCTTTATCGTAGGAATTGCCCCGACGGCCGCCGCGGCGCCGGTCATCACCAGTTTTCTGCGGGGCCGCGTCGATTTTGTAACCGCTTCGGTATTGCTGACCAGCCCCGTACTGGCCATCGCCATTTCATTACTCTTACCGCTACTGCTTAAAGTTAAGGAACCGATCGCCGTCGAAGACGTGTTGCTCCCCATTGCCACCATCGTCTTTATCCCGCTGCTCCTCAGTCAGGCTATCCGTAGGCTTTCGCGATCCTGGACAGCCGCGCTGCAGCGTTTAAATAAGATCCCCTTCTATCTGTTTCTTTTCAACGTCTATATCGCCTCAGCCGACGCCAGTGTTTTCATTCGTTCCGACCAGTCGACCGGCTGGATGACTATCCTGCTGATTGCCCTGCTCATCGGCGGGCTCTGCGTCGTGCTGTTCCAGCTCGGCGCCCGCCTCGGCCGCCCGCATTTCGGCATCGAGACGAGTATGGCGCTGGGGCGCAAAAATACCATGTTCGCTCTCTGGATCGCTCTTACCTTCATTAATCCGGTAGTGGCCCTGGGCCCCATCTTTTACATCTTCTGGCAGAACGCCTATAATTCCTGGCAGATTTATGAGGTAGAAAAAAGAGCAGGAAGAAAGTAGCAGGCAATTTGCAGCCCAGGCTGAAAGGGAATGATGGTATACTGATTTTTCAAGTTTTATCACGATTGATAGTATGTTGATTTTAAAATCATAACTGATCCCCGCCTGCCGGCAGTCTATTATCATCGGCGGCCGTTTCCGCCCACCCTGAGCCGGCAGCCGCCTCGTTCAGGATTACCAGCATCCAGCATCCAGTCCCCTGAACGTCCTCCTTATTCCACCGTTACTAAAAAGGACTAAAACCCAACACCAACATGCGCATCGCCATTTTATCCGACATCCACGACAACATCTGGAATCTGAAAGCCGCACTCGACTGGCTTACCGAACGGGAAAACGCCGTCGAGGCTATGATCATCTGCGGCGATCTCTGTTCGCCTTTCGTGCTGAACCTGATACAGGCAGAATTTCACAAACCCATCCACGTCGTTTTTGGCAACAACGACGGCGACACCTACCGCATCACCTACCTGGCCGGACGCCACGTGATGATCCACGGCGAACTGGGTGAGCTCACGTATCAAGACGGCACGCTGCGCCCCGGCATGGAGGAAGACCCCGACCGCCAGGGTCTTGGCATCGCTTTCCACCACTTCCACGACGTGGCGGAGGGCCTGGTGCAATCGGGCCGCTACGACGTCGTCTGCTACGGCCACAATCACAAGCATCGCATCGCCTACTACGACCGCACCAGCCGGAAGTACGTCGACCGACCTTCTAGTGACACCATCCTCTCCGTCAACCCCGGGGCCCTGATGGGTTTCGACCCGGCCCCGGTGAAGGAAAACGAATTCGAGATCCCCGCGACCTTTGTCGTGCTGAACTTGAAATCGATGGAAACGCAGACAGTGAGGGTGGAGGTAGAATGAAAGGATGGATTCACCTCCACTGGCTGAGCTTTAAACAGCCAATCACCAATCACCGGCGATCTTCTCCGACCGCTCCCACAGCCGCCGGCCCATCTCCGGGTCATAGCATTTTTCATCCATCTCGCGGCGGCGCATCATGTGCAGGTATTGGTTGGTCAGGCCTTCTTCCTCGCAGGCGCAGGCCATGTAGACGAGCGGGGGCGCCGCCTTGGCGGGCGATTGGAAGAAGAGATTGAAAATAAAGGTCTTCAGAAAAAGTTTTAGCAGTGGCGGCGCATCGCGGGCAATATTCGTATTGACCGGCCCGGGGCAGACGGCGTGGACGGCCACATCGACCGGCGCTTCCGGGACCGGATTGAGGCGGCGCGACAGTTCCGAGCTAAAGGTATTCAACACCAGCTTGTAGTAGCTGTAGCGCGAGATACCCCCATTGACACGGTAGTTCTGGAATACGCCGAGCTCCTCGAAGTCGATCGGGTCGGAATCGCGGTGGGAGTCGGAAGAGGTAAAGACGATGCGCGGGCGGTCTTCCCCGGCCGGCCGGGCGTTACCCGCAAAAACCGCGTTGGGGATCGTGCCATCCCGCAGCAAACGGTTGAGCAGGATAAACTTGGCCAGGTAGTTGACCATAAACATCTCGTCGATGCCGTGTGTGGTGCGGCGGGCGGCGGGCGTTGCGACGCCGGCGTTGCAGACCATCACATCGACCGGCGCCTTACTCTTCAGCTCGTCGCAAAAGCGATTGATGGCATTTACGTCGGTCAGGTCCAGATGCATCATCTCCACTTTATCGGAGCCGGTCAGTTCGCGGATGCGCTCCCCTGCGGCAGGATGGCCGCTGCGGCAGGCCATGATCAGACGGGCACCGCGCCGCGCAAACTGTTCCGCGATAGCGAAGCCGACGCCGGAATTAGCGCCGGTTACCACGCAGGTCTTGCCGTCGAGCCGGTCGCTTTCCGTCAGCTCGCGTACGTTATTCTTTCGTTGGGCAAAGTCTTTGACACCTGTCAGGACGGCTTCTACCGGATTCTTGAATCTTCCTTGAGCCATAGGTTTAGAGTTTATTCTACGTTTACGAAATCTTCGTCCAGGTTTCGTAAACGTCATCAAACGATCTCGAACAAAATCGAACCACATTCAAACTGCTGAATGAGGGTTACATGGAAAGTGATCAGGTACTAACCATGTATCAATTTCCTTTATCTGTCTCCTCCTCCACGGGATCGAATCCTTGTTCAATTCCTTTCTCCAGGGGCGACACTCCGTACTTCATCCATTGTGGCTCAGGGCCGTCCATGAGGTAGTAGTCGAAGAACTGCTGCATGCGGCGGGTGAAGTCCATTTTGTTCTGCCACTTGCGCAGGCCGTGCGGTTCGCCGTTGTAGTTGAGCAGCCAGGCCGGTTTGCCGAGACGGCGCAGGGCGACGAACCACTCGATACCCTGATACCAGGGTACCGCGGTATCCGCATCGTTGTGGAGGATGAGCACCGGAGTGTTGATCTTATCGGTAAAAAAGAGCGGGCTGTTTTCGTAGTAGCGCATGGGGTATTCCCAGATGGTGCCGCCGATGCGGCTTTGCGTGCGCTCATACTGGAACATGCGACTCATGCCCGAGCCCCAGCGGATGCCGCCGTAGGCCGAGAACATATTGACAACGGGAGCACCCGACTCGGCGCAGCGGAACAGATCGGTTTCGGTGATCATATAGGCCACCTGGTAGCCGCCCCAGCTGTGCCCCTGCACGCCGATGCGCTCGCGGTCGACGAAGCCGCGGTCGATCAGCGAGCTGACGCCCGGCACAATGGCGTGCAGCGCGCTCTCGCCCGGATAGCCGATGCGATAGGGAATATCAGGTACGAAGACGAGGTAACCGCGGCTGACATAGTGCGCGAAGTTGATCGAAGAGCGCGAGGGGCGCGGTGTGGTGTAGTTGTGCAGGCGATCCGAGTAGCGTTCGTAGAAGTACACCATCATGGGGTAATGCTCTTCGGGGTCGAAACCCTCCGGTTTGTAGAGGATACCCTGCAGCGTTTCACCGGAGAGGGCCGTCCAGCTGACCAGCTCAGCTGTACCCCAGCGGAATTCGCTTTGCTGCGGGTTGGCATTGCTGACGCGGTCGAACGACTGCAGGTTGTCGTCGCTGTAGAGTAGGTCGGGGAAGGTCTGGAAATCTTCCCGGCTGAAGACATAGGCCTCGGCCTCATCGGCCTTCAACACGCGTCGCGAGAAGGAGTAATCGCCTTCCAGCATAGGCTGATCAAAGCCGGTATGGATATTGAACCAGCGATAGCCTTCACGTTTGCTGCCCTCGTCAAAAAAATGAAACAGGATTTTGCCTACTTCCTGGATGGCGCGTTCCTCTTCGTCAATGCGGATATAGCGGTAGCGGCGATTTTCTTTCCGCCCGTTCGTCATATTATTGGGCGGCATGTTGCCGAGGGGATCAATCAGCCACATATCGTAGCGATCGTAGATCATCATGAACTCATCTTCGGTCGACCAGCCGGCCAGGCCGTAGGAGGAGGGATCTTGAGGACGGTCGTTCATTTCGTCATAGAAAGCTACCTCTTTATTGTCGGTCACCTGTCGCATCTTGCCGTCCGCCACCGAATAAGTATACCAGGCGGTATCGGGATAGCTGTACCAGTAAACGAATTCGGCCTCCGGGCTGAAATCGGGATAGCCGCAGAGCTGCTCGGTGATCATTTTCCTGGTTCCGGTCTTCAGGTCGACCAGATATACATCCTTACAAACCGGACCGCCGGCCCAGGACACTTCCTGCAGGTAAGGGGTTTCGGTATAGGCCAGGGCGACATCTGCATTGCCTTCGTTGCCGAGTTTCACCTCCGGCAGCGATTCATCGGCCAGCCGGACGATCTTGTTCTGGTTGATATGCCAGACCGTGGTATAGGTTCGTTTCACTTCACGCTCCATGCGCGCCTCTTCCTGCGTATACAATCGTTCATCGTTATAGCTCCACACTTCTACATTGACAATTTCTTCTTCCAAAAGAGTGGTGTCGGGGAGCAGTGGGTTCGGGGCGATCCCGAAATAAAGCCTGGCGCCGTCTTCAGAGAAGTGCAAGTCACCGTGTTCGCTGATGCGCCAGTTGTCGGGAATGAAATCCGCATCGTTGCCGGTAGCCAGACGAGCGGCGCCCTGCCCTTCCCGCCAGAAGTAGAGCCCGAAGGAACGAACGCGGTTTTCCGTCGTATCGGTATCGGCCAGGAATGCCGCCTGATCGCCTTCTTTGTCGAATGAAAGCTGCTCATACTTGGCCTTTTGGCGGAAAAGCGGCTTTATCTGCTGCGTCTGTCCGTTGAAATGGTAGACGCCCTCCGGATAGAGCGAATCGGCGCCGCTGCTGACGAAAAGCACCGCGGGACCTTCATCGGCCAGCAGGAAATCGGTGATGCCGGCGAACCGTTGTTCTTCCCCCGTAGGAAGACGGCGCAAGGTAAATGGGTTGCCTTTATGTTTTTCGGCTTCTGCCAAAGAGTCGGGCTCGGTTGTGTAGGCCAGCCAGCCCGGCCATTTCTCCGGTAATTCGAAAGATTTCAGCCCTGCGACTTTCTCCAGCTCTCCCGTGCTGAGCTCAAAGATTCCCAAGGTATCGGGCGGCAAATCTTTTTTCTTGATGCCCCGGCGCTGCATGGCCTGTACGCTATCGAAGGGAGGGTGGATCGTAAAAACCAGGAAGCGGCTGCCGGCGCTGAGCCGGGGCGAATCGGCGCGGGGAAAGCGTCGCCGCTGCTCTGTCTCTGCGTCGTAAAGGCCCAGCTGCGGGTCCCCTTTTCCGGGTTCGAGCACGTAGGCGACCCAACGGCCGTCGGGGGAGATTTGCGGGTCGTCGACCTCTTTCCAGTCTTTGAAATCTTCCACTTCCAGCGGTCTTTTATCTGTGGTCTGGGCTAATGCCGGCCCACTCGCCCATAGGATCAGGTACAAGAAAAGTATTCTGAAATAAATCATATCGAATGAGGTTTTTGATCGGCCATAAAATAACAAGTTATTTGACAAATTCCGCGGGAAAAAGTCAATAAGCAGCAGACAAAGAAATACATCCTTTCACGGATATACGTAATTTCAGTTACCCATTGAAGAGGAATCCCGAAAAGAGGGCTTACCTCGTATTGGATAATCATCCCTTCGTACATTTGTCCGCCTTTCAGATCGCTTAATATGGTGAAAGTCATATCCGGAGGGGTAATCTCATTGAGATTATCCGGTGCAGAGAAAAAGCGCCATACTTCCTCCACGGGATGTGGTATGAATTGTTCCCATTCTTTCCTTTTCACCTTCATAGGACGTTTTCATTTGAGATAAACAACTGATTTTCAAAATACCATTCAATTTATAAAAAAAACAATCTGAAAAATACCCTTTTTTTGGTATGGAATAACCCGTAATATCTTTTATATTTGTTGTGAACGTAAAAACAAGTGTGCTTTATGCACACAGATACAAATTGTAATCCAAAGAGAATTCAGGTTTTTGTTAAAAGCTAAGTATTCTCTATTTGCATTTTCCCAAAACTGTAATCCCATGACACAGCCCATCCTGTACTTTAGATCCAACCACTCATCATTCCATTTTTTGATGAATCTCCGATGATCAAGTAACGTGAATCTGCTTCGCAAAAGCCTTATGTGACTTTGAAGCAGGTATACGGTTTGATAACGCCCCATTTGTGGGCCATCTCCTGGTCTAAAGTAATACATATGAACCCTCGTAAGCAACTTCTACACAGCTGTCTGCTATTTGTCCTTTTTGGACAAAGCTACGCCGTGTTATTCGCACAACCTCTTTCAGATTGCGATCCCACTATTCAAGGACAGCACTACCAGGTATATTGCCTGGATGAGAACGGAACGGAGCAGATTCCGGCGCCGGTAGCTACGGCCGTCTGCGGGGAGATCGAGCACTTCGACTACGAAGAGCGCTTCATTGACCTGAGCTTCGGCCGGATGGGTTTCCAAGGATATTTCGACGCGTCCAACTGGACGATTACCAAGATATTAGGTGACGAAGGGGTAGATGTCACCGGAGCTTCCAACTCAGTGTTAGTTGAAGGGGCTAATCATTCTCTGGTCAGCGTCACGCCTGGCGGCGTGTCGAGGATGGAAATCCTCATTCCCGCTGACGGCATGATTGCGTTTGACTGGAGGAACGTTGGAGGCTCCAATCTTTTTCCCGAAGAGTTTTCCCTTTTCATCAATGATCAAGCCCATTTGCTGAGTAAAGCAGCCGTTGCACAGGGACGCTTTCGCCGGCCCGTACGCAAAGGCGATGAGCTGCGCCTGGAATTTCGTCCCCACGAATACCGGACGATAGAGATCGACCGCTTTCGCCTGCTCTCCAACACTCAATCGGTTCTGCAGCGCTACTGGACAGCAACCGATGACCGTGGAAACAGCAGTCACTTTACGCAACTGATCGGTATTGAACATCCCAATATCGCCGATATACGGTTTCCGGAAACAACTCCTACTGAAGCTTCCCGCCAGGCGGTAATGCCAAAAAATACCGGTTTTCCCTTTATCGATCGCGACGGCAACCCGCAGACCAGCACCGACCACTATGTACTCAATGGTCAACAATGTGGCTTACAGGTCGAATACGTCGACGAAGTACAGCAGCTTGGTAAAGAATGCTTCGTTTACCGCCATTGGATGATCACGGATAGCTACAGCGGCAACATCATGAAAGAAACGCAGATCATCAAATTAATACACACACCCGAATCCGGCGATTGCCCGGCCGAGAACCTGTTCTTTTCGCCTGAACAAAAATCAGAACAACCAAACATTCCCGAAATCAGCTCCAACCCTTTTTCAGCGGAGCAGAAAGCACTTAACCATGGCAAACTTAACCGGGATTATCCAATGACACTATGATGCAATCTTAGAAATCATCAGCATCTAAACTTTTAATTTTTTAGGCATTAACAGGTTTGTAAAGGGTTTCTATCATTCGAAGGCAGCGGTTTCCGTTGCCTTCTTTTTTTGTTCTCAAAACAAAAAATTTCACAAACCAGGCCGTGTAGATTATATTTGCAAATATTGATTCAGGCAGTGTCAATTCAATCCTTCTATCCTGCAATCCTTCAAAAAAAATTCATGAAATACACACTCGCACTCCCCGTTTTCCTGCTGATTTCCAACGTCGCTATCGCCCAATTAGGGCCCGTACAAGAAGAAATCAACCAACAAGTGTGGAAGCCCTTCCAGCAAAACTACGCCCAGCTGGATGCCGCCGCCTTTATGAGCCTTCATACCGGCGATGTAATTCGGATCATCCGCGATAATGACAAGATCCTCAAAGGACAAGCCTACGCTCAGGAAGTACAAAACAACAGCAGTGCCGCCCGCGAACGCGGCGCCCGGCGCAGCATAGACTTTCGCTTTACCGAACGCTTCGCTCAGAACAATCACGCCTACGAAGCCGGCTACTACAAGGTGGTCAGCTCCTATGGAGAAGGTGAACAATACACTTTCTACGGGCAATTCGACGTCATCCTGCGCCGCGAAAACGGCCGCTGGAAAATCATGGTCGACTCGGATACTTCCAAAAACGGAACCCTCACCGAAGCTGACTTCCTGAAGGGAGAACCAATGGAATGAAAGCGAAGCCGGAAGTGGATCCGCATCCCTCTCTTTCCGCTTTCTCGGAGCGAAGCGAAGAGCCGTATGGCCGCTTTCTCGGAGCGAAGCGAAGAGCCGTATGGCCGACTTAAGATAAGCCCCTGGTTCTCAACCTCCTTGAATTCACAAACGAAATATCAACAATTGCCTATGTCCCAAGTACAGGAATTCAACGAATACCGCGCCCGGATGAACGAAAAAATCCTGGGAGCCGATAATAAAGTCCTTAAGCGTTTCTTCAACCTCGACACCAATGCCTACCAGGACGGCGCCTTGTCCAAAAAGACCAAGGAATTACTCGGCCTGGTGGCCTCCATGGTGCTGCGTTGCGACGATTGCATCCGCTACCATCTGGGCGCCTGTTACGAAATGGGCGTCACCAAAGAGGAGGTATTCGAAGTGTTCGCTATCGCCAACCTGGTCGGCGGATCCATCTGTATTCCGCATACCCGGCGAGCGTTGGAGTATTGGGAAGCTTTGGAGAATAGTTAATGAGTGTTCTTGAGTTACATTTCCGGATTCCCAAAAGTTTTACGGACTCTCTGCCCTTGTCCCTCTACTCTCTACCTCAATCCCTCTACCATTTTTCTTACCTTTGTGGAATGATTCAAAGCGAGCTCGTGTTTTAAATGTTATTAATCCGGTAACACTTCCCTTTTAGACTAAAAAACACCTTTCATCAATGGCGGAATCGACGGAAAAGACGTATTTGCAAGAACTCAATGAGATACAGCGAAAAGCCGTGACCACTACAGAGGGACCGTTGCTCGTAGTAGCGGGACCGGGCTCTGGAAAAACGCGGGTGCTGACCTATCGAATCGCTCATCTCATCGAATCGGGGGTGGCGCCGTGGGAAATCCTCTCACTCACCTTTACCAACAAGGCGGCTCGGGAGATGAAAGAACGAATCGCCAATGTGGTGGGGCCCCGCGCCAACCGGGTATGGGCCGGCACCTTCCACTCCATCTTTGCGCGTATTCTGCGCGTGGAAGCCGATAAAATAGGCTATCCGTCTAACTTCACCATCTACGATACGGATGACACTAAAAGCGTTATCTCCGACATTATCCGGGAAATGGCGCTGAATAAAGAAGCCTACAATATCAATACCGTCCGCTCGCGGATCAGCTCGGCCAAGAGCAACCTGATCACACCGAAGCTGTACGAGCAGGATCAGGAGTTGCGGCAGCAGGACCACATGTCGAAGCGCCCGCAGCTCTACACCATCTATCGAAAGTATGCCGCCCGCTGCAAGCGATCGGGCGCGATGGACTTCGATGACCTGCTGTACCGCCTCTACGAGCTGCTGCAGAAAAACCCGGACGGCGTAGTCGACAAATACCGCGAGAAATTCCGCTACCTGCTGGTCGACGAGTTCCAGGACACCAACCACTTGCAGTATGCTATTTTGCGCAAGCTGGTCAACTACGAGGGCAGCCCGCGCAATGTCTGTGTGGTAGGCGACGACGCCCAGAGCATCTACGCCTTCCGTGGCGCCACCATCCAGAATATGCTGGACTTCGAAAAGGATTTTGAAAAATACGGCATACAGGTGTTTAAGCTGGAGCAAAACTACCGCTCTACCGAACACATCGTGCAGGCCGCCAACGAGGTGATTATGAACAACCGCCGCCAGATCCAGAAACGCATCTGGTCGGATAAGGGAACCGGGCAGAAGATCAACATGATCAAAGCCATGACCGACGGAGAGGAAGGTAAGCGCGTCGCCGACACCATTCTTGAACAAAAAAACCGCTCTCACCTCAGCAACAGCGATATCGCCATCCTCTACCGCACCAACGCCCAGTCTAGGGTCTTTGAGGAATACCTGCGCCGCTACAATGTTCCCTACCGTGTCTTCGGAGGGCTTTCGTTCTATCAGCGCAAGGAAGTCAAGGACCTTATCGCCTACCTGCGGCTGACCGTCAACCAGCGTGATGACGAGGCGCTGCGCCGCATCATCAACTTCCCCCGCCGCGGTATCGGCCAGGCCACGCTAGACAAGATCAGCGGACTCGCCGACCAGACCGGCAAACCGATGTGGGAGGTGCTTACCCAGGTCAAGGTAGGCACCCGCGCCCAAAACGCCCTGCACAGCTTTCAGAAGATGATGCGGCAGTTCATCAGGACGTCTGAAGAAAAAGACGCCTACGAAACCGCAGAGTACATCGCCAGGCAATCGGGGCTGCTGGATCTGCTTAAAAGAGATACCACAGTAGAAGGCATCGGCCGCCTCGATAATCTCAACGCCCTGCTCGACGGCGTCAACGCCTTCGTCGAGGAGGACTCCGCTATTGATACCGAAACCATCCCCGATAAATCACTGGCCACCTACCTGCAGAACATCGCCCTGCTGACCGACCTCGACAACGAAGATACCGACGGCGACCGCGTAACGCTCATGTCGGTGCACTCGGCCAAGGGGCTGGAATTCAAATCGGTATTCCTGGTGGGGCTGGAGGAAAAACTATTCCCCTCTTTCATGTCCATGGATACCGCCGAGGCCATCGAGGAAGAACGCCGCCTCTTCTATGTAGCCATCACCCGCGCCGAACAGTACCTGACCATCTCCTACGCCAACAGCCGCTACCGCTACGGCAATATGCACTATAACGAACCCAGCCGCTTCATCGAGGAGGTGCCGATCGATCACCTGGAATCCAGCAGCTCTATACGGCCCCGCTCCGGCGGCCTGGAAGGCAGCAACAGCGGCGCCCGCGTCAGCGGACTCTTCAAACAGCCGCGGCGCAACCGGGAACCGCAACTGCGCGCCGATCCCAGTACCTTCCAGCCCAGCCCGGCCGGTAAAATTCAGGCGGGCATGAAGGTAATGCACCTCAAATTCGGCGAAGGCAAAGTGCTCAGCATCGACGGCGGTAAGAACAACCGGGTGGCGACAATCTACTTCAACGGAATCGACAATCCGCAGCGACGGATTATGCTGCGGTTTGCAAAGCTGCAGATACTGGACTAGTACACTTACACTGTGTACTAGTGCGCCGGTAGTGGCTTCGAAACTAGGAAAGTTTAACCAGCAGCCCAAAGCAAGGAGAGAACGCCCGCTAGACCGAGGCCAGACGAAGCAAAGCCATCGCGGTCATCTATTCCTCCCGGCTAAGACAATGAGCGGGGAGGAATAGACGAGCCGATGAACTTCCGCTATAATCATCCCCAATAAGAAACCCCCTCCCAACCTTTTCGGCCACGAGGGGGCAACATACCACTATATTCTTCACCCATAGAAAGTCGGAAGTGGGAAGCTTTGGAATTTCCCACTTCCCACTTCCGACTTTACATCACTGGTATTCGAGTTTAAACTTGATCGGCAGTGTGAACATGACGTTAACCGGTTTTCCTCTTTGCTTACCTGGGATCCAGTTCTTCTCCATCTCGTTCATGCCTTCTACGATCCGCATGGCTTCATCTCCGCACTTGGCGCCGATATCGCGCAGCAGCTGCATATCAGTAACACTACCGTCCTTATTGACGACGAACTGTACAACTACCGTACCTTCGATGCCGTTCTCGCGGGCGATCTGTGGGTAGCGGATATTAGCGTAGATATATTCGAGCAGTTTCTGGTTCGAACAGGCTTTAACCTCATCCAGCGAAGCCAGATCTTCACAACCCGGGAAGCGGGGCATTTCCTCAACTACTTTGAAGATTTCCTTTACTTCCGGCTCGGGAGGAGGAGGAGGAGGTGGAGGTGGCGGCGGAGCATCATCCTTTGCATTCTCGACAAATTTGGGCGCATCTATAGCGGTTTCCATATCTACCGACTGATCGACGAATTCGAAATCTTCATCCGTTTCCAGCACCAGCTCATTGGGTACTTCTTCGATGACTGGCGGCGGCGGAGGAGGAGGCGGTGGCGGGGGTTCCGCGCTGCGCGGCACTTCGATTTCAATTTCCTCATCCATGCTGAGAGCGTCCTCCGGGATGAGTACGTCTTTTTCGTAAAGCGTCCAGTTAAAAGCCAGGACGACCAGCGCCAGGGTCCCGATTAATCCGAAGCGCAGGAATAAGCTACGCATACTCAACACATCGACTTCGGGATATTTGTTGCGGGCTCTGAGTGACAACTTCCGTGACTTGCCCTCGTACTTTTTAGCTAAGTCTTTACCGCGGTGAGCAAAAATATACCTTCCTATAAAGATGATAGCCATTAAGACAACAAAGCCGATGGCCATTCCTATTAAGAGGTCCGTAGACGTGAAAGATTGGTTGGCAAACATAGTGGTAAGTTTTGTGGCCCTACGAAAAGAGCAGGTTATTGAACTCTTTGTTGTTTTTCTTAATTCAAATATAAGTTTCAGCTCATCTTTCAAAAATGATACTGATCATCCAGCTGCAATGATCTTTGTCAACAAGAGGCGAATTCTGTTATATTTATAACTTGAAGCCCCGATAGCAAAACTATCTTCTGGAATAGAATTTCTATTGTAGCTGTTCAGCCTTGCCGCTATACGGCGATATTTTTTATTTTTGCCACGGATCACACGGATTTTCACAGATTATCATTTTGGGAAATCCGTGAAAATCTGTATGATCAGTGGCTTTTTTGAAAAACATTCCTGGCGAAGCCAGAATGGTGAATAGTAACTTTCTATTTAAGAGAAAGGAGAAGCGGAATACGTGATGAACAGAGACAAGAGAACACAGCTACTTAGGGAAGAGGCGCAGCGGTTGGGCTTCTCCTTTGTCGGCATATCCAAAGCCGGAAGGCTGGACGACGAAGCCCGCCGCCTGGAAGCCTGGCTCAACCGCGGCCTGCACGGTCAGATGCATTATATGGCTAAGCATTTTGACAAGCGCGTCGATCCCCGCAGGCTGGTGCCTGGCGCTAAGTCGGTTGTCAGCCTGCTGTACAACTACTATCCCGAACAGCGCCGGCAAGATCCCGAGGCGCCCAAAATTTCGCGCTACGCTTACGGAAAAGACTACCATTACGTTCTCAAGCCCAAGCTCAAGAGTCTGCTGCAATTCCTGCGCGAGCAGATCGGGGAAATAGAGGGTCGTTGCTTTGTCGACTCCGCCCCCGTCCTGGAGCGCGACTGGGCGCGTCGCAGCGGCAACGGCTGGGTCGGCAAAAACACTTTACTGATTCATCCGAAAGCCGGTTCCTACTTCTTTCTCGCCGAGCTCATCATCGATCTGGAGCTGACCCCCGACGGCCCCATGAAGGATTACTGCGGTACCTGCCGCCGCTGCATCGAAGCCTGTCCTACCGACGCTATCGCTCCGGAGGGTTACCTTGTGGACGGCAGCAAGTGCATTTCTTATCTGACTATTGAGTTGCGGGAAGCCATCCCGGATGAATTCCGGGGTACGATGGAAAACTGGATGTTCGGCTGTGATATCTGCCAGGAAGTGTGCCCCTGGAATCGCTTTTCGAAGCCGCATCAGGAGCCTGCTTTTGAGCCGCATCCGCAATTGCTGGATATGACGAAAAGAGAGTGGAAAGAACTTACGGAAGAGACTTTTCGGCAAGTGTTTAGAAAGTCGGCTGTAAAAAGAACGAAGTACGAAGGACTGAAAAGAAATATTCGCTTTCTGGAGAAGTAAAGACGGAAATACTGAATGCCTTCTGCGGTTCGCTGTATGCAGGATATCAGAGATTGAACCAAAGGGCACTCAAGCTTTCTTCTGACAGCCAGCCGTTTCCGGCACAGATGAAGCGGGGATTGTCACCGGAAGGCCTGGGATAAGGGAAAAGCGAACGGCGAACGGTAAAAAAAAGAGACCAGGCCTCTCGGCCTGGTCCGCCATTTTAAGCATGTGAAGTGCTTAAAACACTACCCCATTACCCCAATGTAATGTCTCTTATAATGCGTTTAAAAAATTCTTGTTTGGTACAATCCGGGACTACTCTTCTATCTCCAGTTCGCAGAGTACGGTTCCTTCTTCATCGATCGTCACTTCCAGAAGGCGGTCATTACCGCGATGCTCCAGGAGTACCTGATAAATAGCCGGATCCTCTTCTGATTGTCCCCGATCCACCTCGAAAATGGTTTCTACCTCCAGTTCGAAGGCGGGATACCCGCTGTTCAGTGCATCTTCTACAGCCGTCGGCAGGACTTCCGGTGCAATCGGTGTCAGTATCTGAATGAGCCCACCCTCAGCATCGAAAAAGATATACTGCTTATTGGTTTCGCCATCCACTTCCTGTTCGGCTTTCACCCGGAAGACGGCATCTTCCATGCCGCAGAGGATATCGGAGGCTATACTAAATTCGTATCCCTCGTAGTTTTCTTCCAGAAAGAGCTGTGCATCTTCCGGCAGATCTTCAAAGGAGAGTTCTTCCTCGTTTTCTTCTTCCTCATCCTCCTCATAATCGTTGTCGTCTCCATCGTCATCACAGCGACCGTCTTCATTCAATACCCGTATTACGGGTTTGAGGAGATAGCGGCCGTTGCCTTGCCGTACGACCGATTTATCGGCATCGAAGTCGATCAACAATTCGTATTCCATCGTTTCGGTCAGGTCGACACAGGTTTTAATTTTCAATCCCGACTGGCTTCCCGAAGGAACTTTCATCGGAAATTCCTCTCCGCCGGAGGTCACCACAAAGTTGTTATCTCCCAGTATCAGGCGGATTTCTTTAATGAAATCCAGTTCGATAACCTCAGCAGCGATTACGGTGTCAAGGCCGTCCTGGTAGTCGAGCAGGTTGTAAATACCTGCTTCCGTGTCCAGTTCCAGTGTTTGCCGCTCCCCTTCTCCGAGAATGACGACTGACTTGAGGTCGATATTGACTTCCTGCAGATCGGTCGGGTTATCGGTCAGACTAACGGAAAACAGGGTATAGCGGCTGAAGTCAGGCTGAAAAGATTGATCCTCGTTACAGGAACTGACCAGTAAAATCATGCTCAGCAGTGCTACCCCCAGTAGCAATTTGATATTCATGGAATTAGTGTTTAATTGTTTGAGTTAGAAAAAAGCGTTTGCACTAAGTTTTTGGAACAGGGGCCGTAGTCGACGACCCTGGTTGTTCACGGGATTATGTATGTCAAACGAACATTCTTCAAAAATACCCGGATCGTTTTCCGGTATAAGCATAAAGCTCAGGGGGTAGCGCTAAGGCCATTTATTTGTGATCACTTGTGTTTATTAATCGTTCGCGTAATCAGCCCTTCCCGGGTATGCACGCGCAGGAGGTAAAATCCCGGCGGCATGTTGCGCAGGTCTATTTCAAGTTCTTTTTCTCCGGCTTCATCCATGCGCAGAGTGCGGACGGGCTGACCAAGCGTATTGAAAATATCGATTTGCTTAATCGGGTAGCCCTCACCAGTCCATCGCACCGTAGTCCAGTCATTAACCGGATTGGGAAAAACTTTCAGTCGCGGATCATCAATGACTGCCGGACCTCGACTGGTCGACTGGTCGACCGCCAGGGAAAGCGTATCCAAAGCGACCGGACGTTCCGTCAGATCCAGGCTCACCATTTTCACATCCTCCAGTCCCAGGTCGACACTTTCTACACCCAGGGCTATATCTTCCACTACGATGATCGTGTAGACGCCGATGCGTCCTTCATCCGGTGGTGCATTTTCTTTACGGACGCGGTAGACCGCAATATGTGTTTTACCCAGTTCTTCATCATTGTAGGTAAACTGTCGAACTTCGGCATTCTCCTGGCCCAGCCAGCTCTCCCTTTCCAGTTCGAACATGGCCGGCTGATCCTTATTTTTCAGCTCAGGATCGTAGGGGATCGTGAAAGTTATCCCGAAAAAGCCTTCCGCCGGTATATTTTCATCGCCCAGAAAAACATCAACTTCCGCCGTTTCCCCTTCCAGTATAAATCCTCTGTCGGAACTCAGTATCAGCGGTGGATCTATACCTTCGAATCCTTCGATAAAGAGATCGGGCACATTATTTTCCCGCTCTTGGAGAAAGTTGCGTCGGATGATCTGTAAGTCGGCGTCATTGATCACCCCGTTGCCGTCGCAATCGGCGTAAGCGTAGTTCAGTCCGTCGGGGAAGCTGATATCCCATGCCTCTACCGTCTGCTCGCTCCAGAGCGAATCTTCGCGATCGCGCATCGCACCACTTTCCCCACGGGCAACGGACCAGTACAGTACATCCACGCCGTTGACGACGCCGTTGTTATTGGCGTCTCCCGGCCAAACCGTCAGGGTTTCCTGAGCGCTCAGCGGAATAAGACCGAACATGGTTAAAAAGGGCAGTATGTATTTAATTCTTCTGTTCACGGGTTTTTGCTTTTCGCTTACAGTTACAAATTTAGGGCGCCGGAGTCCCTCAGGCAAATACACTTTTCTGACTTTTTCAGTCATATTTTCCATATCTTAAGATTTAAATTTGTTAACTTGTAATAATGAAAACTAATTAAAAAACTGAAAAACAATTACTTATATTTAACTTACATTAATTAAATTTACATTTGATTAAATCATTTTTTCACACTCCCTTTGAAAAAAGGCAGAAAAATCATGAAAAAAAGCAAATTGTTAGCACTCCTTGAAACCTTTGACGGCAACGAACTACGGCAATTTAAAGATTTTGTCGCTTCTCCCTATTTCAATAGTAACCAGGATCTGGTGCGTTTTGTCGAATATCTATACGATTTATCCCCGGATTTTCCGGTGGAGAAACTGGAAAAGGAAAAAGCATGGAAGGCGCTGTTTCCCGGCGGTCCTTTTGACGGCAAGCAACTCAGCTACCTGATGAACTATCTGCTCAAACTTGCTGAACGCTTTCTGGCGGTTCAGCACTATGAAAGCCATCCTTTCTTTGAAGAGTACCACGTGCTGCGGGCCTTTTCCAGTCGCAAGCTTGATAAGCATTTCGGTTTTCTGTACAAGAAGACGGTAGAACGCATTAACCTGGATGGAGAAGAGGACGCCGAGCGGAGCTATTTCCGGTATCAGCTTTCGGAACTGGCCAGCGATCACGCCATGATTATGCGCAGTAAGGTTTTTGATCAGTATTTCCAGCAAGCCTCTGATGACCTGGACGAGTATTACTTTTTAAACAAACTCAAGTACAGCTGCGAAATGCTCAACCGGGAAAAGATTTTTTCCTCCAATTATGAGCTGCACTTTACCGATGAAGTAGTAAGATATTTACAACAAAAACCGGATCCAACGCCGCTTACTTCTATTTATCTTCAGATCTATCTCACACTAAGCCAGGCCGACAGTGAGCATTCCTTCGATCAACTACTGGAACTGCTGCGCGAGAAGGGCGGAGGTATTAAAAGGGAGGAGCTTCGCCAGGTCTATCTGTATGCCATCAACTTCTGCCTTCGCAATATCAGAAAAGGCGAACACCGTTACATCTCTCTGGCGCTTGATCTTTACCTGGAAGGCATCAAGCGAAGGGCGCTTTTTGAGGGCGATTATCTATCGCCCCACACCTATACTAATGTTATCCGCGTCGCGCTTATGTTAAACCGGTATGACTGGATCGAGGAGTTCATCCAAACCTATCACGAATACCTGCCGCCAAAAAACAAAAAAGACGCCTACCATATCAGTCTTGCCGAACTGAACTATCACCGGAAAAACTACGGGGAGGTGCTTGACCATCTCAATCAATTGTCGTTTTCGGATATTCGTTACCATCTCGGTTCACGTGTACTGCTCATAAAGACCTATTACGAATCAGATGCCATCGAACCCATGCTGTCTTCGCTGGCGGCTTTCAGCACCTACCTGCGACGCAACAAAAATATTTCCCAATCGCTAAAGAAAACGCATCTTAACTTCTGCAATCTCCTGCACCAGACCATGCGCATCAACCCCCGCAACTGGGAAGCCATACGCCGGCAGATTCAGGAAATGCAACCGCTGACGGAGCGGTCCTGGTTACTGAAGGTTTGGGAAGAAAAAGAGGAGGTTTAAAGCTGAAAGATATAGGCCCGTTTTCGGGATAAGGCCTCTCTGGTCCTATGCCAGCCACTGGTAGACCAGCAGGCTGCCCAGATAAGCCATGGCACTCATAAAAGTAAACTGTATGATGGGCCATTTCCAGCTTTTGGTTTCCCGTTTGACGACGGCCAGGGTACTCATGCACTGCATGGCCAAGACGTAGAAGATGAGCAGGGAAAGAGAGGTGGCCAGGTTATAGACGGGTTCTCCGGTGACGGGATTGCGTTCGCTGGCCATGCGGTCCCGTACACTAAACTCGTCTTCGGCGCTGCCAATGCTGTATATGGTGGCCATGGTTCCGACAAATACTTCGCGGGCGGCAAAAGAAGTAATGAGGGCGATACCGATTTTCCAGTCGAATCCAAGAGGTTGGATAGCCGGCTCGATGGCGCGTCCAAGGTGACCGGCGAAGGAAGCTTCTATTTGTTTGGCGGCGATGAGATCAGCGGTAGCCTGCTCATCGAGGTTGCGCTCGGCAGCGGTTTCCAGGGCTGCTGCTCTGGCGGTTTTCATATCTTGCGGAGGTCCGAAGTAAGCCAGCACCCAGAGGACCACCGAAATAATCATAATGATTTTACCTGCCTCAATGATAAAGGTCTTGACTTTTTCCCATACGGTCAGCCAGACATTGCGCATTACGGGCGGCCGGTATTCCGGCAGCTCCAGCATCAGGTAACTGCTTTCTTCGGTTTTCAGGATGAGCTTGAATACAAAAGCTGACCCCAGTGCTGCGGCGATTCCCAGCAGGTAAAGCCCCATGAAGGCCAGGCCCTGCATGTTGAAGACCCCCCAGACGGTAACCGGGGGTACGACGAAGCCGATCAGAACGGTATAAACGGGAATGCGGGCCGAACAGCTGATCAAGGGAGTAACCATAATTGTTATCAGTCGCTCTTTCCAGTTGGCTATAGTCCGTGTACTCATGATGGCCGGAATAGCACAGGCGCCGCCGGAAATCAGGGCGACAATACTTCGCCCGTTAAGCCCGAAACGTTGCATCAGGCGATCGAAGAGGAATGCCGCGCGGGCCATATACCCCACCTCTTCCAGCAGGGAGATCAGGAAAAACAGGATCGCGATTTGCGGAATAAAAACGAGGATGCCGCCCAATCCGGCCAGAACGCCGTCCGTCAGCAGATCGGTCACCCATCCCGGCGCCAGCACTTCGCGAACCGTATTGCCCGCCAGGGCGAACATTCCCTCGATGAGGTCCATCGGGTAGGTGGCCCAGGCGAAAATCGCCTGAAAAACCAGCAGCATGAGAAGGAAAAATATGATGGGACCCGAGATGCGGTGCGTCAGAAGGCTGTCCAGACGTTCGGTCAGCGAGCTTTCCGGTCCGGCTTCCCGCTTGCGGATATTACGACGCACCAGCGGTGTGAAGTGATTGAAGCGGTCCATCGTTTCGTCTACCTGAGCCCGCAGGTCCTGAAAATCATGCTCCCGGATCACTTCCGCTATCCGTTCTCGTTGGCCTTCGTTCAAAAATGAAAGCCATTTGTAATGATGAGCGATCAAAACAGCCTGGTAATCATTGCGAAGCGACAGGAAAGTGCGTAGTGCCCCGGCAATAGAACGTTCGGTATCGCTCAAAGGATGGAAGGGCTTTTTGCCTCTTTCCACACTGAAGTTCTCATCAGCAAGGCGGCTCAGAGCAGTCTTCAGATCCTCGATCCCCTTACCGGTACGTCCGCTGATGCAAACAACGGGCACGCCCAGATCTTTGCCCAGTTGTTCTGTGTTGAGCTTCAGCCCTTCCCGTTCAGCTATATCGGCCATATTCAGCGCCAGCACGAGGGGAATTCCCAGATCGCGCACCTGGGAAAATAACAGCAAATGCTTTTCAAGTTTACTGACATCGGCAATGTAAACCACTGCATCCGGATAATTCGGATCCTCCGGATTTGCAAAAGTTTGAACTACAATACGTTCGTCTTTGGAAGTGGGATAAAAGCTGTAGGTACCGGGAAAGTCGATCAGGGTAGCTTCTCGTTGATCCGGAAGCGGCAAGCGCCCCGTCTTCTTATCTACGGTCACCCCGGGAAAGTTGCCGATCTTCTGCTGCAACCCGGTCAGCTTATTAAAAACGGAAGACTTACCGGAATTGGGATTTCCGATAAGGGCAATATTTAAGGTTCGAATTTCCTGCTCCACGTCGCCTCTCGTTCGTTGGTTTGATTGTTGTTGAATGACAGAGGATAATAAAAGAGCACGCTGGTTTTTTCTCTTTACTTATCATCCAAATTACCATCTTATCATTTTACTTCAATGCTATTGACTTCTTCCTCGCGAAGAGCCAGCAGCATATCATCCACTTTAACATACCAACCTCCCCCGAAGGGCGCCCGGCGCATCAGCTTAATATGGCTTCCAGGTAATACGCCCATGGCCATAAGTTTGCCGGCTATGCGGTCATTGGTGAATGCTGTAATCTCTCCGGAAGACTGTTCTGCCAGGGTGTGCACCCGATTTGTGGTTTTGTGTATTGTAGAGACCAAAGTGGTAATTTTGATTTAATCTAATTAGTCACTGTCGCTAAAATAAGCGCTTTTACGCCACTGCCGTGTATTAAATATCACCGACTGTAGAAATTTACCCAAAAATAGGAGAAACATCCCTAATTTTAGGTATGCCCCGAATGTTAATTCCAGCAAATACCGGAAATGTCTATCCCCTTAGCGCCGGCGGTTGGAGGCTCTTCGCCCTCCGCCGCCGCGGTATACCGGGCTACGATCTCAGCTATCTGACGGCTGGCGTAACTGCGTAACTTTCGCTTGACCAGACGGAATCGCTTATCGGCTTCAACCTGAACCAGATGAATTTCCCAGCGACCGTTACGGTTGACCACCTGCCCTACTGAGCGTCCTCGAATCGGTTGCTCTTCGGTAGCAAAGGCCTCCAGCTCGGAGCAGCCGGCCGGTCGTTCCGTCTGACCAATCTCATCGATGTATTTTTTCAAAATATCGTGATAGGTCTTATTCTTCCTATATTCGTATACACTCATCGTACCTGTTTTAAAAAAGAGGGATCATAAATATAAACGCCTCAAAGGTTATTTAGACTAATTACAAACAAGTTTGACAAAAAAATAACATTTCACGACGAATATAGTTCCCCGCGCACTTAAAGGCTGTTTCACTTAATTCTTCAGTTTTCTTATGCCTCTTTTTCCGTCATGCTTCAGCTTTTTTTAGCTCCATAGCTAAGGCTATGAAGCTCAAAAAAGCCTGCC
>Ga0209949_1000043_pt1 | contig 75672 bp, 49 predicted proteins | sample SalPonC_black_MG_FD_185711 | JGI IMG/M metagenome (GOLD analysis project Ga0209949, IMG submission 185711) | Salt pond soil microbial communities from South San Francisco under conditions of wetland restoration - Salt Pond MetaG... | ecosystem: Environmental > Aquatic > Marine > Intertidal zone... | reverse complement strand
CCCTGAAACTCCTGCCGGTTGCCGTCGCGGGTGCGTACATCGAGTACGGATGCGAGACGGCCGCCGTGGCGCGCCGGAAAGGCGCCTTTCATCAGCCGCACACTCTTCAGCGCGTCGGCGTTGAAAATGGAGAAAAGACCGGCGCCGTGGAAGAGGTTATACACCGGCACGCCGTCGAGCAACACCAGGTTGTGCCCGGCATCCCCTCCCCGTACAAAAATGCCGCCGATGCCGTCCGTACCGGTTTGAACGCCGGGGAGAAAATGAGTGAGGCGCACCGCATCGGGCTCTCCACCCAGCTGTGGAAAGGCAGCCACCTCCGAAAGGTTAATCTCATCGGTTCGCCCCCCCAGTGCGGAGCGGTCCCTCAGCGGATCTTCCGCGACGACAAGCACCTCCTCCAGGACCAGGGCGGTGCGCAGGCCGAGATGGAGCCGCCGGTCGGCCTTCAGCTCTATTTCCCTGCCTTCCGGTTCATAGCCGATGTAGGAGCATAGCAGATCTACCTTTCCCGCCGGCAAGGTCAGACTGAAGAATCCAAATTCATTGGTCATGGTTCCCTTCTTGCTCTGCTCGTCAAAAACGCCCGCATAGATCAGCGGCTCTCCCGTATCTGCATCCTGCACATATCCACTAAGCGTGTAGCTTGGCGATTCCAGAGGAGGCGTATCGTAGTCGAGCTCGAATAACACAATTTGCCGGCCTACGCGCCGAAAGCTCAGCCCGGTATTGCGGAGCACATAATCCAGAATCGCTTCTAAGGGGCGATCCTGCAACACAGCAGTCATTTGCTTGGGGGGAAGGATATCGTTGTTGAAAGATAGAGGAATGCCGTAGTCATCCATTAAGATGAAGAGCGCTTCTTCAAGCGGTGTATCACTCATAGAAAGACTAATACGCTGCTGCAGCAATTCCTGCGCAGCCAGATGAGTCATCAATAGACCGGTAAGCAGAACTAGAGAGAATCGCCTCATCATCTAAGCCGGGTGATATGAATGATAACTAATTTACGGCTATTTGCGGAGGAATTCAAAAAAAGTTTGCCGGGCCGGGCCCCGTACCAGTCGTTTACCTCATTCCGTATGGCAGAGACAAAAGATGATTGGAGTCGCTAAACTCATTCCGGCGCTGCCGGGTATGGCGAAACTTTCGGACAGTTTCACCCCCGCTATTTCCGGATAGCCCAACCGGACGCTGATCAACCTGTGAAACAACGCCGGACAGGGATCACTCTTTACATGCTTTACCACCGAAGAGGCGTAAAGTATCCTGGGCAACTCGTTCGATACGCACCTGATAAACGGCTTCCAGCGTTTGTTTTAGCTGATCAATTTCGTCCTGCTGAAGCGGAGGATAAGTGAAGGCGCACTCAGCGATGTTGGAGCGCTGCAGGTCGAGAACGAGACCGAAGTACTGTTGGAGGGAGCGCGCTACTTCGCGCATGGGCGTTTTGCGAAAGCGGAGAACGCCCGACTGCCAGGGGCGGGCATTCACGCCGGCATTTTCAATAGGGTACATCAGGCCGCCGTGCTCGCAGATGCCCTTGTCTTCGGCTTCCAGTGTCAGGGATTGCTGTTCATCGAGGGTGCGGAAGGCAACGCGGCCTTCTTCGACGGTCACTGCCGTCTCTGCCTCGTCAAGGTAGGCCCGGACGTTAAAAGCCGTACCCAGGACCCGAATCTCCGTTTCCGGAGTGCGAACGGTGAAAGCATTACCCGGTTGAGGGCGCACCTCGAAAAAAGCTTCTCCTTGAAGCTGAACTTCCCGGGCAGTACCGGCGGGCCATTCGGCAGGATAGAGAATCCGTGATTTTTCATTGAGAAATACCTGACTGCCGTCGGGTAGGGTCAAGGTGCGCTGTTCACCGGCTCCGGTAGTGGTGGCAACCGGTTCGGAAGGAGGCGCCGCTTGTATCCGCTGCCACAGATACCAACCCAAAAGCCCCAGCAAGGCGATCAGCACAATGATGAGCCACCAGCGGAGGGAAGTGCCGCCGGCCGGCTGTTCAGCCTGTACCCGACGGTGAAAGCGATCCAGCCCGGCACCGGTGTCGGGTTCGTACCCCGCCTTATACTGACCGGACAGGTTCCAAATCTTATCGTACAGCCCCGCCTCTTTTTTATGGCGTTGACTTTCCTTCAGCCACTCGTTCAACTCGCCCTGCTCCTCCCCGGAAAGGCGGCCTTTTCGGCGCTTCAGTAATAGTTGTATAATTTTCGGGTATTCCATTCTAACTGTTCTTCCTGTTTTGAAGACACTAACTTAAGTTTCTTCCCCTATGCTATTGTTAAAATTTTTAACTTTTTTTCAAGTACCCAGGCACTATTGAGTTACCTGTTTTATTTTGAGTGGCTTTTACCGAAAAGCCGGCTTGGGCGAAAGCCCTCCCGATTTGATGACGCCCCCGTTATGCCCGGCGCCTTACCACCATCCTGCGAAAAAGAGAAATAAGGCCTGTATGAGATAGGGCCCCAATGCTTCCCGCAGCAGGCGCAGCGCCTTGGAAATCTGGTTTTCGACTGTTTTCTCCGAAATACCAAGTTCGGAGGCTATCTCTTTATAGGTCATGTCTTCAAACCGACTTAAAATAAAGATGATGCGGCAACGCTCCGGCAGGCTGTCGATCGATTGATCGATGAGTTGCTGCAACTCCGCGGCTTCCAGACGCTGCACGGCGCTGGGTCTCAAGGCAGGCAGCAATATCTTGTCCTCCTGTTCAAAGTACACCTTGCGCTGATCCCGGATGTAGTTCAGTGTCTTGTTCACGGTAGCCCGACGCAAATAGGCCTTCAGGGAAGTGGTGATGTGCAGCTCTTTGCGGCGTTTCCACAGCTCGTAAAACACTTCCTGTACCAGGTCTTCCGCTACAGCCTCTTCACCCAATACGCGGTAGGCGCTGCGACACAAATAGGCGTAAAAGCGGTGGAAGAGCAACTCCATCGCGCGGTCTCCATCCTTCCTCAGGAGTTTGATCAGTTCTTCGTCAGTGTGTTCTTGCTGCAAAGCTTTATAAATAATAAATTCGTTCCTTCCTTGGAGAGAAGTAACAGGATTAGTTAAATTGCGCTGCTTTCAAACGAAAGATTCGCCTCGTGCCTGGCGAAGCCAGGATTAAGCTAGCGTTTATTTTGAAAAAATAAAAAGAAAGAAATACCTTAAGCCGCATTTTTACGAAAACACCAACACTATTGAACCAGAGATGACCATGAGAAAAATACTTTTACTGCTTTTTACAGTACTGAGTCCTTTACTGGCATCGGCCCAGGAAGGGGAAGTGGGATGGGATGAGCGCGTGAACGATGCTTTCGAGCCGATCTCCACCACAGTGTCGAACATTGTTTTCTATCCTATTCAGTTTGGGGAGGATGCCACCAGTCAGATGCCGATCGTCATTATCATTCTGCTTTTGGGGGCCACCATATTTACGCTTTATTTTAAGTTTATCCAGTTCCGGGGCTTTAAGCTGGCCATCGATACGGTGCGGGGCAAGTACTCCGACCCGAACGAGAGCGGAGAAGTATCCCACTTTCAGGCCTTGACTGCTGCCCTCTCGGGCACCGTCGGCCTGGGCAACATCGCCGGGGTGGCTATCGCCATTTCCATCGGCGGGCCGGGCGCCACCTTCTGGATGATCTGCGCCGGCTTGCTGGGGATGGCTTCCAAGTTTACGGAATGTACCCTGGGTGTAAAATACCGGGATATCGGGCCGGACGGCACCGTTTACGGCGGCCCGATGTATTACCTGACTAAAGGCCTTTCCGAAAAAGGCCTCTCCGGCCTGGGCAAGGTGCTCGCCGTCTTTTTCTCCATCATGTGTGTGGGAGGCTCTTTCGGAGGCGGCAATATGTTTCAGGCCAATCAGGCCGCCGAACAGTTCAATAGTATGATCGGCGCCACTTCCGGCGCTTCGGGCCTCATTTTCGGGGTCGTTATGGCCACGATTGTCGCGCTGGTCATCATTGGCGGCATCAAGCGCATTGGGAAGGTGACCGAACGCGTGGTGCCCTTTATGTGCGGCGTTTATGTAGTCGCCGCCCTGATTATCATCTTTTCCCACTTCAGTGAAATACCTTGGGCCTTCGGTCAAATTTTCAGCGGCGCCATGACCCCCATGGGCGTCGCCGGTGGTTTTGTCGGCGTGCTCATTCAGGGATTCCGCCGCGGCGCCTTCTCCAACGAGGCCGGTGTCGGCTCGGCCGCCATCGCTCACTCCGCCGTGCGTACCGAGCACGCTGCCAGTGAAGGCGTGGTAGCCCTGCTCGAACCCTTTATCGATACGGTAATTGTCTGTACCATGACGGCACTGGTCATCATCATCACCAACGGCGACGGCACCATTATGGAATACGGCGCCCCCATCCCCGACGGCGTCGCCGCCACTTCCGCCGCCTTCGAATCGGTAATCCCCTGGTTCCCTTACGTACTGACCATTGCGGTGGTACTCTTCGCTTTTTCCACCATGTTGAGCTGGTCCTACTACGGCCTGCAAAGCTGGATGTTCCTGTTCGGCCGTAACAAAATCGCCGATTACAGCTACAAGATTCTCTTTTGCGTGTTTGTCGTGCTTGGCTCCGCCGCCAGTCTCGGCGCCGTGACCGATTTCTCCGACGCCATGATCTTCGCCATGGTGGTACCCAATATGATCGGCCTGGTGATCCTGATGCCCAAGGTGCGCGAGGAAATCACTTCTTATGTGAATAAGATTAAAACGGGCGAGATCAAGACAGTGAAGTAGACTACAAGCCGGGAAAGAGAGGGGGGGATACTCAGGCCCTCGACCTAAGCCTTTTATCCAGCCAGGGCCAACGCCGGGCCGGCAGCCGTTCGGCCAGTACGTAAAAAATAAGCGCGAGCAAAACGCCCAGGATGCTCCCCAAATAGATGTCTTTAAAAAAGTGCTGCCCCAGGTAAACCCGTGAGATACCGACCAACAGGGCCAGCAGGAAAAAAAGCAGGCCCGCCCCTTTTTTTCTCGGCAGGCACAGTGCCAGAAAAGCAAAAAGCGCAAAGCCGGCCATCGTGTGTCCCGAAGGAAAGCTGTTCCAACCGCCGTGCAGGGGTACGCCTGCCACCGGCACGAGGCGGTCGAGCATTTGCACTTCCGTCAGATAAGCATAGGGCCGGGGGTGCGCAAAAAAAGCCTTGGCCGACTGGGTGACGATGGACACCGCCAATCCCAAAAAAGGCAGTATCACAGCGTAGCGATAACGAATAAAACAAAGAGCGATAACCCCTAAGACAAAAAAGAGTCCTTCTCCCAGCGTAGTGGCGTAACGGAAGAACAGATCCCCGGCAACACTACGATGATCGCTGAAAAAGAAGACGAGGTCTCCGGTCTGGGAAGTTAATAAACCGGCACCACCGGCCAGGAGGAAAAACGTAAAGCTGAAAAAGAAATAGGTATTTTCCCGTCCCAGGGCCCGCAACTGTTTTAGGGAAGCCTTCATGGCTGCGCTGCTTTCTTTTTGAAAATCCGTTGAAAAAAGGCCGCGTAGCCGCTCATATCAACCACCTTGGAGTCGTTCATGGCCCGGATAGTGAGCAATAGTCCGACCGGAAACAGGATCAGGTTGGGCACCCAGGCCGCTACCACGGCAGGGAGCACGAGGCTTTCGGCAATTTTCCGGCAGAAGATGGTCAGAATGACGAACACCATAAAGAAGATAATGGATACCAGTATCGGATAACCAAACCCTCCTTTGCGAACAATGGCCCCCATCGGCGCACCAATGAATACAAAGATGATACAAACAACCGCCATACTGTACTTCATATGCAGGTCGTAAATATGCTTCACCTTGCTCTCCCGTAAGTCGTGCAAAAAACGTACAGCCGCCTCTGCCTGCCCATGGATACTGCGGGCAAAAGTTTTGGCTTTGCTATACAAGCGCTTCTGCTCATAAATGGGAAAGGTTTCGATAATGCTGTCAAAAGCTTCCAGCGTATCCAGTCCTTCCTGTTCCGCCGCCCGCTGCCCGCTGTAGCGTTGGAGTTTTTCCATCAGCCGCTTTTGTTTCAGCGAATCGCTCCCGGCAGCAGCTGTCTCACCGCCGCCCACCTGGCTGCTGCGATCCGCCATCCAGCGGCGGCCGAACTTTTCCAGCTGGTTTGCCGGAGACTGATTGACCCGCACAGGACCGTTGGTGTCCACTTTTTCCTGCGGCAGATCGGGGTCCGACTGCACTTCCGGAATCGAATCGATTCGTGGCTCTAGAAAGGAGCTATCCACCTCTTCAAAGTAAAAATAATTGCTGACTATATTTGAAAAGCCTACCTCCCGCTCTTCTATCTTGATCGTCAGCGAATCGACCGCCTCGTGGAGCTGATCGATGGTGAGCATGCTGCGGTTCGACTTGAAGAGCTCCTCGTCGGTGCGGCTCAGCTGGAACTCCGTCAGGTCAAACACCTTGGTCCATTCATCGAAGGAAGTCCGGACGAAGGGGTATTTTTCGTTTCCCGACCGGCCGGGACGCGACTCTACATATTGGTGACCGTTTTCGAGATTCATCACGAAATAGCTCCCGCCCCCGGTCGCGTACATCTCTCCTTTTTCAGCCACGATCTGACTGAATTCGTTACTATTATCGCTGCTGTGGTCGTAAATGAGTACGTCCTCGATGTGTTTGCCGTCGGCCCCTTTCTCGCCTATATGTATAGCGTACCCCTGAAAATCGTAGTTGAATACGCCGGAGTCAAGCCGCAGTGTCGGCTTCTGACGCTGGATATCGTACATGCGGGAACCGAATTTCAGATTGGCGACCGGTATGAGGTAATTAGAGCAGTAGTAGGAGAACAACGAGGCCAGCATGCCCGAGAAAATCAACGGGCGCATAACGCGCAACAGCCGGACCCCGGCCGATTTAAAGCTCGATAATTCGTAGTGTTCCGCCAGGTTGCCCATGACCATGACCGATGAGATGAGGATGGCGATTGGCAGCGCCAGTGGAATAAGTGACACGCATTTGTAGGCAAGCAGCTCTATAACCATCAACATGCCCAGGCCCTTTCCCGCAATATCATCCACGTAAAGCCACAGCGTCTGCATGAGCAGTACGAAAACGGCAATCATAAATGCCGCCAGAAACGGCATCACGAAACTCGTGAATATTAAACGATCTATTTTCTTAATCATAAACATTGCATGGCCGTCGTAGGTCCGGAAGCCTCAAATATAGGGGTATTCCAGCAACTGGTATAAATTTCCGGACTTCTTAGTATTTCCTTCACAAATTGTACAGGAATCCGGCAAGACGCCGGAAAACTCAGCCGAACTAAAATAATTTGACTACATCCAGCCCGCCTATCTCGCTACGCGATCTGGTCGGGTTCACCCTGTGGAATGGTGGCTTTGCGAATTCCACAGCATTCAGCATAAAAATGCCTGAGCTCAAAAAAAGTTTCTCTTAACTGTAACAAAGTCGGTGATCCAGCCGTCGCCCTTATGAAATGAGCCTGAAAGAATTTAACAAGCAGATATTGCCGCTCAAGCAAAAACTTTTCCGTTTCAGCCTGAGCATCGTCCGCGACCGGACGGAAGCCGAAGACGTGGTGCAGGAAACCTGCATCAAGTTGTGGCGCCAGTGGAGCCGGATCAGTGAGATTGACAACCTGGAGGCCTGGTCGATGCGCCTGGCCAAGAACCTGTCAATCGATAAATTGCGCTCCAAACATCAGCGCACTGACCGTATAGAACAGGCTTATCACCTGAAAGGCGACAGCCCCACCCCCTACCAGGTTACTGCTTCCAATGATACGCTGGGGCACATCCGTCAAATGATGAACCAACTGCCGGAAAAACAACGGCTGGTAATGCACCTGCGTGACATCGAAGAGATGAGCTATCAGGAAATCTGTGATACGCTGCAGCTTCCGATAAGCCAGGTCAAAGTCAACCTGTTCCGTGCAAGAAAACAAATGCGAACATTTTTGATAAAATCCGAATCCTATGGATCGCAAAGACATTGAAATACTTCTGGACCGCTACTTCGAGGGCCTCAGTACCCTGCGCGAGGAGGCGCAACTGCGCGACTACTTCAGCCGCGAAAATGTAGACCCCGAACTGGCGCCCTATCAGAACCTGTTCCGGCACTTTCAAACCGCCCGGAAAGAAAGGCTGAGCGAAGAATTTGATGAGCGCCTGATGCAGCAACTCAGCCAGATCGAACCGGAACGGACCCGCAGCCGGCGACTCTGGCCGGTACTGGCCCGCGTGGCCGCCGTGCTCCTGCTCGCCGTCGGCGTCTGGTGGTTCTACCCCCACCCGGCCCCCGCAACGCAACAGGCCGGTATCGACTGGTCGAAGTACGAGCCCGAGTCGCCGGAAGAGGCCTACCGCATCACCCGGATGGCCCTGAGAAAAGTATCCGGTGAAATCAAAGAGGGCGCTTCCAAAGCCGCCCGGGAAATGGATAAGTTTCAGGAAGTCACCCGCTACTTTAAAAACTAATCATCTGTAAAATCAATACCACCATGAAATATTTGAAAGTTTTATTACTGACCATGCTGCTCGCCCCGGCCTTTAGCGCCGACGCCCAATCACAGATCAACGCCATCGACAAATATTTCCAGCAATACGTTGAGGATGAACGCTTCACCGTTGTCTACATCAGCCCGAAACTGTTCCAGATGATCGGCAAGCTGGACATCGATAAGTTCGACAGCGACCGCGAATCGCAGGCCATCATGGAAATCGCCCAGGACCTGCAAGGACTGCGCATCCTCGTTTCAGAGGATGACGCCATGCAACTCTACCAAGAGGCTAAAGCGAAAATTAACACTGATGAATACGAAGTGCTCATGACCGTTCGGGATCGCGACGGCGATAATGTCGAATTTCTCGTTCGCGATGACGGCGGCGACATTATCCACGAACTGCTGCTGCTCGTCGGTGGGGATGAATTCGTTATGCTAAGCTTTGTCGGCGCCCTCGACCTCAACAAGATCAGTCAACTGGCCAAAACCATCGAGGATGACGAAAATAAGTAAAGCCAAAACTGAACGGTCTCTAAAGCTCCTGTCACCAAAAAACTACACCATGTCCAGATATTTCTTCTTGCTCCCGCTTATAGCCATCCTCCTCAGTTCCTGCGGTTCCCCCGCTTCCGTGAGCTCCTTTTATCAAGAACACAAACGCAAAGCGGGCGTAAAAAATATGACCATCCCCGGCTGGCTGATCTATGCCGGCACAGGTATCGCCCACGACCTGGTGGACGATGAGGACACCAAAGCCATGCTCCAACTCGCCAAAAAGGTCAAACGCCTGCAGTTTATGATCGCCGAGGAGCAAAGCCCTATTTCTCCGGCCGACATCCAAACTTTCGTCCACAATGCACGCGCCGACCACTTCGAGGAACTCATCGTCGTCCGTGACAAGTCGACTACCGTCAACGTGATGGTCCGGGAGAAAGGCGAAAAACTGCGCCACCTCCTCTTTCTCATCAACGACGAGTCCGATTTCGTCTTTCTCAATATGCGCACCAATATTAAAATGAAAGACATCGCCAAAATCGTCGATTACTTCCTGGAAAAGGAAGGATGGGACAACCTGCAGAAAAAATCCGAAAAGAAGAAAGAGGAAAAACCGAAGGTGTAAATGGTGGCCCGTAACTGCTTCGATTTGCTATTTACGTGAGGAAACAGAAAGTTTTGCAGGAATACCGCGCCAAATTTTCTCAAAACCCGGAAAGGGATAGTAGCGGCATTCCTGCAAAACTTTGGGAGCGATGCACTTAATGTGCGGGTGCTTCGTCCTGCTCTTGGCTACAGGAAAAAACTATTTAGTAAGAATTTCACTCCTGGCTGCCGGCCTGTGCGGCTATCAAGGGCATACCCAAAAAACTAAAGCTACAGGCTCCCTGCCGCCAGGAGCATATCGAAGCAGCCTACCAAGGGCAAAGCATTCAAAATTTTGATTTAATGCCGCCAGTACCAAAAGTCCAGCTTCACCCAAACCTTCTCGCGGCATTAAATTAAAACTTTCTGCTCCAAAGCCAAGTGCAAAACGAAGCATCCAAGAGCCATTCACCTAGATCCCCGAAAAATCTATTTTAAAATTTCAAACCCGACAACTTCTTTTTATGAAACTTCAACTCACTATCCTCGCATTTTGCTGTTTGCCTTTTTTAGCTGCAGCACAGTCTAAACCCATCCTCCAGTTTTACGATCAGTACCAGGGGCTGGATAATGTCAGCGACATCAAACTGCAGGGCTGGGTACTCCGCCTGGCCTCACGCTTCGCCGACGAAGAGCAGGGGGAGAAACTGCTGCAAAAAATTACTCAGTTGCGCGTTATGACCATGGAAGACGGCAATCTCGTCACTCCCCGCGACTACCAGCGCCTCCTGCGCGACGTGAAACGAGACGCCTTCGAAGAACTCATCAAGGTGAAGGATAAGGGACAACACATCGATCTGCTCATCCGGGAAAAAGAAAAAACCATTACCGACGTCCTCCTGATGATCCATGAGGCTGACGGATTTATCCTGCTCAGCCTGGAAGGCGCCCTGCAGTTCAGTGATCTCAACGACATCGACATCGAGGTGGAGGGAATCGACCAGTTCAAAAAACTGCCGGAGCGGAAGTCCGATGTGCCTCAGGCGTGAAGAGGAAGCCCGTGGCTTTATCGCTTTGCTCTTGACCTTGGGAGGCAGAAAGTTTTGCAGGAATACCGCACCAAAGTTTATCAAAACCCGGCAAGAAATTGTAGCGGCATTCCTGCAAAACTTTTCCTCTCCCAAAAGCCCAGAGAAAAAGCCCCCTATTCCTTCTCAAAGACCATTTCCGTTCCGTCCGGATGGATCAGGGTCAGCTGCCCGTCCGTCAGTTCGTACTTCAGCTGGCGGCCGGAAATCTTTTTGGTAAAAGCCTCCTCCAGCTCCATATCCGGGCAAGCCATCATGGTGGAGGCCATCTGACTGAAGCGGATGGCGTCCTTTTGCATCTGAAAGCTTCCGTTGATATTATTGCAGCTTCCGTGGCCGCTGACGCGCAGGGCTTCGGGATCGAAAGTGAGCTGTGGCGCGCCCTTTTGCAGGTTTTCCGCATCGATTTCCTCGCCGCCCATGCTGCTGAGCGTCCAGGTTCCGGCCAGATCGTAGTCGGTGACGTAGCGGCCGCAGCCTTTGAAGGTGGAAAATTCCTCCTCAGCACCGTATTTGGCCTCCACTTCTACGGTATGGGTAAACATTTCCCCCGACATGTTGTCCATACATTCTTTTCCGATTATCGTGAATATCAGCGTACCCGATTCCACCTCTGCGAAGTAACGCACCCGGGGAGGAACGGCGTCCATGGCAAAGTTACCTTCCACCGGAGGGGTATTCAGCTTCATGCCCGCCATAGTGGTGAAGGTGAAGATTTCGTCAAAATCCAGGTCCAGTGACCAGAAAGGTTCATTGCCGCGGGCGTAGAAGTCTATCCCGCGCTCATGCAGTTTACGCATCAGATCGTTATTAGGCTTTTTTTCTTCCTGTGCAGGCGCGATTGTGGGCCTGGCACGCGTGAGCTCGTTAAGCACGTATTTATCCGCCAGGACGCCGGTAATTTCGTTCCCTTCCAGATTCAGCATGCGCAATTTGGCCGGCTCTACTTTAAAGTAATTCATACCTGGTTCCTCTTTCTCTAACACCAGGATGCTGTCTTCGGTAAAGCCATAGCTGCCGGACAGCTCCACCGTGTCCTGCTGTTCCGGTTCTCCCTTGTACACCATGCGTGCTTCGTAAGTGAAATCCGGCTTGAGATTTACCCGGTAGTTAATGCCTGCACAGCTGGCGCAGGGCACCTCCCCGGCGTAGACGCCCGCTGCTTCACGAGCCATTTCCGGATTTTTAACCGTGGCCTGTAAAGACTCCGGCGGGGAGTCACAGGAAAACAGGATAGCCGACAGCAACAGGGCCAAGCTGAAGGTGAACAGATTTTTTGAAATAAACATAAAAGACTTTTTTAATTATGGAAAAACAGCGCCACTCCAGAGAGGTGCTCTTTGAAAGGACAGTCCCAAAAGCGTTTCACCTGCAGGATGCCCGTTACGACCCGATTACACAAATCTCGGGCGCAGCATTAATTTTTCTGGAAAAATTTCGAACTGTAAGTATTCAGAATGGGTGCAGAAATGTCATGTACATGGGAAGTAACCTGAACGATTTTTTATTTCACAAATTAAAGTTACAAAAACAATCCATATAAGAGAAATGCTTTCGAGATTCAATACTGCCAAGCGTAGGGCGCCGTCATTCCCAAGTAAATTATTTTTTAGATCTTTAGAGCTCCCGCTTGCCAAAGAAAACAAAGAGACAAATACAAGCATCTAACCAAAAATGAAGTCTATGCAGCGCATACTGCTCTTTCTCATCCTTTGCTGTACCGCTCAGCTCCGGGCGCAAAATGAACAGCCTCCCTACACGCCTGCCGACCAGCGCGTGGAAAGCTACGAACAACGAAAAGCCCTGGAAAAAGCGTCCATCGTCAACGGCATTAAATTTCGCCCCGCCGGCCCGACGGTTTTCAGCGGGCGCGTCGCCGATCTCGATGTCCGGGAAGATGACCCCAGCCACTTTTACGTCGCCTACGCCTCCGGGGGGCTATGGAAAACGACGAACAACGGCATCTCCTTCGAGCCGCTGTTTGACAATGAAATGGTCATGACCATCGGCGATATCGCCGTCGACTGGGAGCGCGACATCATCTGGATCGGTACCGGTGAGGTCAACTCCAGCCGCTCCTCCTACGCCGGCGTCGGCATCTATAAGAGTATGGACGGCGGCCAAAACTGGGAGCATCTCGGGCTGCCGGAGACCCAACACATCGGCCGTATCATCCTGCACCCGGAAGATCCTAACACCGTGTGGGTAGCCGCCCTTGGTCATCTCTATTCTTCCAACCCCGAGCGAGGCATTTACAAAACCACCGACGGAGGGGAAACCTGGGAAAAGACGCTCTATGTCAATGACAATACCGGCGCCGTCGACCTGCTCATCGACCCCCAAGACCCGGAGGTCCTCTACGCCGCCACCTGGGAGCGAAGCCGCCGCGCCTGGAACTTTGTAGAAGCGGGTGAAGGCAGTGCAATCTATAAAAGCAGCGATGGAGGCGACAGCTGGGCACGGCTCAGCAGGGAGGACAGCGGCTTTCCCAGCGGGGAAGGCGCCGGACGAATCGGACTGGCCCTCACCAGGGTGGACGGAAACCCCGTCCTCTTTGCCGCGGTCGACAATTACTTCCGCCGCCCTAAAGAGGAGGAAGAGGAAAATATGCTCACCAAGGAGGAACTGCGAGAGATGAGTAAGGAAGCTTTCCTCAAGGTCGAAAAATACCTGATCAACGACTACCTCCAACGGTACAGCTTTCCGGATGAATATTCCTTGGATGAGGTGATCAGTATGGTGGAAAATGACGAGATACAACCCGTCGCCCTCGTCGAATATGTCGAGGATGCCAACTCCCTGCTCTTCGATACGCCGGTTATCGGCCTGGAAGTGTACCGGTCGGACGACGGCGGACAGTCCTGGACCAAAACCCATGAGGATTATCTCGACGCCGTTTACAATTCATATGGCTATTACTTCGGCCAGATTCGCGTGGCCCCACAGGACCCCGATAAGCTCTACGTCATGGGCGTGCCTGTCCTTCGCTCCGGCGACGGCGGCAAGACCTGGAAATCGATCCAAGGCGATAATGTACACGCTGACCACCATGCCCTCTGGATCAACCCCGGGCGCTCCGGCCACCTGATTCTCGGCAATGACGGCGGCGTCAATATCAGCTACGACGACGGCGAATCCTGGATCAAGTGCAACACGCCTGCTCTCGGCCAGTTCTATGCCGTGACCGTCGATATGGCCGAACCTTACCGCATATACGGCGGCCTGCAGGACAACGGCGTGTGGATGGGCCCCAGCACCTACGAGCCCAGCACCCGCTGGCACGGCACCGGCCAGTATCCCTACCGCGAAATTATGGGCGGCGACGGGATGCAGGTAGCCGTGGATACCCGCGATAACGCCACCGTTTACACCGGTTTCCAGTTCGGCAATTACTACCGCCTCCATACCGAAAACGGTAACAGAAAATACATCACGCCCAAACACGAACTCGGCGAACGGCCTCTGCGCTGGAACTGGCAGACTCCCATACACCTATCCGTCCATAACCAGGACATCCTGTACATGGGCTCCAATAAGGTGCACCGCTCCCTCAATCAAGGCGATGACTTTACGGAAATCTCCCCTGACCTGACCACCGGCGGAAAAACCGGGGACGTCGCCTTCTCTACCCTGAGCACCCTGCACGAGTCGCCGCTCCGCTTCGGCCTGCTTTATGCCGGCTCCGACGACGGGCTTATTTACGTGACGAAGGATGCCGGCGGCAGCTGGCAACGCATCAGCGATGAGCTGCCCGCCGACATGTGGGTCACCCGTGTCTTCGCCTCCGCCCACGAGGAAGGAACCGTCTACGCCTCCCTCAACGGCTACCGATGGGACGACTTCACGCCCTACGTTTACAAATCCACCGACTATGGCCAGACCTGGGAACGCATCGGAGAAGACCTGCCCCTCGAACCGGTCAATACGGTGGAAGAAGATCCGGTAAATCATAATATTATATACGTAGGCACCGACCACGGCCTTTACGTTTCCATCGACCGCGGGGAAAACTTTATGCTCATGAACAACGAGCTGCCCGCCGTCGCCGTACACGACGTGGTGGTGCACCCCCGCGAGCACGAACTGGTCGTCGGAACCCACGGTCGCTCTATTTACATCGGTAATGTCAAGGAAATGCAGCAGTTGACCGATGAACTCATGGCCGAAAACCTCCACGTTTTTGCCGTCGACCCCGTCCGCTACCGCTCGCGCTGGGGCGACGCCTACGCCAACTGGGCCGAGCCCAACGAGCCGGAGATGCATATTCCGGCTTACGCCAAAAAGGCAGGAAAAGCGAAGATCAGCATCCGTACGGGCGATCTCACCCTACAGCAGTTCGAAGCCGAGCTGCAACGCGGGCTGAATTACTTTCCTTATGATCTTTTAATTGACGAGAAAATGCTGGAGGAGTATCAGGAACTAGTGAATGAAAAAAGGAAAGAAGATGAGAAACCCATCAAACTGGAAAAGGCCGATAATGGAAAGCTTTACCTGTACAAAGGAAAGTACGATATAATTGTAGAACACAACGGGGAGGAGCAAAAGACGACCCTTGAGGTGAAATGAACTGGGTGCTGACGGGGAGGACGTCTCATAATTTGGCTCGCAAAGTATCAGTCAGAACTATTGCACGCAGGGCTCGCAGAGGACGGAGAGCGTCCATATTCTTTGCGTCCTCTGCGCCTCCGCGTGCAATTATGCCGACGATAAATGTCGGCATATACCGACTTAATCGGTTTGAGAAGCTTCTCAAACCAATTTACGTCGAGTATAAATTTGGCGCTTTTTCTTTACACGCATCTTATAAGACAGGCTCATCGAACCAGGATTTGTGACGGAATTCGATGACGTTACGGAAATCACGGCTGAGTGCTTTGCAAAAATTCTCCAAACGCTCTTCGTCACCGTGTAGAATGGGATGCAATTGCCAGAGTACACAGCCTATCTTTTTCTGCATGACTGCTACGTGATCGTAAATTGAAGAATATCAGAGATTTGATGTTAGGAAGTGGGAAGGTTTACCCGACCCGGCAGCAGGAGGGGCGAGCGGAAGTGGGAAAGTTTACCCGCCCCTCGTTGCCTCGGGGCGGGCGGAAGGCCTAAAGAAGCTCATCGAACGCGAAAAAGAGCGTAATTCATTCTATGAAATGGAAAAGGATAAAAAAAGTTTGAAGCCGGAATTTTGCGTAAAGTCTGTATTCTTCCGACCCGGGCTCTTTCGTCGGTAGGGGGCTTCCTATGGTCGCTTCCGCCCGCCCGTGTGTGGGTCGGGCAAGCCTTCCGGATTTTTGCCTATCACCAGGGGCAGTATAAGCTGTCAAAGCAGCTGGTTTACCCGGCGAAGGCTTTGTTTTTGGCGCGCTTGCGATCGTTCTCTTTGAGGTAGATCTTGCGCAGGCGAATCGATTCGGGTGTAACCTCCACGTACTCGTCGCCCTGAATATATTCCAGTGCTTCTTCGAGGGAGAAGCGTTGCGGTGGCACGAGACGCATTTTGTCATCGGAGCCGGAGGCGCGCATGTTGGTCAGCTTCTTGGTCTTGGTGAGGTTGACCACCAGGTCGCCGGGACGGCTGTTTTCGCCGACCACCTGTCCTTCGTAGATCTCCTCATTGGGACCGACGAAAAACTTGCCCCGGTCCTGCAGGTTATTGATGCTATAAGGAATCGACTTGCCGGTTTCCATGGAGATCAGGGAGCCGTTGATACGCTCCGGAATCTCGCCTTTGTAGGGCTGGAACTCCAGAAAACGGTGATTCATGATCGCTTCGCCGGCGGTAGCCGTCAGCATCTGGCTACGCAGGCCGATGATACCGCGTGAGGGAATTTCAAAGCGCAGCAGCATGCGGTCGCCTTTGGGCTCCATCGACAACATGACGCCCTTGCGGCGGGTCACCATTTCAATAGCCGTTCCCGAAACCGACTCGGGCAGATCGATGTTCAACTCTTCCACCGGCTCGTGCTTAACGCCGTCGATTTCCTTAAGAATGACCTGCGGCTGGCCGATCTGCAGTTCATACCCCTCCCGGCGCATCGTCTCAATGAGTACCGCCAGGTGCAGCACCCCACGACCGAAAACGCGGAAGGTATCGGCCGAACCGGTCTCCTCCACTTGCAAGGCCAGGTTTTTCTCCAGCTCCTTCATCAGGCGCTCTTTGATGTGGCGCGAAGTGACATATTTACCTTCTTTTCCGAAGAAGGGCGAATTATTGATGGTGAAGACCATGCTCATGGTCGGCTCGTCGATGGCGATAGTAGGCAGGGCCTCGGGGTTTTCCGAATCGGCGATAGTATCCCCGATGTCGAAACTTTCCAGACCGTACAGGGCGCATATTTCTCCGGCTTCCACGCGCTCGACCTCTTTCTTTTCAAAACCGTCGAAGACATAGAGACCGCGAATGCGTTGCTTCTCTGCGGCGCCATCCTTTTTGACGATCGCCACCTGCTGCCCGTTCTGCAGGCTGCCCCGCTGTACGCGGCCGATAGCCATTCGGCCCAGATAATTGCTGTAATCCAGAGAGGTAATCAGCATTTGCAGATTGCCCTCTTCCACTTCCGGGGCCGGGATGTGCTCGATGATGGTATCGAGCAAGGGAGTGATATCATCGGTTGGCTGACGCCAGTCCTTGCTCATCCACCCGTATTTGGCCGAACCGTAAATCTCGGGGAAGTCGAGCTGCTCTTCAGTGGCATCGAGATTGAACATCAGATCGAAAACCGCCTCGTGCACCTCTTCCGGCGTGCAGTTGGGCTTATCGACTTTATTGATCACCACGATGGGCTTCAGGCCCAGTTCGATGGCTTTTTGCAGTACAAAGCGCGTCTGCGGCATCGGTCCTTCAAAGGCATCGACAAGCAGCAGCACGCCGTCGGCCATATTGAGCACGCGTTCCACTTCGCCGCCGAAATCACTGTGACCCGGTGTATCGATGACGTTGATTTTGACATCCTTGTAAGTGATCGACACGTTCTTCGACAAAATAGTGATCCCGCGCTCGCGCTCCAGATCGTTGTTGTCGAGGATCAGCTCACCGGGCTGCTCGTGCTCAGCAAACAACTGGCCGGCGAGCAGCATCTTGTCGACGAGGGTCGTCTTGCCGTGATCGACGTGGGCAATAATGGCTATGTTTCTTAATTCTTTCATATGATTGGCCTCAATTGGCTTATTTTTCTGGTGTTTGGGAAAGCCTTATAACAGGGTTCTATCCACCAGGGTTCCAAACAAGCCGCAAAATTAGAACTTTTTTTGATAAGAAACAGCGAGGAAGGTTAATTTTCGGTTAAGGATGGAGTGAGTCGAACATCCCCCCTTCACCGCTCGATCACCAGCTGCCGCGTCACCGTCTCACCAGCGTTTGTCAGGCGCAGCAGATAAATTCAAGTCGGAAGCCGGAAATGGGAAGTCGGAAATGGGAAGTTTTACCCGACCCGAACGGACGGAAGCCGGAATATCTGACAAATGGCTCTTCGCTTCGCTCAGAGATGCCTGGCGAATTATCACCAGTTCAGTGCACCTGAAACCCTTGCACGATCTGTGTATTCGTATTGGGGTTGAGGACCAGGTCGACGTCGAGGGTGCAGCGTTCGAAGCGGATTTTGTAGGTTTCTTTGACGTGGCTGGGATTGAGCCGGGCTTGTCCGAGACGGGATAGATTTAGAAAAGCACCTACTTCATCTGTAAAGCCTTGCATCAGGTCCTTGATATCCTGCAGGGCATTACTTTGCTGCTCCTTATTGAGCAACCCAACGGTCAGGGCGAGTTTTATTTTTCGGATGTTCATTTTGGATATAAGTTTAGGGGATTGTATGTAACAGTCATTAATTTAACTGGGAATTTTCCTAAGATGTTGTTTCCGTGAAATTAATGATATGTTAAAAATACTGTTAATTGTCGTTGGACGTCAGTTCAAAGGAGTGAACAGCACCTTTGGGTTATTATTCGGCGAGACGTCCTCAGCTTCTTTTCTCAAGTATGTCAATTTTCCTGACTGGAATTGCCCGTTGGCGAAATTTGTTCCCCGATAAGTACACTATATAGATGCATTCCGGAGAAACAATTCCATAAAAAGAGGAGAAAATGGCGGGGAGCTTGAGCAGGAATCGACGAAGGGAGAGAGGAATGGGATGGAACCCCGGAAATTGGCGATGAAAGGAATCGGCGGGGCAGAAAATTTTGGTTTAATGCCGCAGATAAAGAATTTATAAAACGTAACCGTGTGCTTTGCGCCTTGGCGTGGGCTTCAAAAGTGTCTTTTCGCGCAAGCGAAAAGCTATTTGCCTACGCAGCAACCTATTAGCCCGGAAAATTCTTTGCGAATTTTCCGCCCGAAGGGCTGACGAATTGCAAAATTTTGGTTGCCAGGTAATTATAAAGATTACACCCACTTTTTCTTCAACAAGGTATAAATACCCAAATTTGGGTATCCAACATTTTGCAAAGGTCAGGGTTAACCCTGACACAAATGATTGAAAATCAAACATCTTCGATCATTTGTCGTCATTATTCATGGACTTGCCATGAATAATCCGGGTTAGCCGCGCTGACAAGGAGCCGCACGCAAAGGCGCAGAGGGCGCAAAGCCTGTTTGACCGGCGCAGAGATCAAAGCGAAGCAACCAGGTGTCAGCTATCAGTCCACATTATCGTGGAGGAAGGAATTGCCCTCGCTGATCTCCGGCTCATCGTCATCGGAGATGGTGTATTTTGAGTAGGCTTCCTCTTCCGAGTGCGGTACATCCTCCAGTTGGATTCCACGACGCAGGTAAGCCGGTTTGCTTTCCAGTTCCACAATCGTCCTGGGGTTGCTCAGTTTGGGCTGGGCGCCGCGTGCGCGTTCGCGCCGCTTGAGATCCTGCTGGTAGCGACGTCGTTTTTCCTCCTCTTCCCGTTCTTTCTCTTCGTCTTTCACATAAGGTTCCTCATAGGAGTACCCGTTGGCATGGTAGCGGTTGAAGGTAGAGCGTATATCTTCAAATTCGAAGGTATGGGCATCACTGTCATTTTCTTCGAACCCGATGTCCGTCAGTTTAGGTTTGGGCGGCTGCTCCCGGGGAGTGGGTTTCGGCTGAGGCTCATCTTCGAGGTGCACAATTACGCGATCGTTTTCCTTACTCTTTATCTCTTTGTGCCGCGAATTCTCAAATCCCGTCGCGATGACCGTTACGCTAATCTTGTCCCCCAGGCTCTCATCGTAGCAGTTCCCCCAGATGAGGTCGGTGCCGTAGCCTGCTTCTTCCTGGACAAACTCGGTAATTTCGAAGATTTCATCCATGGTGACTTCGGTGGTGCCCGAGGTGATATTCAGCAGGATATGCTGAGCCCCTTTGATATCGTTATCTTCCAGGAGAGGAGAATGCAGTGCATCATCGACGGCCCGCTTGGCGCGGTCTTCACCGTCGGCCGAAGCGGTGCCCATAATAGCGACGCCGCTCTTACGCATGACGGTATTGACGTCTTCAAAGTCGACGTTCACATAGCCCGGCACGGTAATAATTTCTGCGATGCCTTTGGCGGCCGTTGTCAGGATATTATCCGCCTGACCGAAAGCCTGGGAGATCGACAGGTTGCCGTGGATCTGCCGCAGTTTGTCGTTGGAGATAATGATCAGCGTGTCCACCGAACGCTTCAGCTCCTCCAGGCCTTCGATACCCTGGGAGGCGCGCCGGCGGCCTTCAAAGGTAAAGGGAAGCGTTACGATAGCCACCGTCAGGATATCGAGTTCTTGCGCCGCCTTGGCAATGATCGGCGCGGCGCCGGTTCCGGTGCCGCCGCCCATACCAGCGGTAATGAACAGCATTTTGCAGTTGTTCTCCAGGTAATTCTTCACGTCATCGATAGACTCTTCGCAGGCCATTTTCCCGATATTGGGCTTGGAGCCTGCCCCTCGTCCTTCGGTGAGGGTTGGTCCCAGCTGTATCTTCGTAGGCACGGGGCTGAGTTCCATCGCCTGCGAATCGGTGTTGCAGATCGCGAAATCCACCCCTACGATCCCTTGTTTGAACATGTGGGTAACGGCATTACTGCCTCCCCCACCCACGCCAATGACCTTGATGATCGGACTTTCGTCTTGTGGCAAATCGAATAGCATATCAGTAAGTTTTGGTTACGGAACGCTTCGATTTTGTCTGCCGTTGCGTTCCCTGGTTTTGGTTGCTGCAGGTCTTGCTCTTCCCATTATTGTCCATGGTCATCGAGAAGAGCGACCCCGTTGAGCAGCCACCGTGAAATTTGGTTCTTTGAAAAATGGTGTGGCAAACACGCCATTTGTCAAAGAGAAATCATACTTGCGCAGGGAGCAAAACAAAGAATCGAGATTGAGGGGATTCTCGTAGGACGATCGCCTTCTTTGTTCTTTCCTGCTCTCAGAAATTCAATCCTTTCAAAATTCAGAATCCGGTTCTGCTTCGAACCATTCTTTGGTTCGGCGGAAGAGGGTTTCGTACCACTTGTCCCCCTCCTCCATGACCGGGCTTTCTTCTTCCCGGGATTCCGGTTCTTCTTTCGTTTCTTCGGGCCGGTAAAGGCCTTTATCGTGATGATCGATGCCTTTGAGCAGCAGGCCTACCGCTGTGGAATAGATCGGGCTGCTCAGCTTCGCGTCGTATCCATGGGCCAGGTGTTCAACCGGCACGCCGATGCGGGCGCTCATACCAGTGTGGAACTCCGCCAGTTTATCGATATGTTTGAGGAGCGCTCCCCCGCCTGTCATCACGATGCCGCCGATCAGTTTGCGTTCAAATCCGGAACGGCGAATTTCCCAGACGACATAGTCCAGAATTTCTTCCACACGCGCCTGAATAATCCGGGCGAGGTTCTTCTCGGAGATCTCTTTCGGAGACCGCCCCCGCAATCCGGGGATGGTGATGATGCGGTTATCGTACACCTCATCGGCCAGGGCCGAACCGAATTTGACTTTCAGCTTTTCAGCTTGCTGGGTCATAACCGTACATCCCTCTTTGATGTCTTTGGTTATCACGCCTCCTCCAAATGGAATGACTGCCGTGTGGCGGATGATGCCATCCTGGAAGATGGTGATATCCGTTGTGCCGCCACCGATATCTACCAGTGCCACGCCGGCCTCTTTTTCCTCTTCGCTGAGCACAGCTGCCGAGGAAGCGATGGGTTCCAGCATCATGTTGGCCACGTGCAGGCCGGTGCGTTCCACACAGCGGTGGATATTTTTCGAGGCAGTAATCTGACCGGTGATGATATGGAAGTTGGCTTCCAGCCGGATTCCCGACATCCCGATGGGATCGGTGATGCCCTGTTCGTTATCCACGGTGTATTCCTGTGGGATGACGTGCAGGATTTTATCTCCCGGCGGCAGTACCAGCTTGTACATATCCCCGATGAGCTTATCGATATCGCGCTGGCTGATTTCCGTATGGTCATTATCCCTGGTCAGTATACCGCGATGTTCCAGGCTTTTGATGTGTTGACCGGCGATGCCGACTTGTACGATCTGAAAACTGCGGCCCGCCATGCGTTCTGCGGCTGCTTTGGCTTCGGAGATGGCATTGACCGTTTTTTCAATATTGGAAACGACGCCTCGCAGAACCCCTTCCGAATTGACTTTGCCCACGCCGAGGATTTCCAGCTTGCCGTGTTCATTCTTGCGGCCGGCAATGGCACACACCTTGGTTGTGCCGATATCCAGCGCCACAAGGACTTCCGATTGGTTTGCGTTTGTTTCCATGGTTAATCATTTTTTTGAATTGCTAAAAAGTAGTAGAAAGTGGCGGATTGCAAATCAATAAAGTTGAACGTTTCAACCCCTCACCTTCTCTTACAGACCACCTGGCCTTTGTAGGTCAGGTTAATACTGTTGTATTTTTGCCATCCCTCATAGGGGAGAGCTTCTTTATAAAATATTTTCAGATTGCGCAATTTTTCTTCCATGTTGGCATAAGGCCCCAGTACTACTTTTTGGTCGCCCACTTTGGGTACCAGCGTAAAGTCGCCTTTCTGGTTGACGTACACCTGTTCGAACAGCGGCTGGAAGAAAGCGTCTTCGCGAATCGTCCGCGCCAGTAAAAACAGTTCCTTAAGCGTATTGCGATCGCGCTCCAGGAAGTCGGGCACGTGAGGCGGCAGATTTCCAGTTCCCACCAGAACACGGGCAGTAAAGTGCCGCGACAGCGGCATTTTCAGCCCTTTCTCATCCAGGTAGTAGTTCAATCCGTTATTGTCAATGATGCGCAGCACCGGTTCGCGTTGTTTTACGCGAATGTTGATCCGGTTTTTGGCATCGATAAAAGCGTTGGCATCGAGGATGAAAGGATCTTCTTCCAGCACCCGCTCCAGCCGTTCTATATCCACGGCGGCCAAGGGCAGTTCCTCCAGCGTAAAGCCAAAGCTGCGATCGATCGTTGTCAGCACATCCTCCTCTACAATGAGGGTATGACCGCCGGCCAGAGAATCAATCTCTATGGACATACCAGTCGCCATGCTCGACTCCTTGCGCTCCACCGCTGAGATAATCATGGCGGCGGCAGCGAAGGCGACGACCATCCAGCCGGCCCGCTTTAGCGTTTTTATGAGTTCTGCCTGGTTCATGTGTGTTGTTTTATTAGTCAATAGTCCATAGTCCATGGTCCACGGCCTCAGGCAGCAACTGCCTACTGCCTATTGCTTACTGTCATCTGCTTACTGTGCCTGCCAGCCACTGTGCGATCGGCTGCACCAGCGTATCTATATCACCCGCACCGAGGGTAAGCAGGACCTCGATTTCACGGCCTTCCAGCGCCTCCGGCAGCGCTGCTTTTGTCAGCAGCACCCGATCGGGGTTGGTCATCCGCTCGAAGATGATCGCTGAACTCACCCCTTCTATCGGCGCTTCCCTCGCCGGATAAATATCCAGCAGCAGCACTTCATCGAGCTGATCCAGCGCCCGGGCGAAGCCTTCGGCAAAGTCGCGCGTGCGGCTGTACAGGTGCGGTTGAAAGATGCCCGTCACCCGGCGCCCCGGAAACAGTTCGCGGGCCGCCTCAATAGCCGCCTGCAGCTCCGAAGGGTGATGCGCATAGTCATCGATCAGGACGCGTTCCGCATCGCGATAGATGATCTCGAAGCGCCGTCTGATACCCTGGAAGGTGTGCAGCGCTTCGCGCACTGCCCGCTCGGAGACGCCGATCTGGGAGGCTACGGCAACGGCTGCGGTGGCATTCTCGACATTGTGTCGTCCTGGCATAGCCAGGCGCAGCCCTTCGATATCTCCTTCCGGTCCGTGGTAGTCGAAGACGAAGTACCCCTCTTCCACGCGGATGTTATTCGCGTGGTAGGTTCCCTGCTTCAAGCCGTAATCCTGCACATCTTTCCATTCCTGGAAGGCCGGCATTATCCGGTGGTTGACCAGGAGCTGTCCGCCGGCCTTACCCCTTTTGGCGAAAGCCATAAACCCGGTCTCGAGGATGCTTTCCTCATCGCCGTAGATATCGAGGTGGTCGGGTTCCATCGACAGAATGACGGCAATATCGGGACTCAGGTGCAGGAAGGAACGATCGTACTCATCGGCTTCCACGACCACCCAGGGTCCGTCTCCCGATACGTAATTGGAGTCGAAATCCCGGGCGATGCCGCCGAGAAAGGCCGTACAATCGATGCCTCCGGTACGCAGTAAATAAGTCAGCATGGAGGAGGTCGTGGTTTTACCGTGGGTGCCGGCGATCGCAACCGTCTTTCGGCTGCGGCTGATGATGCCCAGTACTTCGGCGCGTTTTTTCACCGGCAACTGTTGCTCACGAAAGTAGCGCAGCTCGGCGTGATCGGCCGGAACAGCTGGTGTAAAGACCACCAGGTCGATTCCATCGGGAATCTGACTGATGTCCTCCTCGTAGTGAATATGCATGCCCTCTGCGACCAACTTTTTGGTCAGGGCGGTTTCCGTCTTGTCGTAGCCGTGCACTTCTGCACCGATATGGCGGAAGTAGCGGGCCAGGGCGCTCATACCGATGCCCCCGATGCCGACGAAATAGATTTTTTTTATATCATTCAACTTCATGAATGCCCAGGCTTTATCAAGCTCAACACTTCCGCGGCAATATTATCCGCGGCATGCGCTTTGGCCAGTGTGCGAATATGCCGGCCGAGCGCTTCCCGCCTTTTGTCGTCCTGCAGCAACTCCAGGGCTTCGACGATGATGCGGTCTTCGGCCTGCTCATCCGGCAGTAAAACTGCCGCTTCCTTTTCCACCAGGGCCATAGCGTTTTTGGTCTGGTGGTCCTCCGCTACATTGGGCGAAGGGATGAGTATAGCTGCTTTTCCGACCAGGCTCAATTCCGAGACGGTCAGGGCGCCGGCGCGGCTGATGATGACATCGGCCATGGCATAGGCCAGGTCCATGCGGTCGATAAAGCTACGCGCCTCCACATTTGGCAAAGCGGCGGTTTTGCTTTCGCTAAATTGCTCGTGGTACAATTTACCCATCTGCCAGAGCACCTGCACTTCCGGATGCTGAGCCAGCAAAGCTGCATTGGCTGCCATCGCTTCATTGATGGACCTGGCGCCAAGGCTACCGCCAAAGACGAACAAGATGGGGCGCCCGGGATCCATTCCAAAATGCGCCGCTGCTTCCTGCCGGCTATGGCGCAGTTCCAGCAGATCCTGCCGGACGGGGTTCCCCGTCAGCACCAGCTTCTCTGCTGGAAAGTAGCGCTCCATATGCTCGTAGGCCACGCATATCCGGTCGACTTTTCCTCCCAGAAGGCGGTTGGTCACTCCGGCGTAGGAGTTCTGCTCCTGGATAAGCGTGGGTATGCCGCGCCGGCTCGCTACTTCCAGCACCGGGCCGCTGGCAAAACCGCCGACGCCGACCACCACATCGGGCCGGAATTCACTGACGATACGCCAGGCCCGCACCAGGCTGCTGAGCAGTTTGACGGGAAACATCAGGTTCCGCATGGTCAACTGGCGATGAAACCCGCTGATCCATAAACCCACGATGGGGTATCCCGCTTTCGGGACTTTTTCCATTTCAATTTTGTCTTCCGCGCCGACGAATAATATGTCGGCTTCGGGATATCGCACTTTAACGGCATCAGCGATAGCGATAGCCGGAAAAACATGGCCTCCGGTGCCGCCGCCGCTGATTAGAACGCGTGGATTTTCGTTTTGCTGCTGCTCTTCAGCATCCATCGGAGCGGTATCTATGTCAATCGTTTCTGTTTCCACTATTGATCCTGTTTCACTATTTCAATCTCTGCAACCGGCTATGCTACATCAGCCCGGGTATTAAGCATTGATCTACAATGCAGCTCCAATCATTCAATCATCTCCTACCCGGTGAATCGATTCAATATACTTACTGATGCTCAGGATGATCCCGAAAGCAATACAGGTGAACAACACCGAAGTACCGCCCATACTGAGCATGGGCAGCGTCAGCCCTGTCACGGGGATCAGATCGACCGATACGGCGATATTACAGAAGGCCTGTATGGTCAGCATCAGGGTCAGTCCCAGGGCCAGCATAGCTCCGAAGGCTTTGGAACTACGGGTGACCAGCCGGGTGACGCGGAAAAACAGCAGCAAGTAGAGGCTAATAATCACTACCCCGCCCATTATGCCGTATTCTTCACAGATGATGGCATAGATGAAATCCGAATAAGGCGAAGGCAGGAAATTGCGCTGTATGCTGTTTCCAGGTCCCAGTCCGAACCACTCCCCGTTGGCGATGGCGATTTTAGCCTGCTGAATCTGATAACCGCCATCCGGTTCATTTACGAATTCCTGCACCCTGGCAATCCAGGTGTCCAGCCGGATCATTTCCGGGAAGGCTTCTCCCAGCAGCACCAGCATAGAGAAAACGACCATTCCCAGCAGGAGCAGCAGGAAAATATACTGCAGCGCCACCCGGCCTACGAACATCATCATCATGCAGGTCAGGAACAAGAGAATAGCCGTCGATAAATCGGCCGGCGCAATCAGACCACAGATGATGAGGATCGGTACGATAATCGGCAAAAAGGCGCTGTTGAAATCTTTGATATACTCCTGCTTCGAAGAGATGGCTCTCGCCACGTAGATCACCAGCGCAATTTTGGCAAAATCAGAGGTCTGGAAAGTGATGCCGACGAAGGGCAACTCAATCCATCTTCTGGCATCGTTGACATCCACGCCGAAGACAAGCGTGTAGATAAGCAAGGGTACTGAAATAAGCAATAGCACCGGCGCCGATCGCGAGTAACTCATATAGCCCAGCAGATGGCACAGGTAGGTCAGCACCAGGCCTACCGCCAGGTGCATACCGTGCCGCAACAGAAAGGCTTCGGTATTGCCGCCCATATTCCGGTAAGCCAGCGTACCTGTCGAGCTGTATACCGCCAGCAGGGAAAACAGCGCCAGGAGAATGATGATCGCCCAGATGCTGCGGTCACCCCGTAATTCGGCGGATAGTCTTGTTGCAATGGTCGACATAATGATGTCTGTTATTTTTTGAGATTAGAAGATCTGGTAATCGGAAGTTTTGTTTTCAGATCTTCTAAGCTTTTAAACCAGCCGTCCCAGCGGGGCGGCGACTAAACTTCTAAACTATTCACGGCCTTTTTAAACTGCTCGCCGCGGTCTTCATAATTTTGAAACAGATCAAAGCTGGCGCAGGCCGGCGACAGCAACACTACCTCTCCTGCTTTGGCGAGGCCGGCGGCCGTCTGTACAGCCTCCGCGGCGCTGCTTGTTTCTTTAATTATATCAACGGCGTCCTTAAAAACACCTTTTATCTTTTCATTATCGAGCCCCAGGCAGACGATGGCTTTGACTTTTTCGCGGGCCAGCGGCAGCAAGGCTGCGTAGTCGTTTCCTTTATCCTGGCCGCCGGCGATCCAGATGACGGGCCGCTGCATGGCTTCCAGGGCGTAGTAGGCCGAGTCGATGTTAGTGGCCTTGCTATCGTTATAGTAGGTCACCCCGGCAATTTCAGCCACGCGCTCCAGCCGGTGGGGCACGTTGACGAAAGTCTTCAGCGCTTCCTGAATCTTTTCGTCCCGCACACCCAGCAGGCGGGCGGTGGTGATGGCGAACAAGGCATTCATCGCATTGTGCCGTCCCTTCAGCGCCGTATGGCTCAGGTCGAAACTTTGATGATCCACCTTCAGCAGTTCTCCTTCGATGCTGCGCTTTGTAAGGGCTATCAGTTGCGGCACGGGCTCCAGTTTTTTCAAATAGTTGCCGATATGCTCATCATCGCCGTTAAAGAGGAAGAGGTCATCCATCTTCTGATTGCGTACGATGCGGAATTTGGCGGCTACATAATTTTCAAATTTATACTTGTAGCGGTCCAGGTGATCCGGCGTAATATTGAGCAGCATAGCGATATGCGGCCGGAATTGCTCGATGCCGTCCAGCTGGAAGCTACTGAGTTCCAGAACATAGCGTTCCCTCGGTGCTTCTTCCGCCAACAAGCGGGCGAAGCTGTTACCGACATTACCCGCCATGCCCACCGACGGTCCGCCTTCGCGGAGCAAGTGGCTGGTCAGTTGGGTGGTCGTTGTTTTACCGTTGGTTCCCGTGATTCCGATGAGCAAGGCATCCGTAAAGCGGGCGGCGAATTCGATCTCCGAGATGACCGCTTTGCCGGCGGCCCGCAGGATCTGTACCAGTTCTGTCTGATCGGGAATACCAGGGCTTTTGATGACCTCCGCTGCTTGCCCGATCCTTTTTTCTGTATGCCGGCCCTCTTCGTAGGGAATGCCGTACTGTTCCAGCTCTGCTTTATACTTATCCCGGATCGCTGCGCGGTCAGAGACGAACACGTCGTATCCTTCCTTAGCCGCCAGCAAAGCAGCCCCTACCCCACTCTCCCCGGCCCCCAGTATGCTGATCTTTTCTTTGCTCGTACTCATGCGTTTTTCATCTTATCTTCAGGGTCATGACCGTAAACACCGCCAGTAAAATACCGACGATCCAGAAGCGGGTGACGATTTTCGTTTCGTGCATCCCCAGTTTCTGGTAGTGGTGATGCAGTGGCGCCATGCGGAACACCCGTCGCCCTTCGCCGTATTTCTTTTTGGTGTATTTGAAAAAGGCCACCTGTATGATAACAGAAAGGTTTTCCACCAAAAAAATGCCGCACAATATGGGAATAAGCAGCTCTTTACGTAGCACAATCGCCAGGGCCGCGATGATACCGCCGAGGGTCAAACTCCCGGTATCGCCCATAAAAATCTGGGCCGGATGGGCATTATACCACAGGAAGCCCAGACAAGCGCCGGCCAAGCAGGCGGCGAAGATCACCAGTTCTCCCGTACCCGGAAGGTGCAGGATATTGAGGTAATTGGCCGCAATGGCATTGCCGGAGACGTAGGCGAAAAGCCCCAGGGTGACGCCGATAATTCCCGACACTCCGGTAGCCAGCCCGTCCAGTCCATCTGTCAGGTTAGCAGCGTTCGATACTGCCGTAACCACGATGATCACCAGCGGGATGAAGATGAGCCAGACCAGGCGCCGTTCGCTTTGTTCGCTGACCGGCAACAGCCAGGCATAATCCAGGCGGTTGCCTTTCACGAACGGAACGTTGGTCAGGTTCGTCTTATAATCCCCTTTTTCGGTAATACTGCCGTCGGGGTTCACCACTTCGATGATTTCGCCCACGCGATCTTTTTCGCCCAGGCCGATCTCAGCAGCGGTTTCGGTTTCCATTCTGACCACTACCTCTTCACTGGTGATGACCGCAATCGCGATGAGCAAGCCCAGGCCGACCTGCCCCAGCACTTTAAACCATCCTTTCAGGCCTTTTTTGTTTTTTCGGAACACCTTTATATAATCATCGAGAAACCCGATGATAGCCATCCAGGCCGTAGCGATGATCATGGTGATCACGTAAACATTGCTGAGGTTCGCCATGAGCAGACAGGGAACGAGGATGGCCATGATGATAATCACGCCGCCCATCGTGGGCGTACCTTCCTTTTTCTTCTGTCCTTCCAGTCCTAAGTCGCGAACCGTTTCTCCAATTTGCAATCTTTTCAAAAAGCGGATGATACGTCCTCCGAAGACCAGGGAAATGATCAGGGAGAGAATCACCGCCACACCGGCGCGAAAAGAGATGTAATTAAACAATCCCAGGCCGGGGGTTTCAGGAAAATTGCGGTAGAGCCAATCTACGAGTTCTAATAGCATGCTTTCGGAATTATCAGGTCACCAATTTGGACACGCGGCAGGAAAACATTGCCTAAACAACACTTTTTCGCCTTGTGTACCATTTGGCCCAAAAAAAGAAAAAATTTCCGAGTTCCCAGCAGTGAATAATCAGCTTGCTGTGATGGGACCACCGAATACAGTGATCAGGGGCGAAAACGCCCCTGAAAACTGCTCAAATCAATCTGAGAATGATTGCGGTAAAATAATTAGCTCATTGCTCAGTGATGCAATATTCCTCAGGACAATTCTGCTTTCAGAATCTCCTTATCATCGAAGGGGTGTCTGACCCCATTGATCTCCTGGTATTTCTCGTGGCCTTTTCCGGCTACCAGCACTACATCGCCGTGCCGGGCCATGCGGCAGGCTGCTCGTATAGCCTGTTCGCGCCGGGTGAGAGACAGCACCCGTTGTACGGCGAAGGGCGGCACCCCGCTTTCCATGTCGCGGATAATCGCGTCGGGGTCTTCGGTGCGCGGGTTATCGGAGGTCAGAATAACCTGATCGCTATAGTTGCAGGCGACCTCCGCCATTTTCGGCCGTTTAGCCTTATCGCGGTCTCCGCCGCAACCGATGATCGTGATGATGCGTCCTTCACCGGCTTTCACCCGGTGGATGGTGCTGAGCACCTTCTCCAGGGCATCGGGGGTGTGGGCATAATCCACGATACCCGTCACGCGTCGCTGCTGATCGACGATATAGTCGAAGCGCCCTTCGGCAGCTTTGATCTTGCTGAGCGCCGTGAGTATTTCCATCGGGTCCTGACCGAGCAGTATGCCGGTGGCGTATGCGGCCAGCAGGTTGTAAGCGTTGAATTCACCGATCAGCCGGGTGAAGACTTCCGTATCATCAATTTCAAGATGCAGTCCCGTCAGGCTGTTTTCAACGATCTTAGCTTTAAAATCCGCCATCTGTCGCAGGCTGTAGCGCTTGACGCGGGCCTGCGTATTTTGCACCATCACCTCGCCACGTTTATCATCGATGTTAGTCAGGGCAAAGGCCGAGGCGGGAAGCTGATCGAACAGCTTTTTCTTCGCCTCTATGTAGGCCTTAAAAGTCCGGTGATAGTCCAGGTGATCGTGAGATATATTAGTGAAAACGGCGCCGGTAAAATGCAAGCCGGCGATGCGCCGCTGATCAATTGCGTGCGAGCTCACCTCCATAAAGGCGTAGCTGCATCCTGCCTTAACCATGTCGGCCAGCAGCTGATTGATGGACAAGGCGTCGGGCGTCGTATGTGTTGCAGCCAGGCGTTTTTCTCCAATCCGGTTTTGGATGGTGGAAAGCAGGCCTGCCTTGTAGCCCATTTCCTGAAGCAATTCGTGCATCAGGGTGACCGTCGTGGTTTTACCGTTAGTACCGGTCACGCCGACAAGTTGCAGTTGCTGCGATGGCCGGCCGAAGAAACTGTCGGCCATCCTGCCGAGCGCCACTGCACTGTCCCTTACTTCAATGAAGACGATCCCTTCGGGCCGGTCGCCCGGCAATTCTTCCGCCACTACGGCGTGGGCGCCGTTTTTAATCGCATTGTCAATGAACTGATGCCCGTCGGTTTGCGTCCCCCTGACAGCGACGAAAACGCTGCCGGGCTGAACGGTTCTGGAATCAAAGTCGATCCGGTTTATTTCAAGATCCAGACTTCCCAGCACCTGCTCCGGGCGAATATTCTGTAGTATATATTTGAGTGTCATGGTTTCCTACTTCACTCGCCTAGCTACGGCGAGGTCTCATGGTTTCAGGGGATGCTTTTCAGTTTCCCTTTTCCGTTTATCTGTTTTCAACCCAGATACAGCTTGATCACCTGGCCACGGATCCGGGTTCCGGGTTTGAGCGATTGCCGTTTCACTTTGCCGACGCCGGATATTTCGACGCGCAGGCCTTTGTTTTCCAAGACGTATAAGGCATCGCGCAGGCCCATACCGACGACGCTGGGAACGCGCTTTTCCGCCATACTCCTGGATTGGACTACCAGGCTGTCGGCCTGTGCTATCAGGACGGCGAAATCGCTTTCCGAAGATCCGTGGTAAGGTATATCCAGGTACTGCAGCACCTGCTGTATATCCCTTCTTTCCCCCACATCGTAGGTCGGCAGTTCTCCTCCCGCCAGGGGAGGTTTGGCTTTTTTGTTAAAAGGTTGGTGCAGATGCAATTTGCTATCGAAGGCTTTATCCGCAATTTCCCGGAAAATGGGGCCTGCGACATCGGAGCCGTAGATACCGTTTTTATTCGGGTCATTAATTATAACGATGCAGGAGTACACCGGTTTGTGAGCCGGAAAATACCCGACGAAGGCCGCCTGGTGCCCGCCGATGCGGGTTCCGGACCGTCCGCGGCGATAGTTGATCTGCGCCGTACCGGTTTTACCGGCAAAATCGTAGCGATCGGTATTGAGTTTGTAGGCCGTCCCATCCTCCACAACTTTTTCGAGCAAAATTTGGGCGCGGGCGATTGTTTTCGGCTTGGCGATTCTTCTTTTAATCACTGTAGGCTTGAACTGCCTTAGCGGCATACCAAAACGCTGGATCTCCTTAACGAGGAAGGGTTTCATCATTTCCCCATTGTTCGCCACCGCATTGTAGAACGCAAGCAGTTGCAGGGGGGTGATCTTCACCTCATAGCCGATAGACATCCACGGCAGGGTGGTGCCGCTCCATTGATCTTCTTCGCTGTAGGCCTCCTTTATATAAGGACTGGCTTCCCCTTCTATTTCGATTCCCGTCGGCAGGTGCAGGTTAAAATCCCGCAGGCGTTGGATAAACCGGGCTGCGCCCTGGTTCTCATTGGCCTCCGTAGCTTCGTTGTAGTAACGGGTGACCAATTTGGCGATGCCGACATTGGAAGATATTTTGAAGGCGTGCTGCACCGAGATGGTGTCCAGCTTGCTGCTGTAAGGAGAGGCATCGATCATCACCTCATCGTAGAAAGCTGTTTCTCCATTTTCTATATCCACCGAGTCATCCAGGTCGACATATTCATCTTCCAGCAGCGCCATGATGGAGGCCAGCTTGAAAATGGATCCCGGTTCAATGGCAGAGCCGATAGCGTGGTTGTAGGTTTCCCACCATCCGTCATTCGTTCGGCCCAGGTTGGAAATAGCCCGGACAGCACCGGTTTCCACTTCCATCAGGATGGCCGTACCCCATTCTGCGTCGTGATAATTCATGCCGCGTAAGAGCGCCTCCTCGGTGATATCCTGCAGGTTGACATCGATCGTTGTCACGATATCGTCTCCGCTTTGCGGTTCCACTTCGGTAAGATCATTGACCGGCACCCAGATGTCATTGGGACGGTCTACCTGCACCATCAGCTGCTGACCGGGATGTCCCCCCAGCACCTCGTCAAAATACCCTTCCAGGCCTACGGGTTTGGCGCCGTCGCGAACGTAGCCGATTGTGCGTTGGGCCAGCAACCCGAAGGGACGCTTACGTTCACTCCGCTTGCGCGCGATAAAACCGCCCCGCATCCGGCCCAGGTTGAACAGCGGAAACTGCTCGATGAAGCGCTTTTCCGAATAGGAAACTTTTCGCTTGATCGGTAGGTAGCGGGCCCCGGATTCCCGTTGTTCCAGCAAGTATTGCCGGAAACCGCCCGGGGTAAAGGTATTATCGACGTAGTGGGCGATACACCAGGACAGTGAGTCCAGGTTATTCATAAAATCCTCCTCCGACATACCTGTCGAATTCGGATCCATATAGATATCGAAAAAGGGAATAGAAGTAGCGAGAAGGCTCCCGTCTTCTGAGAGGATATTGCCGCGCTCGGCTTCTACCGGCCGGTAATCAACATACAGGTTTTCTCCTTTCTGACGCCACTTTTCGCCTTCCCAGTAGCTGATATATACGGTACGATAGACCAGAATAATGGACAGGGGAACGACCACTCCAAAGAGCAGAAAGTATACCCGGTATAGTACCTCGTTCTTAATATCCATTACAAAAGTGATTATTTTACCGCGTGGTAAGCCAAGACGTTAAAGCAGAAAATTGCTCCCCGAATTGCACTTACTTATTCTCAAAATCGCAGGAGGCCTTTTCAGGCTGATCTCCTGACCAGAATTACTTAACAGCTTGATAAGCAGACAGTAAAGCAAGCCTTATCTCAGGTTTTTTACTGTGACGGACGACGGCAGCAGCGTTTATTCTTCTTCCGGAACTACAATGATTTTTGGACTTTGTCCGAAGGACCGCAGTCCTTCTTCGCGAACGCGGTCCGCTATTTCCGAACGCTTACTGTTGTACATATTTTCTGCCTGCAGAGACATGTAATACCACCGCAGTTCTTTTAGTTCTTTTTGCATCATTTGAATCTGCCGCACATTCCGTTCGGCGTAATGAGCACTGGCGATATAGACCGTGGCCAGGAAGCCGAGGAACAAAAAAAACGGCAGGTTCTTCAGAACGAGTTCCAAAGTCAGGTTACTCAGATTGAATGCACTGCGTTTTTTGGCCATGGTATAGTTTTTTTTCTTTAAAGCCACAAGTTCCATAAAAATTTTAACCGATCAATGCGACTCCTTTAATACATATTCAGTCCCTCTTCCTCCTCTTTGAAATCGGATTCTGTTCGCTCGCCCACGCGCAGTCGCGCACTTCGCGCACGTGGATTTTCGGCAACTTCCTCCGGTGTGGGTTTTTCCCCTTTCACGATCAGGCGGAAGGGACGAAAGATATTGCCGTAAAAGTCCCGCCGGGGCTTCCCCTGCACGTTACCCGTTTTGAGGAAGTTCTTCACCATCCGGTCTTCAATCGAATGATAGGCAAGCACGACCAGCCGGCCGCCGGGTTTGAGCAGCTCCATGCTTTGCTCCAGAAAATCGGCCAGCGCGCCCATTTCGTCGTTGACTTCGATGCGCAGCGCCTGAAATAGCTGCGCCAGATAGCGCTCCCGTTTTCCCCGTATAACCGGGTCGATCACCGACAATAAGTTGCCGATAGTCTGAACAGAGCGGTTTTGCCGCTCCTCTACCAAGCGCCTGGCTAAGGTTTTTGCGTTACGCACTTCGCCATATTCGCTGAAGAGGCGCTGTAGGGCCTCTTCGGAATAGGTGTTGACGATTCTGGCGGCCGTTTGCTCCTGTTGCTGGTTCATCCTCATGTCCAGATCGGCATCGAAGCGATAGGAGAAACCTCGTACTGCTTCGTCGAGCTGATGAGAGGAGACGCCCAGATCGGCCAGTATGCCGTCGACCTCCTTGGTCCCGTACAATTTTAAGAACCGCTTGAGAAAGCGAAAATTGTGCGGAACAAAGGTTAATCGCGGATCCTCCGGCGCATTTTCAGCCGCGTCCTCATCCTGATCAAATGCGATGAGGCGACCTTTTTCTCCCAGATGTTCGAGTATGCGCTTCGAATGACCGCCGCCTCCAAAGGTCGCATCCACGTAGGTGCCGCCTTGTTGAATAGCCAGGCCATCCATGCATTCCCGCGCCATTACCGGTTGGTGATACGCCATCATAATTCGGGATTCCCGTTCATTTTGCCCAGCACATCTTCGGCCAGGTCCGAGAAATCATCGGGCTCTTCATCGAGCATACTGTCGTACTCGTCTTTCGCCCAGATTTCAATCCGGTCGTTATAAGCCATCAGGATGACGTCCTTGTCAATACCGGCGTATTCTACCAGCCGTTTCGTCAGCAGGATCCGGTCGGCGCTGTCGAGGGTGACCTCGTGGGCGCCGCGATAGAAATACCGCACGAAATTGCGGTTTTTCTTATTGTACAGATTCAGCTGATTGATCTCGGCAGTGATCCGGTCCCAAACTTCAAGGGGATACAACATGAGACATTTCTCAAAACCCCGGTTGATCACAAAAGTGTACTTTTCCCGTTCCCCCAGCTGGTTGATCAGACCACTCGGCATCCGCATGCGCCCCTTGGCGTCTATCTTGCAATCAAATTCTCCGAGAAGCTGGATGGACACTTTTTACCACTTTTGTTTATCCAAAAATATAAACTATTGACACATTTTACCACTTTTACCCACTTTTTTTATTCTTTTTCTTATTCTTTTTCAAATATGACACCCTGTAACGCTGTTATTTAATCAAATAAATGACAAAATATGCATTATCTGGCAACACTCGGACAGAAAAAGGAAGTTAGGAAAAGTGGTAAGGAGTGGGAGAAAAAGACCGGAGTTCGGGGAGCTCTTCACAAAAACCCGGTTCAACAGTGTAAAAACGGAATTGACTCATGCCTTCCCCGGGCAGTTTACGGCGAGGTCTGCCTGTAAAAAGACTCATCCAGACAGTGGCAACGGATGGAGCGCACAATAAGAATAAGGAGGAGTACAGAAGCCGCGATAAAGCGCTCGAGATTTCTACCAGGGGGATATTACCGGCGCCGGAAATACTTTTTATGCTCCTGCCCTTTCCAGGGCGTAAGTGAAGAAAAAGCTGCGCAGGCGCATTTGTATAACGCCCCAGACGGCCTCTTTAACAATACCTTTAGACATTTTAGAAGTGCCCTCCACGCGATCGGTGAAAGTAATCGGTATTTCGACGATATGAAACCCGAGGAGATAGGAAGCAAATTTCATTTCGATTTGAAAGGCATAGCCGACAAAGGTTATTTTATCCAGATCGATGGTTTCCAGCACACGGCGGCGGTAACAGATAAAGCCGGCGGTTGGATCCTTGACGGGCATCCAGGTGATGATGCGTACGTAGAGAGAAGCGCCGTAGGAAAGCATAATCCGGTCGTAAGGCCAGTTCTCCAGCCGGCCGCCGCGCGCATAACGCGAGCCCACCGCCACATCGGCGTCTCCTTCCGAGCAGGCCTTGTGCAGGCGCAGCAAATCATAAGGATTGTGGGAGAAGTCCGCATCCATTTCGAAGAAATATTCATAGGAACGCTGAAGGCCCCAGCGAAAACCAGTGATGTAAGCAGTCCCCAGCCCGAGTTTCCCTTTGCGTTCGATGAGGAAGAGCCGCTCCCGATACTCTTCCTGCATCTCCTTTACGAGCTGGGCGGTTCCATCAGGACTACCGTCATCGACGACCAGCAGATGAAAGTCTTTCTCCAATCCAAAGACGGTTTCCACTATCCGGACGATATTCCCCCGTTCGTTGTAGGTAGGTATGATGACGATGCTATCTGACAAGGTTAGATCTTCTTTATTGAAACGGGCTCAAATATAGAGCAATTTTTTGTTTTATCATTAAAAGCCCGAAAGCCAAACCGGGTATTTTCCGAAGTAGCGTCCCGGGAAAGAACAACAGTACCTGACTGTAATGTTTGATGCCCGACAAGTGCAACCCGGTAAACGTCCGTATATTTCCGAACATCAATAAGCTGACAACAGGCATGCGTACCTTTCTCTTGATTTTTGCTTTTGCGGTTCTGTACCTGCTGAGGCTCCCGGCGCAAGGACCAGTCAGTGGATTTATGCCGGGCGGGAAACACACGGATATCGCCGTCAATTACACCTATGAGCACTTCGATCAGTATTACTTCGGCAATGAATTGGAGAATGCTCCTACGACGACGCGATCGGCCAACTTATTTCTCGAACACGGCTTTTCCGACAGCCTGGGCCTGATACTGACCCTTCCCTATAAATGGATTGATCAGATCAACCGCGGCTTGCAGGATGCAACCCTTCTACTCAAATACCGCAATCATTACCGGCAGCGGCGAAACGGACAATCCACTTTTATTACCTCAGTAGGGCTCAGCTCTCCCATCTCTGCTTATCCGGTGGACACCGAAAATCCCATCGGTATCAGAGCGACTACTTTTCAGTCGCGCATACTAACCCAGTTTCAGTGGAATTCCGGTGTTTTCGTGCTGTTTAAAACCGGTCTTGACTTTCGCCTCATTCCTTCGGCGCTGGTTGCTGTTCCCGCCTTATTCCGAGTAGGATGGGGCGGGCGAAAATGGTACGTAGATGGTTGGCTGGAGTTTTATCATACTTTTAATCCGGGAACGGATGTGCAGATTTCTGCCGGTAACGGCTCCCGGTGGCAACGGCTTGGAGCGACGATCTACTATGCTTTTACGCCTTCTACTGGAGTGGTGCTCAACGCAGCTCGGTTTCTCGGTGGAGCTAACATCGGCAAGGCCAATCAACTAAGTGCGGGGCTGGTATTTAAGATAGATTGGTGACTCCACCACTGCCCGGCGCACTAGAGTACACTGTGTATTAAGTTATTTAGCATTTTGAAGAGGGGATTTTTCCCGGTTTTCTTCGAAGCTTTCCGGATAGTGCTTGTGAAGTTGTATAAAGTTTTATACCAGTTCGGATTCATCCCAGCTCCGGCCTCCATTTTTTTCGTCCTCCCGCCCGCGAAGCGCAGGAGGTTCTTTACGCTGCAGGGGGCGCAGTTCCAGGCGCTCTTCTCCCTCCTTTCTAAAATGCCTGCCACGGGTGCCTTCTTCAGTTTCCAGTCGTTTCATCTCTTCGCGAATCTGACGCTCTTCCCACTCTGAGCTCATGGGCTGCACCCCGGGAATGCCGAACACATCCACATAGTGGAAAAGTACCGCCAATCCCCAGCCGAGCATAGGCCAGTAAAACCACCAGTTACCAAATGAAGTTACGGCATTCAGGAGAAAAAAGAACAAGCTCATGACAAAGTAAGTCCCCAAATGCCGGTAAAACTCCTGTTTTATCTTCATTCGCTTTTTGGCTTCCCTGTACTTGTTCTCATCCGTATACATTGAAAAAAATTTTGATTGAGGCCTTCCCTTAAGATGTTCAGCAATCAGCAGTACTTCGTTTATTAAGCAACACATTTCTCGCGTCGAGGGTTTCAAAGAAAAGAAATATGTTCACAAAGCACAAGCCTGCCTTTTATAGCCCTGGAGGCGGGAAAAAATTTCGATCATGGCCCACTGCTTGCTCAGAGCATGTTTAAACTTCGTTTTCGAGTTCCAAACGGATGGATTTTGTCTCCGGACAAAGGATTTTTAAGGAAAATGGCAGCGCTATTGTCCAAAAAAAGCCGCAGCCGGGGAGCAAAAGACGCCGTTCGGGGCCGAAGGATGAAATTTTAAACATGCTCTAAGCGTTTCAAAGCCGGCGCACCAGTGCGCCGGTCAGGGCGCCGAGGCCGGCAAAAAGACCGGCGAAGAGGCCCGTAACCATCACCATAGCAGGGGCGCTTAACCCTCCAAAAAGCTGACCTGTTCTGCCGGCGAGCAGCCCGTCGTTCAGGTTATTCAGAAACCAGGCATACCCGCCCCACAGCAGTAAACCGGCCAGAAAACCCGCCAGGAAGCTCTGTCCTGCGCCCACCCGAAAAAGCCAGCCCATACCCAGGGCGATGACAGGCAGGGAAAACCAGGGCAGTACCTGCTGAGCAAAAGCAGCGGTCACTATAATACTCAGGAAAAGAAATATAAAGCGCATAGCGTTATCATTTCAGTTTTCAACAAAGACCGGGTTTCGGAGCCGTTTGCCGGAAGCGGATCACTTTTTTCTCATGGTAACGGAAAAAAGGGAAGGCTGACGGGTGTCGGCAGGGTTATTCATGAGGAATAAGCGGTTGTAGTTGCCCGCCGCCCAGTCATCGAGGGCATTATCATAATAAGGGCTTCCCGGGTTTCCCGACTGGCCGCCGGGATATACGCCGTATGCTTTTACTTCCTCTCCCATTTCCACCACCATGCGCCAGGAGGGACCATTACCCCTGGTAATGGCATTAGGGGCCTCCTTATAGCCCCCGGAAGGTACGTAGCCGGAAGAGAAAGCAGCGATGCGCCCCAGGTGCTGGATATTGGTATTTTTAAAAGTGCTCCAGGATTGACCGGCCAGGTCCCCCCCTTCCGAGGTTAGTACAGCCACCTCACGGAGGGCCCGTTGCACGATATCCAAGGCGTTTTCCCGTTCACTGGTCATCCGGTGATCGAACAGGGAGTGGGTGGAATACTGCTGCAGCATATCCACCAGTCGCCAGTTATCGGGCATCACCACCTCCATGCTGTCCTGCAGGGCGAAGTGTTCGTCAAAAGTATGGCGGTACACAGAATCTAATAGCGCCTGGAAATAGACCGGGGCGACGGCTTCCTGTTCAAAACGATAATCCCAGTTGCGCAAGACCTCCGCCACTCGCCGTTCTGCTTCATTCAGTTTCAGGCTGTCGATATAACGCAAAAGTACAGGGGCGGCCTCCTCCGGTAGCAGGCTGAAGTTGTCCTGCTGCAGCGCCATCATATCTTCGACAGTAATACTATCCATTTCTGCAAGGCGGCGGTTAATATACCGTCCCCGGTATTCATCGAAGGAGCCGTTGTAATAATAAGGATAGGAGGGTGCAGTGGAGTGCTGGTTGGCGGAAGACACGAAGCCACGCTCCGGATTTTTCACCTGTGGAATCTGATCCATAGGGATAAACCCCTGCCATCCATTTGCCGAAAGGCTTCCATCCTGCATAAAACGGCCCTGGGTTCGTCGTTTAAGCGGAAACTTTCCGTTGACCCGTAAAGCGATATCGCCCTCGCGACTGGCGAAAGCAAAGTTCTGAGCCGGGCTTTCATACCCGTGTAAGGCTGCTTCGTAATCGGCGTGGTTGCGGGCCTTCATCAGGCGATAGAATGCACCGAGTTCGTAGAATGATTTTTTTTCGGGTACGTCGTGGGCAATCCAGCGCAAAGCAAAATCGCGGTAAGGTTGGTCGGCAGATTCATAAACCACGGGGCCCCATTCGGTGTATTTGGTTTCTTCCACGACCGGTTCCGTCTGTCCGCGAACAGTAATCGTATCGCGAACGATTTGTATCTCCTGCGGCTGATCATCGATCAGGTAGCGGGTTTTCTCCTCATTGAGCCAGGTCAGCGCGTACCAGTCCAGTACGTCCTGCCCCACATTGGTCATGCCCCAGGTAATATGCTCATTGAATCCGATAATGATCCCCGGGACCCCGGGAAGGGAGACTCCGTAGGCATTCATTTCCGGTGTTTGTATTTGTATTTCGTACCAGATGGAAGGCAAGGTCAGTCGCAGGTGAGGATCATTAGAGAGTATCGGATTGCCCGAGGCGGTTTTACTTCCCGACACTGCCCAGTTATTACTCCCCACATAGGGCGGCGGCTGAGGCAACCCCTCATAGGGCAGCGCCTGGCCGACCAAAGTAGCCGGCATCGGGGGGTTGATCGCGATGGTGTCGAAACTCCAGGCCACTTCTTCCGGAATCACCGGCGATTGTCCCGGCATATATTCCGGGTAAAGGAAACCGAACAACTCTTCCCCGAAAACGGCGCGCATGTTACTGGCGCCGAGGTCATCGTGGCGAAAACAAAGCGTATAGGCCATGTTTTTGAAAAACAGCGCGGAGTGCAGCGGTGTCCAGGTTTCGGGAGCGTATCCCAAAAGCTTGTACTCAACCGGGTAATCGGCGGGGGATAAAGTGGCCACATAGGCATTCACGCCCTCGGCATAGGCCTGGATCATGGCCAGCTCTCCAGGGTTGCGGTTCCAGCCCTTCAATGCATTTTTCCCAGCCTGCATAAAGCCCAGCCGCCGTTGCCGCCGGTCGTACTCCAGGGTCTGCTCGCCGAGCACTTCAGAAAGACGACCGCTGATGGAGCGCACCGAAATATCCATTTGCCAGAGGCGATGCATGGCCGTGATATATCCCTGAGCAAAGGCGGCATCGTTAATATCCTGAGCGAAGATATGTGGCACCATCCGCTCGTCGAAAATCACTTCCACCTCTTGCTCCAGCCCCTCCAGTATTAATACGTAATCTTCACCAGGCCCGGCCGCTTCGGCATTCTGCCAAAACCCGGTAAAAGGATTAAGCAGCTTTCCCATTGCAGGTAGAGAACTTCCGAGCGGGTGGTGGGTATTGAAAGAAATTATCCCTGCTACCAGCAGGAGCAGGAGTCCGGCAAACTTTAATTGGCGCATCTTGTTACCCTGATATTTTGACATCCTCAAATTTATGAAAAACCTTTCTGTTTTAATTCTTCTGTTCCTGCTGCTTTCCTGTAACGGCAACAAAAACGATCCGGTGCAGCCGGAGGGCGCGTCCCTCTTTCGGACCACTGCTCCTTCGCACCTCTATTTTAAGAATATACGCAGTATTCACTATGAGATGACCACAGAGCCGGATACGCGTATCGACCTTTATAAATTCAGACGCTTTTCCGAAACCGATCGACGCCCTATTCTCTATCCGGTCATCGTTGACAACTGGATGCAAGATGAAGCGTACCTGCTCATTCGTCCCAACGATTACCGCGGAGGCATTCCGGATACGCTGCAGGTCGAGTGGCAAAACACCCGGGACAGCGGCCGGTACTTGCTGCAGAGCGCCGACTGGACCGACCAGCATCGCTTTGCGCAGCAGCTCTACCAGAGTCTGCAGGAAAAGCATCAGCTGCTGCTACTCGACAAAGAAGGGAATTTCGTTCCCCTCTTCGACGATAAACAGGACCAGATCTCTTTCCTAACGACCATGCGCGACTATTATCGCCTGACCGAACGATGAAAGTGTCTGCATGTCGAAGTTTTTGTCCGATGCGAGAAACTGGCCCTGGAAAAACGTTTATCTGGTAAATACAAAGTGCTGTTCCTTGGACAGCTCTTCGTTAAAGGTATATCCCTCCTTATTGAAGTTGCGGAGTTCCCCGGGGTTCGTCAGGCCGTTTTTAATGGCGTAACGACACATCATTCCCCTGGCTTTTTTAGCGTAGACGGCGATGATGCGATACTGACCGTCGTCGCGTTTTTCCTTGAAATCGACATGGTATAAGTCACCCTCTAACCGGTTCGTATCGATTGATTTGAAATATTCCCTGGATGCCAGGTTGACCAGTGCCCGGTGTTCCAGCTGTTGCAGGTCCCGGTTAAGTACTTCGGTAATAGTATCCCCCCAGAATTCGTAGAGATTTTTGCCGTAAACGTTTTGCAGGCGGGTTCCCATTTCCAGCCGGTAGGGCTGCATGAGGTCCAGTGGGCGAAGTACACCGTAGAGCCCGGAGAGGATGCGCAAGTGATCCTGGGCAAAGGAAAGTTCTTCCTCACTGAAGTCTTCCGCTTGCAGTCCTTGATAAACATCGCCTTTGAAGGCCAGAAGGGATTGTTTGGCGTTATCGAGCGAAAAGGGCTGTTCGTAATCGGCATAGCGCTCGGCATTAAGTACAGCCAGTTCTTCGCTGATGCTCATCAGTTTTTGAAGGTCCGGGACCGTTTTTTTGCGCAATATCTCTATCAGGCGTTCACTTTTGTCCAGCAGGCGAGGCTGGGAATGATCAGTAAAATCTGGATCGGAGTAATCAAGTGTTTTCGCAGGAGAAATCACTAAGAGCATTTAAAAACGTTTTTTTCCGGCCTAAACAGCCGGCAATGTTAAGCGAATATTAATTCTATAACTCAATATGAACGGGGAAAGCTATAATTGGACAAAAGTTCAAGGATTTATCTTTTTCAGGAAAAAAAATATTTGAAACAATTGTCTTTTAGGCGAAAAGGGGTTATTATTGTGTTATCTAAAAAGTAGTTTTTGTGTTTATTTGTTTGGGTTAGAGACCCTTGCTTCTTGTAAGCAAGGGTTTTTTTTGCATAGTGCCATTTTCTTCGCAACCCGCCCGCTGTTTTTGCCCTATTAAAGGTAGGGAAACAAAAAAGCCCCGGAAGTGTTTTCCGGGGCTTTTAAGACCATACTATTTCAAGCATGAAATGGCTTATCAGTTGCCACCGCCGAAGGGGTTGCCTTCTTTAGCGGGCAGCCCGGAGGGTTCCGGTGCTTTCTTTTCTACTTTTCCTTTAATGATTAGGGTCATGCGCTCATCGACGGCATTGGTCGTCAGGGTAACCGTTTTGTTGAAAGGGCCAACACGATTCGTATCGTAGCGGACTTTGATTTCTCCCGTTTCGCCCGGCAAGATCGGCTCTTTGGGATAAGTAGGCACGGTACATCCGCAGCTCCCTTTGGCATGCTTAATGACCAGCGGTTCTTCACCGGTATTTTTAAATTTGAAAACGCGATAAGGATCGGCGCCTTGCTCAATGGAGCCGTAGTCGACGGTGGTGGCTTCAAATTCCATGACCGGACCGGCTTCCTGCGCTTTTGCTACCGTAGCCTCCACTTTGGATTCCTGGGCGAAAGAAAAGGCGGCGAAACTTACTACGAACACGAGAACAGCGAATATCTTCTTCATTTCGAATCGAAATTTTGGTTTACTAAGATTCAGATACAAAAATATACTAAATGCCTGCAAAAAAAAAGTTTTGCCTTTCCTAATTGGTTAAAGTTACGTTAAACCAAATGCATAAAAGGTTCTGCTTTTTCCCTCTTGGCAGATATCTGGCAGGATAGCCGCGGAATCGAAAAATACGCACTCCCACAAGTTCATGACGAGCCTCCAGCAAACAATTAGCAAAATTAATTGTATTTCTTAACAAAGGGCATTCGCATTTTTTTTGTATTTTCGCCGGAGAATTTAGGCCCTTTTTAAAATTAAATTCTGCTGCTGCCGGAAAAGCAGTCAAGCTGCCTTCCGAAAAGATTCATTGACAAGTCGGACAGTTTTTACCCCCCGGATGCACCATTGCATCCGGAAAACTCAGCTGTAGCAACTATTCCCTACCAAACCTTAACCAGATTAACGGCACGAACTATGCTAGATAATTCAATTGCCAACGAAGCGACAACGGTTAACTCAAAAGAAACCATTATTCCAGATTTACCCCTTGATAAGGAAACCATACTCAAGGACTTCGAAATTTGCTGTATCAGCCGGGAAGCCAGCCTTCTGGCGCGCAAGGAGGTGCTTACCGGAAAAGCCAAATTCGGCATCATCGGTGACGGCAAGGAAGTACCACAAGTCGCCATGGCCAAAGCTTTCCGCAAGGGAGACTTCCGGTCGGGGTATTACCGGGATCAGACGCTCATGTTTGCACTCGGTCTCTCTACCGTAGAAGCATTCTTCGCCCAACTGTACGCCGATGCAAAAAATGACCCTTTCTCCGGCGGGCGGCAAATGAACAGCCACTTCGCTACCCCGCTCATCGATCAAAACGGCAAGTGGCTTAATCACCGCGAACGCTACAACATTTCTGCCGATGTTTCCAGCACGGCCGGCCAAATGGCCCGCTCCCTGGGGCTGGCCCTGGCTTCCAAAAAATACCGCGCCTACGACGAACTTCCCGAAGACAACCTCTTTTCCGAGCAGGGCAAGGAAGTCTGTTTCTGTACCATCGGCGACGCCAGCACCTCCGAAGGTATCTTCTGGGAAACGGTCAACGCCGCCGCCGTCATGCAAACCCCACTGGCCATTTCCGTATGGGATGACGGCTACGGTATCTCCGTGCCGGTCGAATACCAAACAGCAAAAGGAAATATCTCCGAGGTTCTGCGCGGTTTTGAAGACGATCGGGATGGAGAAGGCATCCAAATATATACCGTCAAGGGCTGGGACTATCCGGAACTGGTGCGCACTTACCTGGAAGCTATCGAGCACATGCGCCAAACCCACAAACCGGCCCTGATTCACGTGCAGGAACTCACCCAGCCGCAGGGGCATTCCACCTCCGGCTCTCACGAACGCTATAAATCCAAGGGACGCCTCGCCTGGGAAAAACAACACGATTGCCTGTTGCGGATGGAAAAATGGATGATCGATGAAGGCATCGCCACTGAGGCCGATACCCAGGATATTCGAAAGAAGGCTAAAAAGTATGTAAAAGAATGCCGCGATCGCGCCTGGAAGGCTTACCTCCAACCTACCAGGCAGCGCATTAAGGATCTCGAAGCCGTTTACCAGCAACTTCCCGAAGGACATCGCGAAGTCGACGAACTGCGCCGTGAACTCAAAAGCTTCATGCATCCGCACCTCAGCGACGCCCTGCGCAACGCCCGCCGCATGTCTTACGCATTGCTCGACACAGAGACGCCCGCGCGTGAAGACCTGCAGGCCTGGATCGAGAAAGTGCAACGCCTTATGAATCAATACTACGGCACTCATCTCCATGCCGATAATGAGGGCAGCGCCTTGCGCGTGCCCGTCGTGCGTCCGCAATTCAGCGAAAAGTCGCCTGTTAAAAACGGTTACGAAATTCTAAATACCTTCTTTGACAAGGCCTTCGAACGGGATGAACGGCTACACGCTTTCGGCGAAGATGTGGGATACATAGGAGATGTCAACCAGGGTTTTGCAGGCCTTCAGAAAAAATACGGCGAATCGCGCATTTTCGACACGGGTATCCGCGAGTGGAGCATCATGGGCCAGGCCATCGGAATGGCTATGCGAGGCTTGCGTCCCATCGCCGAAATTCAATACCTCGATTACCTTATTTACGGCCTGGAACCCCTCATGGATGACCTGGCCACCCTGCACTGGCGTAGTAACGGACAGCAAAAGGCGCCGGCCATCATCCGCACCCGCGGCCACCGGCTGGAAGGTATCTGGCACGCCGGCTCCCCCCTGGGTATGATACTCAACGCCCTCCGCGGCATGTACGTCCTGGTGCCCCGAAATATGGTGCAGGCGGCAGGCATGTATAACACGATGCTGCAAAGCGACGATCCGGCGCTGATTATCGAATGCCTTAACGGCTACCGGCTCAAAGAACGGATGCCTGATAATGTAGGGGAATACACCGTTCCCCTCGGGACTCCGGAAGTGCTGCGCAACGGAAAAGACATTACCCTCGTCACCTACGGCTCCTGCGTACGCGTAGCGGAAACGGCCTGCGAATTGCTGGAAAAACGGAGCATCAGCGTCGAACTTATTGATGTACAAACGCTACTTCCTTTTGACCTGGAACATCAAATCGTGGAATCCCTCAAAAAAACCAACCGCGTCCTCTTCCTCGACGAAGATGTTCCCGGCGGGGCTACCGCCTTTATGATGCGGCAGGTCCTGGAACAACAAGGCGGCTACCGCTTCCTCGACTCCCGGCCGGCTACCTTGTCGGCCAAAGCCCATCGCCCTCCCTACGGCTCAGATGGCGATTACTACACCAAACCGCAAGCGGAAGATGTATTCGAAAAAATCTTCGACATGATCTACGAAGCGGAGCCTTACCGGTTTAAGCAAGGGCTGAAGTAGTGAATTATGATTGTCGCTGAATCCTCCCCAAAATGCTAAAAAAATTAAGTTACCTAAGAAACCGGCTGAAATAGAAAAGTTATTTTCAGCCGGTTCTTTTACCCGGGTTAGTGCAGAGCCTAGTGCCTCCGGCACTAGCCCAAATTTTCACTGTTATTAACTTTTCACACTTACTTCTGCGGTTATTCTGTTTTGCTGTTGCGTTTTGTCCCCTATCCTGCCCCGTTTTACAAAATTACGCTGCTTCGATTCTGCTGTTTTAGTCTGGTGAAAGACCAAATCCCCACTAGCCAAAAATAAATTCTAACGCAGAACAAACTTTTTTATAGTTTTAGCCCACGATTTTCCGGAAGCGGATATTATCACATAAAGCTTCTGTCTTCGACAGCCTATATCAATTTTTATTTCACTGTTGATCCGACAAGCAAAATCGAATAGTATACGATTTTGCCGTACGCTATTGCTCTGTAGTAGTGCAACCTTTGTTGTTATTGGAATTCCATTGGATTGGAAATAAAGCCAAAATCAATTACTTAAAACTCACTAGAACATGAAGTATTTTACCAAAAGCTGCCTCATGCTTTTGTGCCTGCTGTTTCTGGCAGCCACCGCATCGGCTCAGTTTACGGCCACCGGAACGGTAACCGACCCCACCGGGGAACCTCTGATCGGCGTATCGATCATTCTCAAAGGCACCACCCGGGGCACCGTCACCGATATCGACGGAACCTATTCGCTGTCGATCAATGAACCCAGCGCCACGCTGATCTTTTCCTATACGGGCTTCAAGACCCTGGAACAAGAGGTCAGTGCAGGAGCGCCGGTTGCTGATGTCATCCTTTCCGAGGATATCGCCAAGCTGGAGGAAGTCGTCGTCACGGGACTGGCCTCCGGTGTCAAAAGGGCAAACTCCGGCAACGCCGTCACCAGTGTGACCGGGGAAGAACTTACCGGAACAACCGCCCCCCAGACACTCGACAATGCCCTCTTTGGCAAAATCCCCGGCGTCAACATGTCGGCCAACAGCGGCGCCCCTGGCGGCGGCATCAATATGCAGCTGCGCGGTATCTCCACCCTCGGCGCCGGCTCTTCCCAGCCGCTGTTCATCATCGACGGCGTGTACGTCGATAACTCCTCTATCCGTACCGGCTGGACCCAGGTCAGCGGGGCCAGCGGCGGCCAGAATGCCAACACCCAGGACCAGGCCGCCAACCGCATCGCGGATATCAATCCGGATGATATTGAAAAAATCGAGATCCTCAAAGGCCCCTCGGCAGCCGCCATCTACGGCACCCGCGCCAACGCCGGAGTTGTCATCATCACCACCAAACGCGGCAATGCCGGCAAAACCAATGTATCGCTCAGCCAGGACATTGGATTTGCCAAAGGGCAAAACTTCGTTGGCTTCAGTCCCTGGACCGAAGAAAAGGTGATGGCCCGCTTTAGTGGCGACCGCGAGGCCGTCGAACTGGAAAAATTCCGGGAGGCCGAACAACAAAACCGGTTTACCGACTGGGAAGAGTTCTTTTACGGTGAAACCCCTATTTTATCCAATACGCAGCTAAGTATCAACGGCGGCAACCAGAAAACCCAATTCTTCGTATCGACGGGCGCTCAGGTGGAAGACGGCATCATCAAGGGATCCGGCTTCGATCGCTACTCGGTCCGTGCTAATATCGACCACCGGCTCGCCGACCGGCTCAAAGTATCGCTCAATACCAACTACGTCAAGACGAACAACGACCGCAGCTTCACCGGCAACCAGAACAATACCGGCGGCAGCATCGGCTACAACATCGCTTACGTGCCGACCTACGCGAACCTGTTCCCCGACGCCACCGGGAACTACCCCGACAACGACTATTTCAATGACAACCCGATCGCCATCCGCGATCTGGCCACCAACCTGCAAAAAGTCGACCGGTTCATTACGGCCGGGGTCATCGATTTTGATATCCTGCGATCGACCAACACCTTCCTCAAACTGAAGATTAACGGTGGAGTGGATTACCTCGACGGCCGCTCGCTCATCCATTTCCCGGAAATACTGCAGCATCAAATCGCCTCCGCCAATCCCGGCGACGCTATGTGGGGGCGGCAGAGTTCCCTCAATACCAACATCCAGGGGTTCCTGACGCTAAATACCAACTTTGGTCAGATCAACTCCAATACCTCCGTAGGGGCTGTCCGGCTGGATCAGGACCGCGAATTCCTCCTCACCCGCGGCCGCGGCCTCAACGGCGGACAGGACAACCTGCAATGGGCCCAGGTGCAGTCGGTACAACAACAGTTGAATGAACGCGTCACCGATTTCGGTCTGGTCGCTCAGCAGGACTTCAACTGGCAGGATCGCCTCATCGCCTCGGTAGGCGTCCGCTTTGACAAGTCGACTCTCAATGTCGACGCCAATAAGTTCTACGCCTTCCCAAAGGCTTCGCTGGCGCTCAACCTGCACAACTTTGACTTCTGGAACATCGGCGCCGTCAGCCAGTTCAAATTGCGCAGCGCCTACGGCGAAACAGGTGGCCTGCCCAATTTCGGCGTGATCTTCGAATCACTGACGCCGCAGCTCATCGGCGGCAAACTCGGTGGCCAGGTGTCCACCCGCGGCGTCGATCCCAACCTGGTGCCGGAAACCGCCGCCGAGCTTGAATTCGGCCTCGATGCCGGCTTCTTCCAGAACCGCATCACGCTGGAAGCCACTTACTACAACAAGCAGGTGCGCGACCTCATCCTCGACCTGGCGCCCGCCGAATCGACGGGTATTCAGGCCATCGCTACCAATGCCGCCGATCTGGAAAACCGCGGTTTTGAACTGGCGCTGGGGATCAATCCGGTGCGGAGCAACAACTTCAACTGGTTCACCAAGCTGCTCTACTGGCAAAACCGCTCGGAGATTACTGATCTGCAGATACCTACCCAAACGGTCGGCGGCTTCGGCCCGGCCCTCGGTACGTATATGATCGCGGAGGGCTTTTCCCCGACCGCCATCGTGGGGACGCCGGCGGACCCGAGCACGCCTAGCAACTTCACCCTCCACGGCGACCGCCAGCCGGATTTCCAAATGTCCTGGCTCAACGAGATTAAATTTCTGGGTAATTTCGATCTTAACTTCCTGCTGCACTGGCAGAATGGCGGCGACGCTATCAACCTGTCAGCACTGTTGTGGGACCTGGGCTGGACGGCACCCGACTGCGTCGCCGACGCGGAAGGCAACTATCCGTGTCGCCAGCGCGTGGGCAGCTTCAACGGAGGCACCTACGTCCAGCCCACCAGCTACCTGAAGCTACGGGAGATCGGTTTGTATTACACCCTCCCCAGCCGCCTGCTGGAAGCTTCGCTGATCGAGCGTATTCGCTTTGGCGTATCAGCCAACAACGTCCTGCTCTGGACGAACTACGGCAGCTACGACCCGGAAGTATCCAACTTCGGTTCTCAGCCGATCTCCGGCAACATCGAAGTGACACCCTTCCCGAGCTCACGCCGCTTTTTCTTTAACGTCAAACTGGACTTCTAAAACTGTCGGCCAGCTTATTGCGCGACGACAAGTTTTCATCAAAATAACCGAATCATGAAATCCATCATAAATCAATTTTATCTGTCCTTGCTCGTCCTGGGCCTGCTCACCTTCAGCGCCTGCGAAATCGACGAGGTCAACGATCCTAACAACCCCTCGCTGGGCAGTGTCTCCGAAAATGCATCCAAAGCGGAACTGCAGGTGCTGATCACCGGTCTGGAGGCCCGCCACCGGGGTTACTTTACCAATGCCACCCAGCTTTTCGGCACCTTCGGCCGGGAAGTATGGCCCTACTTCGGCTCCGACCCGCGCTTTCAGACAGATTGGCTGGGTACCGTCATTTCGGAAACCTATCCCGACTTTTTCGCTTCTGCCGGCACCTACGTTACCCCCTACGCTGCTGTTAAAACCGCCAACGTCCTTATCGAGGCGGCTCAGAACAGTACCAACCTCACTACCGAGGAGGCCAACGCAACCGTGGGCTTCGGACGAATGATTAAGGGGTATCAGCTCCTCTGGCCCCTGATGCAGCAATGGGACAACGGTATTCGCGTCGATGTGGAAGAGGTGCTCAATCCCGGTCCCACCCTCTCGCGTACCGAGGCACTGGGCGCCATTCGCGATATTATGGATCAGAGCTACGACGCCCTGACCAAAGGCGGCAGCGCGCTGCCTTTTGAACTGACCACCGGCTGGGCAGGCTTCAATACGCCGCAAGGTCTGGCGCAGGTCAATCGCGCCATCGCCGCCCGCCTGGCGCTGTACGACGAAGACTGGCAGGGAGCCCTCGATGCGCTTGATCTTTCCTTTATGGATATGGAGGTGGACGAGACTAGTTCCGACAAAATGAATATCGGTCCCGCCCATGTCTACGGAGAATCACCTGACATCAACAATCCCTTGTTTTATCCTTTCGATCGCAGTACCAACACCATATTGCTTGCCCATCCGGCCATGATCGAAGATGCACTGCCCGGCGACCGGCGAGTGGAGATGAAGTTTATAAAACGTACCCAAAACCCGGTCACCAACTCGGAGATATCGGACGCCAACGGCGATCTGCTCGTCGGCGAATACCAGGACAACCGCTGGGAGAGCAACACGGCCCCCATCCCCTTCATTCGAAATGAAGAGCTCATCCTGATCTACGCCGAAGCCCAGGCCCGCCTCGGCAATACAGGTGATGCGACCCGCGCGATCGACATCGTGCGCAATACCTGGGGACTGGCCGACTATGACGGCGCCACCGACACCGAGTCGTTGATCGAGGAGATCCTCTTCCAGCGCCGCTACTCCCTTTGGTCGGAAGGCGGCCATCGCTGGATCGATCTGCGCCGCAGCGATCGCCTCAACGAGAACTACGTCGACCTGCGCGACCAAGGTACCATCTTCTCCCAGGTGTCTCGCCGCACCTCGGAGATCAACTGGGACGAACAGTAAATAATGAACGACGTGCAATCAATAACTGTCGGGTTTTCTAGGAGTGCTTTTTCCTTTATCCGGCGTTGAATCCCGCTTTTTGATTCAAAAAGCGGGACTCCCTTAGCGCTGCTAAGGTCGGGAACCTTCGCCTTGGCTAAAAGAAAAATCACTTGCCTATCTAATCCCGACAGTTATTAATCGCACGTCGCTAAGGGTCGAAATATTAGAGGATTGAATGGCGTATGTATTTAGTCCTTAATGGTAGAGATCGACTGAAAAGTTTAGAAGTTTAGTGCTTCACCCTGTGGAATTCGCAAAGCGACTATTCCACAGGGTGAAGCACTAAACTTATTTTAAGGTGCGATTTTACGCTAAACACATACTGAATGGCATTCAACCATCCCATCCTTTCTTTTTCTATCTTTAGTCCAAAAATGCGCACCACCTTCCTCTTTGTACTTCTTACCGGCCTTCCTTTCCTTCTCCCTGCCCAAACCCGGCACGACGCCCTCCTCATCGAGGGCTACGGGGCCACCTACGATATTCCCGATGCCGATTTTCCGGCCGATCCCGAGCGAGTGTACATGATGCTTTTCGACGTGCTCGATTCACCGGGCGCTCCGGAAGATCTCAACATTAAACTCAATACCGTGGCGCGCTTTTTGAACATGCACGCGCGGGCGGGGGTGCCGCCTGAGAACCTCAAGGTAGCCGTCGTTCTGCACGGGGGCGCCGCCAAGGACGCGCTGACCGATGAGGCTTACCAGCGTCACTACCAAAGTAATAATCCCAATCGCGAACTGCTGGAAAAATTGCGCAGCGCCGGCGTGCGCCTCTTCCTATGCGGGCAGTCCGCCGCCAAGCGCGAATTTGGAAGGGAGGAGATCGCCGAGCCCATCGATGTGGCCTTGTCGGCTATGACGGTGATCGCTACCCTGGGGGCGGAAGGGTATCAGGTCGTCAACTGGTAAGAAAACGCGAATTCGGAAAATTACTCTTGATAATCATTCGGTGATCGATATTGCCGCAAGTTTTCGACTGTTCTTGAGTTATCCTTTAGCTTTTCCTGCATCTTTCGGTTACAGCGGCTGCCGACTGTGACTATGGCCTATCGGCCTCCTTTCACAAAACGGGCGAAACGGCGTTTACCGTCCGCTTGCATTTCTACCCAGTACACGCCGGGCGGCAGATTCGCGATGTTCAATGCCGTGGTAGTGGAGGTAGCATTCACCCGGCGCAGGCGTTGTCCGGCGGCGTTCCACAGGTAGAGGGTGGCGGGAGAAGGACTTTGTTCGATGGCTATCCAAAGCTGATCGATTGCGGGATTGGGATAGAGCCGGAGCACCGAGGCTGCTGCTGCCGGAGAAGGGCTGCTGGTAGGCGTTGTTTGGATAGCAAAATCGTAGTCGTTGATATCGAAAAATACGTTACCGGCGGCCTTGACTTTCAGGCGGAACCGGTCGCCCTGAAGGGTATCGGGAAGAAGGAGCAATGCTGCCCCGTTATTTGGCAAATCCGAAGCCAGTAAAGTGGAAAAAGTCCTTCCCCCGTCAGCGGAAAGATAAACATCGACCGCCGATGCGAAGACCGGCGCCTGGTCGGTACCAGCTACCTCCCAGCTCAGTTCCAGGAGGGCACCGCTTTCCAGCACAGCGCCGGGTTGGTTCAAGATGCTTATGCGGAACGGGCCTGCTTCCCCGGTGGCTTGGAGCTGCAAGCTATCGGCCGCTACACCGCCCAGCTGATCGCGTACGGTGAGGCGAAAAGTCAGCGGCCGGGTATACCCAGGCAGCACTTCGGCAACCGGGTCGCGGTTGGCCAGCAGGTCATCCCGGTTGGGAAAGATGCGAATAGGCGTTCCAACGGGCGGCCTGGAGCGAAACAGGGGCGCCATCCCTTCAGGTTGCTCCACGGGAGTGGACGGCCCCGCGTCGATCTGCTCCCAGCTGTAGCTGAGCGTATCGCCGTCGGCATCGGTGGCGGCTCCGATGAGTTCGAAAGGAGTGTCGGCGGGAATAGTCCAGCCGCCGGGGCCTGCCTCTACTTCGGGAATAGTATTGAAAACCGGACCGGACAAGTCACACCGGCGCCCCTCCCCTTCCCTGACGTAGTCGATGATCTGCCGGATGCTGGCGCTGTGGAAATAGGCGTCGGCTTGTTGCTGAAAATTATCGCTTTCGCAAAAAGGGACCCCTGGCCAGCCCATGATGGTGGAGCCGCTTCCCGGTTCGAAGGGAAGCAGCCCCTGATTATCCCCGCATTTATTAAAGGTGTGATTAGCGCCCAGCTGGTGCCCGATTTCGTGGGCGACGATATCGACGGCGAAGGGATCGCCCGCGGGATTGTCGAGCCGGGAATGCGCCTTGGCCTTCTCCCTTTCCACGCAGGCGGAGGCCACTTCGGCCCGGCTGACCTGGGCGATAGTGCCAAAAACGTGCCCGATATCGTAATTGTCGATGCCGATACGGCCATCGACGACTTCCTGATTTTGGCGGCGCTCGTTGTCTTTAGTATAAGGATCCATATCGGGATCGGTAAAGATGAGGCGATCGTTGTTTTCTACGAGGACCAACTCGATCGACAGGTCCCGATGATAAATACCGTTGACCCGGTTAATGACCGTGACGATGGCGGCCAGGGCTTGCTCCACCGTACCGCCGTGATATTGGGTGTACTCGCCCGTTGCTGCCACCGCCAGGCGGTAACTGCGAAGGGTGTCGCCGATGCGGGGAAAAGAACCCTGCTCATCGCGGAATGCAATACCATCATCTATAGCGCAGGAAACGGTTTTGCCTTTCGGCAAATGGCGCCGGTAGTAGGATTGATAGCCCCGTCCGGCTTCCCGGAAATAGGGACCGACAAAATAATCGCTGCCGGGATCCAGCACCATGGCGTGTATGCCGAAGGGGGTGAGGGTTAGCCGAAGCCGAGCCGCCGGACGGTCGACGCCCTGACCGGCGAAAGTCTGTATCTGTGCATATTTTCGGGCCAGAGCCGGAGCCATGACCTCGGTGGGACGAACACGAAAGATCTGGGATTCGCCATCAGGCCGGGGGACCGCCACGAGCGCACTTCCTGAAATACGGATATTTTCTCTCAGGTCATTAAGAACGGCTGCATCAAGCAATAAGGAACGCAGAGAATCAGGCGCCACACTTCGCTCCGCCGAGCGGTAGGCGACCGGTTCGGGCGCATCGCGCCAGAGGGCGGACTGGCCGGAGAGCTCCTGCAACAGGGACAGGCACAGCAGCAGCAGAATGAGTTTTGTTGCGTCCATGGAATATTGGCTGAAAGAATAAAGATACTGCTTTTTTGATGAATGATTGCGGCACTTCAAATCAGCGACTTGGAGAATTTTCGCAATATCTCCCCACTCAACATGCAAATCATCTTTCTCCATCTTTCCTCATCTCTCTCGTCCCCCTCATGCTCGGGTATGACAGCGCCGTACTGACGCAGCAGTTGCTTATCCTCCCTGCTCTTCAGTAAATCGCTTTCGGCGTGCAGTCCGGTGAAGCGGCAGCCGTGCACCAGCAGAAAATGGGTATTGTCCAACTGCACACCTTCCTGCAGCACTCCCTCATCGAGGTTGAATAGATGGGTCATGCCTGATTGATTGCCGGCAGCGACACTTTTGCCGTCAGGCGAAAATCTCAGACAATTCACTTCTGTATTCAAATTCACTCTCGATACGTTCAGCACATCGTCCTTCACCAAGGGGCCTTTATGTCGCCATATCTCCTCCAGATTCCACAGGATTAGCTGGCCGTCATCCCCACCGCTGATCAGGTATTGCTGACCATCCATTTTTTTAAACTGCACGCTGTTGACATCCCGGTAATGACCGGACAGACGACGATAATGATCTCCTCCCTGCCAGTCCCACACAATGATCGTATCATCGTTGGAAGCACTGGCGATGTAGCGACCGTCTTCACTAAAAACCACCCCGTTGATCCGGCTGACATGCCTCTCCGTCAAGGATTTATTTTCCCGTTTTTTCTCTATATCCAGCACCCGCACCCGGTTGTCCCAGGAACCACTGGCAAGCCGGGTGCGATCGGGACTTACAGCCAGGCTTTTGACATCGTCTTCGTGCAGCTGGTACATTTTGTACAGCTCTATATTCTCCTTGGCAAGTATTTTGTCGAGATCCATCTTCCAAACCGGCAATGCATTGGCTTCTCCGCCTCCCCCGGCAGCGACATACAGATAGTCGGTCTTTGATTCGGAACGGGTCCAGCAAGTCAGACTGAGCAGCGGATCCGGGAAGGCCAGGGCTTCGTCCGCTGTTCCGAAAGCCAGTACAGGTAGCTTTGCCTTTTGCTGATCCCAGATTCTGACTTCATTTGCAGAAGCGCTGACGATATTTGGCTCTCCCTTGATGTCCACACTGCATACAGCCCGCACTCCCTCCCCGGGATGCGCCTCGATGATTTTGTAACACAGGTGAAGTTCCGTATCCCAAAGGCGGATGGTTCCGTCAGACAAACCGCAGATCAGGGTGCTGCCGTCGGAAGAATAATCCAGGCAGCTTACGAACAGCTGCCGCTTGCTTTTTTCAAAGACATCCTCCCGCCGGATCAGGGCTCCTTCCAGGTCGCAAGGCAGGTAATAGGGTTGCTCCTCCAAGGGCTGGGACAGTTGGGAGAGGTCGATATTTCTAAGATCGAGGTGGCTCAGGTCCTGGGGATAATACCCTTTGGTCTCCTTCCAGGCCGTAAGTAGGTTATACACTGCGCTGCCCACCTGCTGACCGTAGGGACGGGAAATAACCCGCCTGCATTTCTCCAGCAGTTTGACTACGGGCAGGTCCGTATAGCTGTGGTGCAGCCCCTCTACCTGCCCCAGAAAACGCAACATTTGAGCCGGCAGGGGACGCGCCCACAGGCCCGAGGGCAATTCAAGCTCATCTCGCCAGGGATCGCGGTCGTACTTCGCCTTCCAGATCGATTGAACGATTTCGTTGTGCAGGTGTACGGCTGCAAAGAAGTCAAAAACTTCCTGGTTGGTGCAACAGTAATAGCGGCTGATCGGAATCAGGATACCGTAGTCCTCACACATCCTGGTAATAATAGCAAAGCGCTCCTCCGCCTCTACCCAGTCATTCGTTTTGAGCAGGAAATACTTGAAGTATCGACGGTATTCGGGAAAAACTTTCAGAAAGCTACGCTGATATAATTCGACGCTGATCTCATGGATCAGCTCATGAAGCCGATCTTCCCGTATCTCCCTTTTTCCCTGCTCGTACATCCGGAAGAGAACGGTTGGAATAAAATGACGCAGGTAAAAGCGACGGGTATAAACCTGAACACTTTCACCCTCATCGATTACCTGTGAAAGCCTGGCTTCAAAATAATTCCAGAGCAGTTCTCCTTCCGTCAGAAATTTCTTTTTGAAATCAAATCGATCATCATCGATCATATGGTAGAACTCGAACAGGCGGGCCAGCCATTTCCGGTTCCGGACCATCTCCCGTATTTCACAGCGGAAAGACTGCAGCCGTTCCGCTCCGATCTTCAGTTTGATCTCTTCTGTGGTCATGGGGCAAATTTCCAGCTCAGTAGGAATGCTTGTCAGGGCATCCTCTTCAGGTATCTGGTCCCGGGAAAAACCACAGCAGTGAATGATCTGAAGCCCCTTCTTATTTTTCAGGGCGACAATTTCATCCTGCAAGGTATGATCATCTACTGGTTTGATTTCCCCATCCAGGAAGAGCATCACGGAGGGGACCCAGGCCTGTTCCCTCCCTTTTTTCAAGGGCTGGTCTAAGATTTCTTCAATGGCTTTTTTTGCCTTTTGCTGCTCGCTGCCTCCCAGCTCCAGATAGTGTTTTGCGATATATCTTTTGATGAAGTCCTGCTCCTCGGCGCCCTGATAATCACTGAGATTGACGAAGACGGGAATGGGAACAAATCGCTCTTCTTCCGACTGTCGGAGCAGCGTCGCCCACAGTTGAATAATGCTGCTCGTTTTTCCGGCGCCGGGAGCTCCGGTAAGCCGGACATGAGGCGAAGTCCAGCGCCAGAGGCTTTCGACGGCTACTTTCAGGCTGAGCGGCCCGGTGGCGGCTGAGGAGGAGCGCCGTTGTTGCAGGTAGCTCAGCAGTTGTTCCAGCTTAGCGGCCAGCACCTGTAACTCCCGGAACTGCCGCCGGACAAGAGCGCTGATTTGGCCGCTGTCATCCCGCCACTCCTTCGACCGGGCTGAAAAGCTTGCTCCGCTTGTTATTTCTTCCAGGAAGGTTTCCATTATTTTACGAATGGCCTTAGTCGCCCGGAGATCCCGGGTGTTTTCTTCAATGATGGCGGCGACCTGCTCAGGTAAGTTGACTTTTACATACTGGCTTTCGCGAAATTTATCTTCGATAAAGGACGCTACTATCCGGAAAGCAGCCGTCTCTTTTTGCTTATTCAGGGCCGGTGGCCGTTCTTCCAGGAATGAAACAGACCTTTGTTTCCGGTATGCTTCCGCAAAAAGGGCTCCATGGGATTGCTCCCCATACTTCTCCAGTGCGCTGTGTAACCTATTGAAGGTGTTGAGCCATTCAGACAGAACGTTCAGTCGCGACCGGGGGGCGGCCTGAGCTTCCTCCTCTTGAAAAGGCGGCTGCTCATTCCACATCGCCAGCAATTTTTTGATTCCTTCCCGTTGTTTTTTTATTTCATCCTGCAATGTGCGACCCTCCAGCAGGGCGCTGATCAACTCCCGGTGATGCCCCATCGTCCCCCTCATCAGCTTTCGGATCATCTCTTTAGATCCCAGTAAGAGGTTGAGCCTGGCTTTGTCGCGATAGGAAATTTTCCAGTTTATTTGCTCCTCTTCTCCGCTTCCGACAAAAACCGCCCAGCGCTTTCTCTTCACTCCGGATCCGGTTTTAAATCCCCTTGAAGCGGCCTTCTGATCCTCCTGTTTTTCCACGTATCTGACTGCAGCCTCAAAAGCTTCACCCAGGGTGTAGTCATTAGACAGGGCGTAGTAGAAACCTTTGGCAAATTCCGCCGCCAGCTTATCGCTGATGGGATCGTAGGTAGCGATAACCGCTTTGACACCATTATCCAGGAATAGCTGCACCTGCTCCCTGGTTTCGCAACCGTTCAGGAAAACCAGCTGCAAATAGGGCGCCTGACCCAGCAATCCTGCGATATTTTCAGCCGCCACCTTGTTTTCTTCCATAAAGAGCACATCCCGGCCTGCGTGACCGGCGTAGTGGAAAACAATCATATCGTTTTTGTAATCCACAATCCGCTTGAATACTTCCACCAAGGTGGCGCTTTCTTCCCTTTCGATATTGGCCAGCCCGTTCTGCTCCAGAGGCAAGAGCACCTCATGTAGCGCACTGCTTTCCTTTTGCAGCCCTGGCAGATCATCTCTGGCGTCGGCAAAGGTGAGCAGGATGGTCGGTAATTTAAGTAGTGCCATAGGGTTGATGTTTGGAGATTAAGGATCAAGTCTTATTGTACCTTTAAGCCTCAGATTGTTGCCGGTTGCGGGAAGCGGGAACAGATTGGCGCATTTACAATCCGCTCAGGCTTCTCAGGAATTGCAACAGGAAGCAGGGAACCAGGAAGGACACGATCCCGTTTAGAAAAGCATACGAAAAGGTGTACTACATTGTTACAAAGCCGCTTTTAATACAAAAACAGATTTTAAATTAAGTACTTTCTCTTTCATATGCAATTTTTTTTAATCAATGAGGAGCCCTCCTTTCCTTAAGTCATCCAGTGAGAGAAATCATCCTGCCATCAGAAGAGAGTTGCCTGTACAAGGCAGGTTTTATAACTTCGCCTCCCGCTGAAAGGCGTTATACTAAGAAAACTCAACATACATGAACGATACCCACATCCGATTAATCGCCGACCGGTTAAATGTACCGGTATGGAAAGTTGAAAACACGGTAAAACTCCTCGCCGAAGGATCCACCATTCCGTTTATTTCCCGCTATCGCAAAGAAGCTACCGGCTCGCTCGACGAGGTGGCCATCGCCGATATTCAGCGGGAGTCCGGCAAACTTGAGGAGCTGGAAAAACGGCGCGAAAGCATCCTGAAATCCATTGAAGAACAAGGAAAGCTGACCGACGAGCTACGCGCCCGCATCGTAGCTACCTACGATCCGACCGAACTCGAAGATTTGTACCTGCCCTACAAACGCAAACGCAAAACACGGGCCGACAAAGCCAGGGAAAAGGGTCTGGAGCCCCTGGCACAGATGCTTTACTTGCAGAGGAGTAATGACCTGGAAAAACTAGTCGCCAGGTTCATCACGGAGGAGGTACCCGATACAGAAGAAGCTCTGCAGGGCGCCCGCGACATCATGGCGGAATGGATCAACGAGGATGAAAAAGCCCGCAACAAAGTGCGTCACGCTTTCCAGCGAGAGGCTGTCGTACACGTGAAAGTGGCGCGCGGCAAAAAGGAAGAGGGCGCCAAGTACCGCGATTACTTCGACTACGAAGAGCCGCTTAAAAAAATCCCTTCTCACCGTCTGCTGGCCATCCGCCGCGGAGAAGAGGAGGGCATCTTGCGCGTCATCATCAGCCCCGATGACGAGCATACTCTTCATCGCCTGGAACGGGATTATCTGCAAGGCCACGGGGCCGCTACCGAGCAGGTGCGACAAGCATTGCACGACGGCTACAGCCGCCTGCTGGCGCCCAGCATCGAGACGGAATTCCGCAACCTGTCGAAAGACAAGGCCGACGAGGAGGCCATCGAGGTCTTTACCACTAACCTGCGACAGCTCCTGCTGGCACCTCCCCTTGGCCAGCGACGTGTACTGGGCATAGACCCTGGCTTCCGAACCGGTTGCAAAGTCGTCGTGCTCGATGACAGCGGCAACCTGCTGGAAAACACCACCATCTTTCCCCACCCTCCGCAGTCGCGCGTGCAGGAGGCCACCAAAACCCTGCAACACCTGGCAGGACGCTTCGACGTAGAAGCCATCGCCGTAGGGAACGGCACCGCCGGTCGCGAAACGCTGAGCCTTTGCCAGGGAATCGACTTCGGCAAGCAACTGCAGGTGTTTATGGTTAATGAAAGCGGCGCCTCTATCTATTCTGCTTCCGAAATCGCCAGGGAAGAATTCCCGGATCAGGACGTCACGGTTCGCGGCGCCGTCAGCATCGCCCGCCGACTCATGGACCCACTGGCCGAACTGGTCAAAATCGATCCCAAATCCATCGGCGTAGGGCAATACCAGCACGATGTCAACCAGAGCTTGCTGAAGGAAAGCCTCGACCGCGTCGTGGAGAGCTGCGTCAACTCGGTGGGCATCAACGTCAATACGGCCAGCAAACACCTGCTGACCTACGTCTCGGGGCTCGGCCCCTCCCTGGCGCAAAATATCGTCGACTACCGGAGGGAGCAGGGGCCTTTCCGGTCGCGAGCCGAACTCAAAAAGGTGTCACGCCTCGGCGATAAAGCCTTCGAACAGTGCGCTGGTTTCCTGCGTATCCACGATGCCCAACACCCGCTCGACAATACCGCGGTGCACCCGGAAACTTATCCCATCGTAGAGCAGATGGCCAAAGACCTGAGCGTAAGCATCGAAGATCTCATTCAGCGCGCCGATCTGCGTAAGCAGATCAATCTCAAGCAGTACATTACCGACACCACCGGCTTACCCACGCTCAAAGATATCATGAACGAGCTGGCCAAACCGGGCCTGGACCCGCGGGGCGAAGCCAAAACTTTTGAATTCGCCAACATCCATAGCATAGATGACATCAACGAAGGCATGGTCGTTCCCGGCATCGTCAACAACATTACTAATTTCGGCGCCTTCGTCGATATCGGTATCAAGGAGAGCGGCCTGGTTCACATCTCACAACTGGCTGATAAATTCGTCAAAAACCCGGCCGATGTGGTCAGCCTGCAGCAGGAGGTGACGGTAAAGGTGATGAAAGTGGACCGGGAACGGGGACGGATACAGTTGTCTATGAAAGGATTGAACAAGTAATGCGTTTCCCATCAAGATTTCGTAAACGCTTCAATCTTTTCCACTAGCTCCGGTCCCGGTTTGGGGGCGCGGTCGTCCACGAGCTCGCCTTGCTTGTTCAGAAGCATGTAGCGGGGAAGCCCCTTTAAAGCATGTTGCTCCTGGAGGAAAACTTCCTGCGCCTGCGTCGGAAAAAGATGCAGGGCTTCGACCGCAAAGCGGTTGGCCCGATCGATGAGGAAGTTGCGCTCCGAAGCGATACCAACCAGCAGAACGACGAACGGTTGATCGCGAAAGACCTCCATCAGTTGCGGCAGATCATTTTCGATACTGTAAATACATCTGCCGCACCAGGTGGCCCAGAAATCCAGCAGAACAACACTGCCGGCGAATTCCCGCCCTGCCCAGGCGACGACGTCCTGTACGGTATCCGGAGGCTGCACGAGTCGTTCCGTATCGTTGAATTCGACTTCGCGGGAACGGGACAATTCGTACTTCTCCCGGATGCGGCGGCGTAACTCCTTATCCGGAATTTGTTCAATATCCGCTTCTTCCACGAGGCGCGCGGTCATCGGCAATTCCAGGTAATTGCCGAGGGCCAGGGCCAGGGCGTGGGTGCGGAAACCGGAGGACGGCCGTTCCTCGAGCCAGTCGATAGAGGCCATAATAATGGTATCACTGTAGACATAATCGAATTCTTTGCGCTCCGCTTTACTTTTAGAGAGATAATCAGGGGCCAGCTGTAGGGTGGAGAAAAAATTGAGATAATTGATATTGGTGGAAAGAAACATCCGGTAGGCCCAACTCAGGGCGTATTCAGGATTCATCTGCCGGAATTTTTCCCAGGTATCGAAATGATTGTCTGAAACCATCTGGTGCAGCAGGTATTGCTGTTCCGTAGCTGTACCGTGCCGCAAGACCTGCTGGAAGAGATTCCGGGCCGCGGTATAATTCAGATATTGCTGCGCCCAGTCGTAGACCGTATCGTTCATGAAGTAATGGCGGCGATATTCCCGGAGTTGCCCTAGCATGCTGTTCAGTTCCTCCAGTTGGCGCTCCTTGTAGATTACGGGGTCCATACCGGCAGAGATGCGCTCCAATCTTGATCTTTCCTCCCGCCAGTTGCCCCAAAAGGTGATCAGCTGCCGGTTCGTAAGCGCCCGGTCTCCCTCCACACGGATACAGGCCCAGGGATGTTCCCCCTGTGACAGGCGCAAGGCATCGATTTCCAGATATAACTCATCGCCGGGAGCAACCAGTACCGGAATAGTTTCCCCCAGGTAGCTGAGACGCACTTCCTGGAAGTAATACAGTGGAAGCTCAACGCAAAAGTCGCCCTTCCCCTGCAGATTAATGTCTTTTCGCAGCGGCCGGAACTGCGTCAGTTGAGCTACCCAGAAGCGGAGCCGCTTGCCCATCGGCAAATTTTCGTATTGCTTAACCTGACCACAGATCTTGACTAGCTTTTCTTCCTGGGCGCTCAGTAAGGGAGAATGGAGAAGGATTCCCAGAATAAGCAAGAATGGGTAGCTTTTCATAGCTAAAGGGTTTTCTTGCTTCTAAATGTAGGGATTTTCCATCAAACCGGCGCAGTAGACAATAGCCGGGCACTATCCTGCCTAAGTCCGGCCAACTGCCGGTCGGAGCGAAGCGTAGATTCCGATAGCGTCGGCGTATCGGAACTGCCTACTGCTCATTCTCCTCTACTGTACCTCGTCCATAATATCCGCCACGACGATAGCCCGTTTGAATTCGGTGCCCTCACCTTTCTGACACAGATGAGAACAACCGATATAAATTTTCTCGCCTGGCTGTATGGTGTACTCCCTGGCGATATAGCCGGGAGAATTCTCCATTTGATAGGGAATGGTAACGACCGTGCGCACCGGATGTTGCTCGTGTGAGTTGAGCAGGTATATCTGCTTACCGCAGTTACCTTCACCGCATTGACTCCCCATAGACATGGAAAGGAAATCCCGGCCTTCTTTTACGGTTTTGCTGTTCCATTCGACCGGCTCGCCCGTTCCGGCAAAAACCTCGTTCTCAATTTGCTCGTAGGTCCAGTCGCCGGCGACTGTATTTTCTTCTATGTATTCGGAAGGTTGCACTTTGGTGTCGCCGCTGATTTCCCCGCCTTCCGTCTTTTCTTCCGCTGCCTCCTGCTGATCACTGCCACAGGCCGCGAGAAACAGGGTGAGTACTAACAGCCAGTTAAATGTCCATTCTTTCATAAGCAATCTTCTCATGGTTTTTCCGCAATATTACGCATTCCGTTTGGAATAACCTGCTCTCTGTGCCGAACTTCATTACTTCTGTATCCGGACTGGCATTCAAAAGTTTTTTTCCTTATTTTTATTAGCCCGGAAAATTCACAAAGACTTTTCCGCCCGAAGGGCTGACAAATTTTAAAATCCTGGTTATCAGTCAATTATAAAGACCCCCGCTTTATGTTAAGCAGGGTGAATACTCAAATTTGGGTATCCGAAATTTTGAAATTATCGGGGTTAACCCTGACACAAATGATTGAAAATCAGATGTTCTCGATCATTTGTCGTCACTATTCAAGGACTTCCCATAAATAATCCGGGTTAGCCACCTTCGGTTAAGCGATGAGCAATCAATAAGTGTCGGAACCAATTTTAAACTTCTTTCAATATCAAACATCCCCCTGGCGACGGTTTGCTCTGCTTAGTCATTGTATTTTTCGTCGCACATGAACACCTAAAAACACCCATACAATGTCAGTCAAGCAGGAGGGCAGTGAAAATCTTTTGTTAATCAATAAACTTATCGAGTCCTTCCGGAACCGGAGTGACCTGTCCGTACTGCTGCGCATCCTGCGGGAAGATATAAGGCTATACACCGATGACGGCCCCGGGCCTTTAACTCCTCCTCGCCTGCTTTTCGGCATTGGTCAGTGCAGTAAATTTCTGGAAGCGATTCATCATGCTATCAAAGGGCCGCATTACTGGAAGCTTTGTCACTTGCAAGGCCGGCCGGCGGCACTTTTCTTCCGGCCTCGGCAGCAACAGCCGCAGGCGCTGCTCATCATCGAAAAACAGGAAGAGAAGATTCAAAAAATAGAATTTCTGCGCCACCCCGACCGGATTTACAAGCGACTAGCGGGGATGAGTTTAGAAGGTTAGGCGTTTTAGAAAGCCTGAAAGTAAGATGTTGCTCTCCAGGTCTTCTAAACAGCCATCAAAAGAAAACGCCCAACAAGCTCTCATTCCAGTTCCACCACCAGATCGTCCTGTTCCACCAGCGTTTTATCCGGCAGGTGTACCTTTTTCACCGTGCCGGCCATCGGCGAGGTGATCGTACTTTCCATCTTCATGGCTTCAATGATGAATAAGGGTGTATTTGTCTCTACCACATCGCCTGCTTTGACGAGCACCTTCGACAGGTTGCCCTGCAAAGGGGAACCGATTTCCTTATCACCGCTTGCTTTCTGGTGCAGGACAACCTCAGTCTTCGCTCCCTGATCGCGCGTCATGATCGAGCGGGTCTGGCCGTTGAGCTGGAAGAGAACAAGTCGAAGCCCCTGCTCATCGGGCTCCGTCATATTCAGGTACTTGATGAGCACATTTTTCCCCCGGGCCAGGGTGACCATGATTTCCTCGTTGTGCTCCAGCCCGTAGAAGAAAGCGGGCGTCGGCAGATTTTCCACCGCACCGTATTCCTCCTGATGCTGGAAGTAATCTTCGTACACTTTGGGATAGAGCCGGTAAGACAGAAAATCGTTGATAGACAGATCTTCGTCGAAGCGCTGCAGAAAGTCCTCGAACTCCCGGTCAAAATCTACCGGTTTGAGGTGGGCGTTGGGCCGTTCGATATAGGGTTTCTCCCCTTTTAACACCAATTGCTGGATTTCAGGCGGAAAGCCGCTGTCAATTTGTCCGAGGTCACCGCGCATGAGCGCTTTGACACTATCGGGGAAGGCCAGCTTGTCGCCGCGTTCGAGAATATCCTCTTTGGTGAGTTGGTTGGAAGTCATAAACAGAGCCATATCCCCCACCACTTTTGAAGAGGGCGTCACCTTGATAAGGTCTCCGAACAGTTGGTTGGCGATGCGGTAATTTTCCTTGACCTTTTCAAACTGCCCTTCCAGCCCCAGGGCGCGAGCCTGCGGTCTTAAGTTGGAGTACTGGCCACCGGGAATTTCGTGCTCATAAACTTCCGCCGTTCCGGAGCGCAGTTCAGTTTCAAAGGGATAATAATAGCGGCGGACGGCTTCCCAGTAAGTCGAAAACTGATTGAGGGAGGGCAGATCTACCGGGTGTTCCCGTTCATGCCCCTTCATCATGGCGACCAGAGAATTGAAGCTGGGCTGGGAGGTCAATCCCGACATGGAAGCGATAGCGACGTCCACCACATCGACCCCGGCCTCAATGGCCTTTAAATACGTGGCGCTTTGCAGGGAAGAGGTGTCGTGGGTGTGCAGGTGTACCGGTGCATCCACCACTTCCTTGAGGCTTTCGATCAATACAGTGGCGGCGTAGGGTTTCAACAGGCCCGCCATATCCTTGATCGCAATGATGTGGGCCCCCTCGTCTTCCAGCCGCCGCGCCAGATCCAGGTAATACTGCAGGTTAAATTTTTCCCGCTTCGGATCGCTGATATCGCCGGTATAGCAGAGGCAGGCCTCCGCCACCGCATCCGTTCGTTCGCGAACCGTACGGATACTCGTTTTCATGGCCTCTACCCAGTTGAGGGAATCGAAGATGCGAAAGATATCGATGCCGGTTTCAGCCGCCTGTTCGATAAACTTTTCGATGAGGTTATCGGGATAAGCCGTATAGCCCACGGCATTGGAGCCCCGCAGCAGCATCTGAAAGCAGATATTGGGAATCGCCTGGCGCAATTTAGCCAGCCGCTCCCAGGGATCTTCCTTGAGGAAGCGAAGGGCTACATCGAAAGTAGCACCGCCCCATACCTCCATAGAGAAGAGGCTGCCGGCGTGATGGCGGGCGTAGCTCTCGGCCACGCGCTGCATATCGTAGGTACGCATACGGGTGGCGAGCAATGACTGGTGGGCGTCGCGGAAAGTCGTATCGGTGTATTGAATCGATTTTTGTTCCTTGAGCCACCGGGCAAAACCCTCAGGCCCCAGGTCCTGGAGTTTCTGGCGGGTACCATCGGGACAAGGCTGCCGGTAATCGAAATCCGGCACGCGGGGCGGCAAAAAGGTCACCTGCTCGTCATGGTGCTTAACATCGGGATGGCCATTGACGATGACCTCCGCCAGATAGCGCAGCATCTTGGTGCCCCGGTCGCGCCAGCCCGGCGGTTCGAGCAATTGGGGATTCTCTTTGATAAAGTTGACAGTCGTTTTCCCTTCCTGAAACTCGGGATGCATCAGCAGGTTGAGCAGGAAGCCTATATTCGTTTTCACGCCCCGGATGCGGAATTCCCGCAAGGCGCGGTGCATGCGCTGCGCCGAACCGGGCAGCGTACGCCCCCAGGCAGTCACTTTCACCAACAGGCTGTCGAAATAGGGTGAAATTTTGGCGCCGGCATAGGCGCTGCCCGCATCGAGGCGAATGCCCATGCCACTGGCTGAACGGTAGGCGATCAGGCGGCCATAATCCGGCTTGAAGTCGTTAATCGGGTCTTCGGTGGTCACCCGGCACTGGATGGCACAGCCGAACATGGAGATATCCGATTGATTGCCGATGCGCAGCTCTTCGTCGTTGAGGCCGTAGCCCATACTGATCAGGATCTGGGAACGCACGATATCGATGCCGGTCACTTCTTCGGTTACGGTATGTTCTACCTGAATGCGGGGATTGACTTCGATGAAGTAGATCCGCTCGTCGTCATCCACCAAGAACTCGACGGTTCCCGCATGGCTGTAATTCACTTCATCAGCTAACCTGAGGGCGTAGTCGTACAGCTTCTCGCGGGTGGCTTGCGAAATGGAAATGCAGGGAGCCACTTCCACCACTTTCTGAAAGCGGCGCTGCACAGAACAATCCCGCTCGTAAAGATGAACGATATTGCCGTACTTATCACCCAGCACCTGCACTTCGATATGCTTGGGGTTTTCGATGTATTTTTCAATAAAGACCGTATCGTCGCCAAAGGCGGTACGGGCCTCTCCCCTCGCCTCTTCGTATTCTACGGCCAGCGATGCTTCGTCGCGCACCACGCGCATGCCGCGTCCGCCTCCTCCGGCAGCCGCCTTGATAATAACCGGAAAGCCGATATTGCGAGCCTCTTCCAGCGCGATGTCCTTACTGATCAGGTCGCGCTTGCTATCCTCAATCAGCGGGACATCTACTCGTCGGGCCAGCTTTTTGGCAGCCACCTTATCGCCGAGTTGCTCCATCACTTCCGGCGCCGGGCCGATAAATTCGATGCCCGCCTCCCGGCAAGCACGCGCGAAGTGCACATTTTCCGAAAGGAAACCGTACCCCGGATGAATGGCATCGACCTCATTGTCTTTGGCCACCCGTATGAGTTCTTCGATATCGATATAGGGTTTGAGCGGTTCGTCCTCAGGACCGATCTGGTAAGCCTCATCGGCTTTGTAACGGTGCAGGGAGTAACGGTCTTCGTAAGTGTACACGGCTACGGTTCGCAGCTGTAATTCGGAGGCGGCGCGCAATACGCGGATGGCAATCTCGCCGCGATTGGCGACCATGATTTTTTTAAAGGGTTTTAAATCTGCTGTCATATATCAGGTGTGTTATAAAATTGGGAGAACCCAGAGACCGGAATTTAAACAGGCGCCTCATCAGGTCCACCGATAAAGGATGCTGGAATATACAAAACGGGTGGATTAAATGCTAAGGAACGCGTTCTAAAGTCCCTTTCAAAACCAGCACGCCGCCTCAACCGGAAAGCTGCTGCCAGGAAAAGTATCAATGATATCTGCTTTCCAGCAAATTAAAAAACTCAAATAATTTTAAAAAAATTGTCTTATTTTATGGAATCGGTATCTATTCGGGATCTTTATAACAACAACTTATCTCCTCTTACTCTCTGATACAAGGCCGTACGCAAGTGCGAACCAGAACAAGGACCTGGTTACCCCCCCCGTACAAGACTTCATAACCTTGCTTTTTACCGAAGCGATGAAGCGATATAGGCTTTCTTCACTTGTGCGCCGGGAATTAAAAGTGGTCATGTCACCGTATTCATTAACCAAAAAAGTTACCATGAGATCAATCTTGTACCTGTTCTCAATTCTCCCCCTGTTGTTACTTTTTAACCAGAACGGCTTCGCCCAGCAGCGCAATTGCGGCACTATGGAAGTACTCGACCGCCTGCTGGAGGAAGATCCGCAAATGCAATTCCGGATGGAGCGCATCGAGCAATTAACCCAGCGTTACCTGGAGCGCGGCATCGATTTCCGGGCGGAAGTAGTGAAAATTCCGGTGGTGGTGCACATCGTCTATGAAAACAGCACAGAAAATATCAGCGATGCCCAGGTTCAATCGCAGATCGACGTGCTGAACGAAGATTTCCGGCGTACCAACCTGGATGCCGATAATACCTGGTCCCAGGCTGCCGACACCCAGGTCGAATTCTGCCTGGCCAGCGTCGATCCCAATGGCAACCCTACTAGCGGGATTACCCGGACCATTACCTCAGTGACTTCTTTCGGTACCAATGATGAAGTTAAATTCAGCAGTTCCGGAGGCAAGGATGCCTGGCCGGCCGGCGATTACCTGAATATCTGGGTCTGTGACATCAGCAGCGGCATCCTGGGTTACGCCCAGTTTCCGGGTGGCGATCCGGCTACCGACGGCGTGGTGAATGATTATCTCTATTTCGGCCGGGGCGGTTCGGCCGAAGCGCCCTTCGACCTGGGACGCACCGCCACCCACGAAGTGGGCCACTGGCTCAACCTGCGCCACATCTGGGGGGATGGCCCTTGCCGCTGGGATGATTATGTTACCGATACACCAGATTCCGATAATCCGAATTACGGTTGCAATGTAGGCCATGTCTCCTGCCGCAGTACCGATATGGTTCAAAACTACATGGACTATTCCGACGACGCTTGTATGAATCTCTTTACCCAAGGCCAGTCCGGCCGGATGAACGCACTGTTCGCCTCCGGCGGCGCCCGCGAAAGCCTATTGTCTTCTCCGGCTGCCTGCGGCGGCTCCCCCGCAGCTGAAATCTGTGACGACGGCATCGATAACGACGGCGACGGACTCACCGATTGCGATGATCCGGATTGTGACAGCGATACCGCTTGCCAACCCGTCGCTGAAGTATGTGACGACGGCATCGATAACGACGGCGACGGACTCACCGATTGCGATGATCCGGATTGTGACAGCGATACCGCTTGCCAGCCTGTCGCTGAAATATGTGACGACGGCATCGATAACGACGGCGACGGGGCAGTCGATTGCGCTGATGCCGATTGCGACAGTGATACAGCCTGCCAGCCTGCCGAAGAATGTACCGCACCAAACGGTCTGGTAGAAAAGATCACGAAAGGTGGACGCCAAGCAGAGCTGACCTGGAATGCCGTAAGCGGTGCAAGTAGCTACACAGTGACCTTCACCGACCTGTCGACCAGTACTTCAACGATCGATACCTATACGGGAACCACGGCCGTGTATCCGGATCTGACCCGCGGCAATTCCTACGAATGGTGCGTAGCGGCCAACTGCAGCACCGGGCAAAGCACCGGAAGTTGTCAGACCTTCATCTCTTCGCCGGGCAACCGCGAGGCTCAGCGAACCAGTACATCCATGAGTGTTTACCCCAATCCAGCCCGCGATATGATCACAGTTGAATTCGATGATCGATCAATTGAAAATACTTCTGCTCTGGACGCATCGTCGACCCCGGACCAGCGTACTTTCCTATATCTGATAGACCTCACGGGTCGCGTGATTGCCCAGCATCAGCTGCTCGCCGGTGAAACGCGGACGGAGCTGTCCGTCGCCGGAATGGCGGAGGGGCTTTACATGATCAAATTAACCGATGCGGAAGGGAAGCTGAAACAAGCCGGAAAGGTCATTATCAGTCACTAAACGTCCGCTACCAACAGGATTGAGTGACGGGGAGGTCGCTTGGGCGACCTCCCCGTTTTCTTTTTCTTTCCTTCGGGCGCCAACTACCAATCACTCAAACAGGTACTCCAGCTCCCCTCTGGAGAAGGAAGCTTTTCCGGCGCTACCGATGATATCCTCAGCCAGTTTTGATTTCTTCTCCTGCAGGCGCAGTATTTTTTCTTCAATGCTGTCTTTGGTGATAAACTTGACGGCCATCACCCGTTTCTCCTGCCCGATGCGGTGCGCCCTCGCGATCGCCTGTTGTTCGGTAAAGGGATTCCACCAGGGATCGAGGATGAAGACGTACTCGGCAGCTGTCAGGTTAAGACCGGTGCCGCCGCTTTTGATGGAGATGAGAAAAGACTGAACCTCCTGTTCTTTTTCGAAGCGTTCGATTTGCTTTTGCCGCTGGGCGGCGCTGAGGTCGCCGGTCAGCATAGTATAAGGAAGGCCGGCAGATTCGAACTCCGCGCGGAACAGCTCGAGGTACTGTACGAAGAAGCTAAAGAAAAGTACTTTGTGGCCGCTGCGGCGGATAGTATCCCAGTGTTCCAGCACATCCTGGAATTTGCCGCTGCCTTTCTCGTACTCCTCTACCGTCAGTTTGGGGTGATTAGCCAGCTGCCGAAGTTTGGTCAGGGATCGCAGCACCATCATTTTGTACTGGGGATCATTGCCATCGTAATTTTCGAGCAGGAAGTTACGGGCGGCCGACTTTTCTTTTTCGTAGAGCCGGCGCTGCTCGCCGGTCATTTCGGAGTAGAACACCTGATTGGTCAGCGGCGGCAGATCGCGAACGACCTCCTCCTTTGTGCGGCGCAACAAGTAGGGGTCCACGAGTTTGCGCAGGCGGTCTTTTTTATCTTCCTGCTGATGCTTTTCTATAGGATTGATGAATTCGCGCCGGAAAAAGCTGAAATTTCCCAACAGGTTGGGATTGATGAACTGCATTTGTGACCAGAGGTCGGACAGGGAGTTCTCAATCGGCGTACCACTAAGCGATACTTTGTGGCGCGCTTCCAGGTTGTTGATTGCTTTGAAGATCTTGCTCTCCCGGTTTTTGATGTAGTGGCTCTCGTCCAGAACAATATATTCGTGTTCGATCTTGCGCAGTAATTCCACATCGCGCAGGGCGGTTTGGTAGGTGGTCAGCACCACATCGTAGCGGGCCAGAATACGGCTGTCTTTGTGTCGCTTGGGTCCGATATGTTTGTAGGTGCTCAGGCTGGGGGCAAACTGCCGGATTTCGCTCTCCCAGTTGTACACCAGGGAAGCCGGAAGGATAATCAGGGCATTGAGGGGTTTGAGCACATCGGCATCGGGAACGGTATCGAAGAGGGAAAGCTGAGGTTTGCCGGCAGGATCGGACTCCATTTTTGCTGCGCGTTGCTCTTTGGCGTACAGCAATACCGCAATGGTTTGCAAAGTTTTTCCCAGACCCATATCATCGGCCAGGCAGCCTCCGAGCTCACTGCGGTACAGCTTCACCAGCCAGCGTACACCTTCCAGTTGATAAGGCCGCAGTTCCGCTTTGAGCTTTTGGGAGGGCGAATAGTCGTCCGCGTCCAGCTTTTCCTCCACCTCCTGTCCTTCCTGCAGTCCCAGCTCCTGTAGCAGTGGATACTGGCTTTTGCTGAGGCGCAGCTCATCGCCGTCTTTACGGCCGAACTGAACCAGGCTGCGGTAGCGGCTCATCCACTCCTGGGGAATGACGAAGTAAGTGCCGTTGGGCAAAGGATAATAGGGGTTATCGTCGCGGATATAAGAAGCCAGACGAAGAAAAGGAAAGCTGAAATCGCCAACATTTACGTTCCCGTAGATATCAAACCAGTCGTTTTTCTGCGAAGCCCCCAGCTGAATATCAGCCGGATACAGGTACAATTTTTTTTCCTCGTATTCAGGCTGGGCCACCTCAAAGCCTGCCTTTTCCAATTCCGGACGATGGCGGGACATCCACTCCAGTAAAAAATTAGGGTGATCGCTTGCTTCACCAGGGAAAAAGTAACTGCCTTCCGCCTGCTCCAGTCCAAAATCGCTCAGCTTGTCTATATAGCTTTTCTCCGTTTCTTCATCGCGGCGCACCTGCAGGATGCGGATATCGTCGGTGTTAAAATCCAGGGTCGTGCGCCGGTCCTTTTTATCGCTCCAGTTGAATTCGGCATTAGGATAAATCATGCGAAGCGCCAGGACCCAGCGGTCGTTAAACAGGTCTTTAACCGGTTCCAGCAGTGCACCGGACAACTTGTCGTAGCAAATCACTTCAAAGCCCTTCGCTTCGATATCGACCTTGGAAACGACCTTGGTGATAAACTTTTCAAAATAAGTTTTCACCGAGGCACGGGGAATGGTCACTTCATCCTTTTGGCGGAAAGGCTTCACCATATGGCCGTTGATATGAGCCACTTTGAATAGCTTGTAATCCAGGATGATCCAGGCGACCGGATGATTGGTGACGGGTAGTACTTCGTATTCGCTGATGCGAAAGGCCCTTCCTTTGTGTCCCAGGCGAAGACGATACTGTATTGCCGAAGCCGTACGTTCGAAAGCGAGCAGCGGTTCCAGCTCCTCCTGCTGCGGGGTGACCAGGAAGTCTTTCACCAATACCTTTCGCTCTACTTCCAGGGTAAGCGGCAAATACCGGCGCAGCACCTGCACGAGCAATATATCCAGCTGCCGGTGTACGTATTTCAGTACCGACTGCTTGATCGCCCGGTCTTCCAATAGCACTTCCAGGGATTTGGGTCGCTTTTTGGAGGTATTGAAACGCTTTTCCAGCGCCTTAGGCTGTAGTGTTTCAATGAGTTCAAATAGTTGGCGGCGGAGTGGATCCAGTTCCAGATCGAAGCTGCCGATGGTTTCCGGCAAGGCCTTTTGCTGTATGTGCGCCAGGTATCCGTCGCGATCGCGGCTGACGATAAATGCCTCTGGCAGATACAGATCAGGGAGCAATTCGGTGAGGTTGTATACGACTTCGTAATCTGTCCGGGTGCTTTTGGAAATTTGATGCTGCATGCTTTCGGAAGAAAATTAAATGCTTCTTTTTTTTAAAACAAAAAAATGCCGAGCAGACAAGTATAGGGAAAATTCACCTGCCAGACAACCTTCGTTGCAAGGACCTGTTCCAGTGGATCTTCTCTCGCAGGATTGAACTTGCGCTGTTCCGGTCATCTTATTGTTGTATAGAGTTTAGCCTGGAGAACACTCCGGGAAACAGCATTTTCGGACGACAAACTTTTCTTATGCCTTCCCTTTATCTCTTATTATTTGCCCTTCTGCTGGCCGTCAGTCCGGCATGCAGTTCCTCCGCCGATCACTCTGCTGCAAAGAGTGAAGTTTCAGCAAAAGGAGATACCCAAACCAGCAACGACGCCCGGGATTGCCGGTTGGTGGAGCGGGGCTTCGGTCCCGAAGGGACTGCAAGCTTTCAGCTCGAAACCGTTGTCTCCGGGCTGGACGTACCCTGGGGCATGGCTTTTCTGCCCAATGGCGACCTGCTGGTCACCGAGCGCCCCGGCAGGCTGCGCCTGGTCCGGGATATCAGCGGAACGGCGCAACTCCACCCCGAGCCCATCGCTACCGTAGAGATCGGCAGAACATCTGAAGGCGGATTGCTGGGTCTGGCCTTACATCCCAAATTTAGCAGCAACCGCCTCTTCTATATGTATGTTACTGCGAACGAAGGCGGTCGGGCCGTCAACCGGATCGAACGCTGGCGCCTGTCGGACAACGGGCTGCAGGCCGAACGGCAGGGCATCATTTTCAACGGTATCGAGGCGCATCTTTATCATGACGGCGGCCGGCTGCGTTTCGGCCCCGACGGCATGCTCTACGTAGGCACCGGCGATGCCCGGGAGCCGCAGTCCAGTCAGGATCCGCAAAGTCCGAACGGCAAACTGCTCCGCCTGACACCCGGGGGCGATATTCCCGCCGATAATCCCATTAAGGGTAGCCCGGCCTTTATTCTGGGTATTCGCAACACGCAGGGCTGGGACTGGCCCGATCCCGAGGATGCCTCTACCGTATGGCTGGTCGACCACGGCCCCAGCGGCGAAATGGGCCGCACTGGCCACGATGAAGTCAACGTGGCGAGCGGCGGCGACAATCTGGGCTGGCCCACGATCTACGGATGCCGGGACCAACAAGGACTGCTTCCGCCGGTGCTCAGCTGGGACGATGCCGTGCCGCCGGGCGGCGCCGCTGTCTACACCGGTACTGCAATTCCCGAATGGCAGGGAAGTCTGATCGTAGGCACGCTCGGCTCGCGGCATCTGCACCGGGTCGCAATCGAGGGGCAGCGCGTCATCCAACACGAAGTGTATTTGCAAAACGATCAGGGTCGGCTGCGCGAGGTGATGATGGGGCCCGACGGCGCGCTGTATCTCACGACCAGCAACTGCGACGGGCGGGGGAACTGTCCGCCGGAGGGGGATAAAATTCTGAGAATTACCGGTCCCTGATCTCAAGGTGACGTAACCGTGTCCATAATTGACGGATTGACTTCGGAAGTCACCCCTTCAATTAACTCTGGCATCTCTCTTGACCTTGAATATGCCGCTCTTTTGCCCTAAAAATTACTACATTTAGGTCATCACATTCCTTCATTGAAGAGATCATGCACTTATGAAAAAATTTCTTTTCCTCGGTGTAACCGTTATTACTTTAGCCTATTGTTCCGGTCCGGAGCCCGGAGCCGTACAACTCTTTAACGGAGCCGACCTGAGCGGCTGGCACGTGGATGTGCCCGAGCTGGACACCACCGCCCAGGCCCGGAATCCTTTCATCGTCCGCGAAGGCATGCTGGTCAGTCTGGGCACCCCTCCCGGTCATCTCATCACCGATTCGGTTTACCAGGACTACCGCCTGGAAGTAGAGTACCGCTTCGCCGGCGAGCCCGGCAATTGCGGCGTGCTGGTGCACGCCTCGGAGCCACGCGCCCTTTACAGCATGTTCCCAAAATCGCTGGAGGTACAGATGATGCACGAAAATGCGGGCGATTTCTGGTGTATC